>ERZ1673752.411-NODE-411-length-75175-cov-8.639710_pt1 | contig 75175 bp, 66 predicted proteins | sample MGYA00580195_ERZ1673752 | MGnify/ENA primary metagenome ERZ1673752 (study PRJEB41218, sample SAMN15661744) | gut metagenome | host: Homo sapiens | place: Canada: London | collected 2015-08-20/2019-03-30 | study: EMG produced TPA metagenomics assembly of...
CAGGGCCGTGCCCGTTGGCGACGCAGGAGCCCTACGGGCATCGACAGCAGAGATGAGGGGTCCCCCCTCAAAAAAAGCCCTAAAAAGCCGTCAGCAGCGGCCCTTTCGGCGCCGTGAGGCTGTCGGCCAGCTTGCGGTGGGCGGCGGGCATGGCCAGGCTCTCCAGCTCTCCGCGCTCCAGCCAGCGGCAGGCCGTGGCCGCCGTGAGCACGGGGGGCTCGGGCGGCCGGGGCGTATCGTCCGTGACCAGCTCCAGGGCGAAGCAGTGCAGGCGCACCCGGTAGGTGGTGTAGCCGTGGCGGATGATGCCCAGCGGGGCCGTCACCCGGACGGTGAAGCCCGTTTCTTCGGCGAATTCGCGCACCACGGCCTGTTCCGGCGTCTCGCCGGGCTCCACGCGGCCGCCGGGGAATTCCCACAGACCGCCCCAGGCCCCCTGGGGCAGACGCTTCTGGACGAAGACGTGGTCGTGGCTGGAAAGGACGCCGGTCACCACCTCGATGGGGGTGATCTCCGCCTTTTTGCCCGGTACGGGACGCTCATGCACGATGCCCAGATGCAGGGCCGTGCAGAAACGGGCCAGAGGACACTGGCCGCAGCGGGGCTTCTTGCCGCAGACCAGGGCGCCCAGCTCCATCATGGCCTGGTTGTGGCGGCGGGCCTCGCCTTCGGGCAGGATACGGCGGGCCAGCTCCGCGATGCGCGCGGCGGCCGGGCCGGATTTGACCGGGCTGTCCACATCGAAGACGCGGGCGATGACCCGTTCCACGTTGGCGTCGATACAGGCCACGGGCAGATTGAAGGCGATGCTGGCGATGGCGGCGGTGGTGTAGGGGCCGATGCCGGGCAGGGCGCGGATGGCTTCGGGATCGGAGGGGAAGACGCCGCCGTGTTCCTGCATGATCAGACGGGCGGCGGCCAGCAGGTTGCGGGCCCGGGAATAGTAGCCCAGGCCCTCCCAGGCGTGCAGCACGTCCTCCTCGGAGGCGGCAGCCAGGGCGGGCAGGTCGGGGAAGCGCTCCATCCAGCGCAAAAAGTAGCTGACGCCGCGCTCCATCTGGGTCTGCTGGAGCATGATCTCCGAGATCCAGACCTCGTAGGGCGTGTAATGGCGCCGCCAGGGCAGGGGCCGGGCATTGGCGTCGAACCAGGCGAGCAGGGCCTGCTGCAGCTCGGGGAGGTGGTCTTCGGGCGGACGGTGGCCGGGCGGCGGCACGGCACCGGTGACGGGGACAAGGGACGGCAGCGTATGCTGGCCGGTGGTCTGGCGGGATCTCATGGCCGCAGTGTAGCCGCGCGGGCCCTTCCTGTCACCCCGCCGGGGCGGAGAGGGGCGCATTGTCTTTGCCGGCCGCTTGTCGTATAGAGACGGATGGCCGCCGTGTTGCATGGCCGCCGCAAATTTCCCTCAAGGAGTTACCATGTCCAATCCCACCGTGCTGCTGGAAACGACCTCGGGCGACATCCTGATCGAGCTCTTCCCCGACAAGGCTCCCGACACCGTCGCCAACTTCCTGCAATATGTGGATGACGGCTTTTATGCCAACACCATTTTCCATCGCGTGATCCCCGGCTTCATGATCCAGGGCGGCGGCCTTGGCCCCCGCATGGACGAGAAGGCCACCCGCGCCCCCATCAAGAACGAAGCCGACAACGGTCTTTCCAATGACCGCGGCACCATCGCCATGGCCCGCACCATGGATCCCCACAGCGCCACCGCCCAGTTCTTCATCAACCTGGTGGACAACGATTTCCTGAACTACAGCGCTCCCGTGCCCAGCGGCTGGGGCTACTGCGTGTTCGGCAAGGTCGTGGAAGGCATGGACGTGGTGGACAAGATCGCCAAGGTCAAGACCAAGAGCGTGGGCTTCCACGAGAACGTGCCCACCGACATGGTGCTCATCACCGGCGCCAGCCGCTTCGAATAGGCCGCGGCCTGTTCCTCACCGATTCTGGACTGTCAGCCCCACGCCTGTCGTGGGGCTGCCGGATTTTCAGGAGGAAACATGAAAAAATGGCTTTTGTGCTGCTGCCTGCTGCTGGCCCTGCCCCTGGCTGCCCAGGCGGAAGACGAAAAGATCGACCCCGCCAACTATATCTGCGCCGAATTCGTGGCGCAGGGCGCCGTCAGCCAGGATCCGCCCGTCTTCCAGGCCCTGCAGATCGACGGCTACGTGAGCTCCAACATCGGCTATACCGTGGCTGATCCGCAGGCCATCAATGTGCTGGTGCCCCAGGCCTACCTCATGTGCCAGGAGCAGCCCACCGCCGTGGTGGCCGAGATCTGGGAGCCCCTCAAGAAAAAGCTGCCCCGCCCCATCAGCGGCGAATGGGAAGCCGACGTGACCAAGTGCCGCGCCTATAACGAACATCCCGAGAACGGCAGCGGCTTCGTCATCTGGCTGGATGCCTACAACCGCCAGTACAATGTGACGGAAAAGTCCATCCTGGCCAAGCAGGAGACCCTGGACAAGTTCCTGGCCGCCTGCGCCAAGAATCCCGATGCCTTCATGATCGACGTGCTCCAGGAGACCCTGGGCAACAAGTAAGAAGTCGGGATCTCTTCCGCAAGAAAAACGACAGGACCGCCTCCCCGTACTGCCTTTGGGCTGCGGGGATGGCGGTCCTGTTTTTTTCAGGGATGTGCTGCGGTGTCGCCGCAGCGGCGTATGTTCCAGGGGCAGGCAGGCCCCTGGACGCAGGGGGCGAAGGGCCGGCGGTCAGGCCATGCCCGTCACGGCAGCGCTCCGCAGGGGAGGCTCCCGAAAGTTCGCCAGCCTATTCCTGGACGAAGGGATAGACCCGGACGCTCAGGGGCTGCTTGCTCTTGTGGGACATGGCGGAGATCACATAGGTGTACTGGCGGCTCTGGCCCGCCGGCGGGCAGGGGCCGGTGTAGACCCGCGTCAGGGCGCCTTCGGGGATGATGCCGGTGCCGTCGTTCTCCCAGTTGCCGCCGCCCAGCAGGCGTTCCTGCGGCTCGTTCTCCAGCAGGCGGACATCGAAGTAGTCCGTGCCCTTGGGCACGTTGGTGACCACCATCTCGGGCGAGATGCGCGAACAGCGGTGCAGGGCGCGCAGCTTCACGTCCACCTGCATGTCAGGGGGCGTTTCCGGCTGGGCGGGGGGCTCGCTGCTGTCCTGCCACAGGCCGCAGGCCGAGAGCATCAGGGTCGCGCCCAGCAGGAGCGGAGCACGGTACAGGTTTTTTCCAGAAAAACGCTTGCGCATGGGGGGCCTCCGGGTATTTGCTATTTCCAGCCTTCGCAAGCTATACTGGATAGTCACCAGAATGACAATAGGATCAGCAGTCTGACGAGCCCTGTGCGCTCCGCCAGGATTGCGTGGACAACAACTCAGGAGAACCCCATGTCCCTTCTTGCAGAAAGCGTTTCCGGCTATCTGGAAAATGCCTCCTGGATCCGCCGCATGTTCGAGGCCGGCGGCCAGTTGAAAGCCCGCTACGGTGCGGAGAACGTCTATGACTTCAGCCTGGGCAATCCCGACCTGCCCGCCCCCGCCGCCGTGGGCGAGGGCCTGCGCCGTTTTGCCGAACATGCCGGTGAACCTTTCGCTTTCGGCTACATGCCCAATGCCGGTTTCCCCTGGGCGCGCGAACAGCTGGCCGCCCATCTGAGCAAGGAGCAGGGCGTGGCCCTGGAGGCCAATGACGTGCTGCTCACCTGCGGTGCCGCCGGCGGCCTCAATGCCTTCCTGCGCGCCGTCATCAATCCCGGCGAGAAGATGCTGACCTTTGCCCCGTATTTCGTGGAATACGGCTTTTATGTGGCCAACCACGGCGGCAGCCTCCAGGCCATCATGAGCAAGCCCGGGACCTTCGAGCCCGATCTGGACGCCCTGGAAGAAGCCATCGACGAGAAGACCCGCGTGGTGCTCATCAACTCGCCCCACAACCCCACGGGCGTGGTCTACAGCCGCAAGGCCGTCACCTCCCTGTGCCGCCTGCTGGAGAACAAGAGCGAGCAGTACGGCCATCCCATCTGGCTCATCGCCGACGAGCCCTACCGCTTCCTGACCTACGACGGCGTGGAAGTGCCCTCGGTGCTGCCCCTGTACCAGTACGCCGTGGTCATCAGCTCCTTCTCCAAGAACCTGTCCCTGCCCGGCGAACGCGTGGGCTATGTGGCCGTTTCGCCCAAGCTGGCCGACCGTGCCAAGCTCATGGCCGGTCTGACCCTGACCAACCGCATCCTCGGCTTCGTCAACCCGCCCGTGGTGGGCCAGCACATCATGGCCGCCGCCCTGGGCAGCCAGGTGGACGTGGAGATCTACGCCCGCCGCCGTCAGGCCATGGCCGAGGTGCTGACCGATGCCGGCTACAGCTTCCAGATGCCCGCCGGTGCCTTCTACTTCTTCCCGCAGGCCCCCGGCGGCGACGACGTGGCCTTCGTCAACCGTCTGGTGGAAGAGCGCGTGCTGGCCGTGCCCGGTTCCGGTTTCGGCTGCCCCGGCTATTTCCGCCTGGCCTTCTGCGTGGACGAGACCGTCATCCGCAATGCCGCCGAAGGCTTCGCCCGCGCCTACGCCGCGGTGGCCGGCAAGTAACGTCTTTTGGGGGCGGGAGGGCGTGCGCCTTCCCGCCCTTTTTGTCTCCTGCGTCTTCCGGAGGTATCGTGTCCCGTCTCCTTTCCCTTTTTGTCCTGCTGTGCTGCCTCCTGCTGCCTGCCGCGGGCATCCTGGCCCGCGACATCGGCCCGGACGAGGCCCGTCAGGTGCTGGCCCGGCCGCCCGCCGGTCTGGTGGTGCTGGACATCCGCACCCCGGAAGAGTTCCGGGACGGGCATCTGCCCGGCGCCCGCAACCTGGATTTCTTCGCCCCGGATTTCCGGCAGCAGCTGGAAGCCCTGGCGCGCAAGGACGTGCCCATCCTGCTCTACTGCCGTTCGGGCAACCGCTCCGGGCAGGCCATGCGCCTGCTGCGGCAGTGGGGCCGGGACGACGTGCTGCACCTTGCCGACGGCTTCCGCTCCTGGCGGGCCGCCGGGCTGCCCGAAGAATAACGTCCCGCACGGCCCGGCCGTGCCCTCTCCTTCATGGAAACTGCCTTATGTCCGCTTTCATCCCCTCTTCCCTCTATGGCGTCATCGGCTGGCCCCTGGCCCAGAGCCTGAGCCCGCTGCTGCACAACACCGCCTTCCAGGCCCTGGGCATCCCCGCGGCCTACATGCTCTGGGAGCTGCCCCCGGAAAAACTGCCGCGATTCGTGGACAGCATGCGCCTTTTGGGCATCCGCGGCTGCTCCGTCACCCTGCCGCACAAGGTGGAGATCCTGCCCCTGCTGGATCACCGCAGCGAGCGCGTGGAGCTCATGGGCGCCGCCAACACCCTGTACTGGCGGGACGACCGGCTCTGCGGCGAGAACACCGACGTGACCGGCTTCATGCATCCCCTGCTGGAACGCGGCCTCGACCCGGCCACCCCGGTGCTGGTGCTGGGCGCCGGAGGGGCCGCCCGCGCCGTGGTCTGCGGCCTGTGGCTGCACGGCTGCCGCCGCATCTTCGTGACCACGCCTTCCGACCGTTCCCATGCGCCGCTGGTGGAGCGCTTCGGCGTCACGGCCGTGCCCTGGGCCGAACGTCATGACGTGGCGGCCTCGCTGCTGGTCAACACCACGCCCCTGGGCATGCACGGCAAGGCCGAGGACCAGAGCCCTTATGATTTCGACCGGGCCCCGGCCCCGGCGGACGGCGGTGTGCCCGTGGCCTACGACATCGTCTACAACCCGCTGCGCACCCTGTTCCTGCGTGAGGCGCAGGCCCGCGGCTGGGCCACCATCAGCGGCCTGGAGATGTTTTTCCGTCAGGGCGAGGCCCAGTTCCGCCTCTGGACCGGGCAGGACATGCCGCAGGCCGCCCGTCTGGCCCTGGAACATCAGCTGGGCGCCGCGCGCGCCTGAGTCAGGAGGGATACCATGCACAAGATCCTCGTCCTCCACGGCGTCAATCTCGACATGTTCGGCAAACGCGACCCCCGTCATTACGGCCATGCCACCCTGGCCGACATCGACGCGGCCCTGCAGGGGCTGGCCGGTGAACTGGGCGTGGCGCTGGAGACCTTCCAGACCAATCACGAGGGCGTGATGGTGGAACGCATCCACGCGGCCCTCACGGACGGCACGGACGCCATCGTCATCAATGCCGGGGCCTGGACCCATTACAGCTACGCCATCATGGATGCCCTGGGCATACTGTCCATCCCGGTGGTGGAGGTGCACATGTCCAACGTCCATGCCCGGGAGGAGTTCCGTCACCATTCGGTGCTGTCCACGGTCAGCGCGGGCAGCATCGCGGGCTTCGGTGTGGACAGCTATCTGCTGGGCCTGCGCGCCGCCTGTTCGTTGCTGGAACGCAAGGATGCCTGACGTGGCGGGAAATGCCCGCCAGCCAAGACTTTGCGAACTGTGCGGAACGTAAAAAACATGTGTGCTTTGGCTGGATTTTTTCATGCAGACGCGCTAGTCTGCTGCAAATTGGTATGTCTTTGTCCTTCAGACTCTAACCTTGAGAGTTTCCATGAACGACGCCATTGATCTGACCCGAAAGCGTGACCGCGACTTCACCGCCGCGGTGGAAGCGCAGAGCGGGCAAAACGTCTCCACCTGCTACCAGTGCGGCAACTGCTCGGCTGGCTGTCCTGCGGGCTTCGTCTATGACCTGCAGGCCAACCAGATCATGCGTGGCGTGCAACTGGGTCTGAAAGACCAGGTGCTGAACTCCCGCTCCATCTGGATGTGTCTGTCCTGTTCCACCTGCAGCCTCCGCTGCCCCAACAACATCGATGTGGCCGAGGTCATGGAGACCCTGCGTCACATGGCCCGCAAGGAAGGCCGCGTGGCCGTGCCCAAGGTGGAAAAATTCTGGTTCTCCTTCCTCGATACCGTGCGCAAGTTCGGGCGGACCTACGAGATCGGCACCATGGTCCTGTACATGTTGCGCTCCCTGCGCGTCTTCACGGACGTGGACCTGGCTCCCCAGGCCCTGGCCAAGCAGAAGCTGGGCTTCAAGCCCCATTCCATTCCCAACGGCGGCGCCGAGGCTGTGGGCCGCATCATGACCCGCTACAAGGAACGCGCCAAGCGTGAGGGGGTGCGCCCATGAGACTTGCCTACTATCCCGGCTGTTCGGCCAAGGGCTCCTCGGCCGATTACGAAATGTCCACCCAGGCCGTGTGCGGCGCCCTGGGCATGCGTCTGGAAGAGCTGCCCGACTGGAACTGCTGTGGTTCCACGCCCGCCCATGCGGTGGATACCGAGCTTTCCGCGGCCCTGTGCGTGCGCAACCTGGACATCGCCGCCCGCACCCAGGCCGACATGGTGGTGACGCCCTGTCCGAGCTGCCTCTCCAACCTGCGCCATGCGGCCAAACGCATGGAAAAGCCGGAATTCCGCGCCCGCGTCAACGAGCTGCTGGACAACCCCGCGGCCGAGAGCTTCCCGCCCGTGACCTCCGTCATGCAGGGCATCGCCCAGATGTACGACGCCAAGGCCATCGCCAGCCGTGTGAAGCGCAGCCTGCGCGGCCTCAAGCTGGTGGCCTACTACGGCTGTCTCATGAGCCGTCCGGCGGAACTCATGCAGTTCGGGGATCCCGAGAACCCCACCCTCATGGAAGAGCTGCTGGGCGCCTGCGGCGCCGAGATGCTGGACTTCCCGCTCAAGACCGAGTGTTGTGGCGCCTCCTTCGGCATCCCGGAACGTCCCATGACGGCGCAGCTGTCGGGCCGCATCCTCGAAGTGGCCACCAACATGGGCGCCGACGCCATCGTGGTGGCCTGCCCCCTGTGCCAGATGAACCTGGACCTGCGCCAGAAACAGGCCATGAAGGGCGTGGACCGCTATTTCAATATGCCGGTGCTCTACTACACCCAGATGATGGGCCTTGCCTTCGGCATGCTGCCCAGCGAACTGGGCCTCGACAAGCTGGTGGTCAGCGCCAACGCCCTGGTGGAGCGCATCCTCGACACCCAGCGCGAAGACGCCCAGAAGGCCCAGGCCCCCGAAGGAGATAAAGCATGAGAATAGGCGTTTTCATCTGTCACTGCGGCAGCAATATCGGCGGCACCGTTGATTGCGCCAAGGTCGCCGAGACGGCCCGAGCCTATCCCGATGTGGTCTACGCCGTGGACCTCATGTACTCCTGCGCCGAGCCCGGCCAGGCCGCCATCGAGGCGGCCATCCACGAGCACAAGCTGGACGGCGTGGTGGTGGCCTCCTGCAGCCCGCGCATGCACGAGCCCACGTTCCGCCGCACCGTGGAACGCGCCGGCTTGAACCGCTACATGTTCGAAATGGCCAACATCCGCGAGCACGTCTCCTGGATCGGCAAGGACAAGGTGGCCAACACCAACAAGGCCGCCGAACTGGTGGAGATGGCCGTTGCCAAGCTGCGCAACAACAAGCCGCTGTTCTCCAAGTCCTTCGACATCAACAAGCGCGTGCTGATCATCGGCGGCGGTGTGGCCGGCATCCAGGCCGCCCTGGACTGCGCCGACGGCGGCGTGCCCGTGGTGCTGGTGGAACGCCAGCCCACCATCGGCGGCAAGATGGCCAAGCTGGACAAGACCTTCCCCACCGTGGACTGCTCGGCCTGCATCCTGGGCCCCAAGATGGTGGACGTGGCCCAGCATCCCAACATCACCCTGTACGCCATGTCGGAAGTGGAAGACATCTCCGGCTACGTGGGCAACTTCACCGTCAAGATCCGCAAGCGCGCCACCTATGTGGACTGGAGCCTGTGCACCGGCTGCGGCGCCTGCACGGAAAAATGCCCCAGCAAGAAGACGCCTGACGCCTTCAACGAATTCACCGGTCCCACCACGGCCATCAACATCGCCTTCCCGCAGGCCATCCCCAAGAAGGCGGTCATCAATCCCGAATATTGCCGTCAGATGACCAAGGGCAAGTGCGGCGTGTGCGCCAAGGTCTGCCCCACCGGCGCCATCAAGTACGACATGCAGGACGAGGTCATCACCGAGGAAGTGGGCTGCATCGTGGCCGCCACCGGTTACGACCTCATGGACTGGACCATCTACGAGCAGTACGGCGGCGGCAAGTACCCCGACGTCATCACCTCCCTGCAGTACGAACGCCTGCTGTCCGCCTCCGGCCCCACCGAAGGCCACATCAAGCGTCCTTCCGACGGCAAGGAGCCCCAGAGCGTGGTCTTCATCCAGTGCGTGGGCTCGCGCGACAAGTCCATCGGCCGTCCCTACTGTTCGGGCTTCTGCTGCATGTACACCGCCAAGCAGGCCGTGCTGACCAAGGACCACATCCCCACTTCGCAGTCCTACGTCTTCTACATGGACATCCGTGCCCCATCCAAGCTCTATGACGAGTTCACCCGCCGGGCCATCGAGGAATACGGCACGGAATACATCCGCGGCCGCGTGTCCAAGATCTACCCCGACGGCAATGGTCAGTACATCGTCAAGGGCGTGGACACCCTGCTGGGCCAGCCCGTGGAGATCCGCGCCGACCTGGTGGTCCTGGCCGTGGGCATCGAAGCCAGCAAGGGCTCCCCGCAGCTGGCCGAGAAGCTGCGCATCTCCTACGACAGCTACGGCTTCTTCATGGAGAGCCATCCCAAGCTGAAGCCCGTGGAGACCAACACCGCCGGCGTGTTCCTGGCCGGTGTCTGCCAGGGCACCAAGGACATCCCCTCGTCGGTGTCCCAGGGCTCGGCCGCCGCGGCCAAGGTGCTGGCGCTCTTTGCCCGCGACAAACTTGAAAATGACCCGCAGATCGCGCAGGTGGACAACAAGCGCTGTGTGGCCTGCGGCAAGTGCATCCGTTGCTGCCCCTTCGGCGCCATCACGGAAGTGGAATTCCGCGGCGAGAAGAAGGCGCAGGTTATCGAAACCGTATGTCAGGGTTGCGGTGTGTGTACCTCCACCTGTCCGCAGGGGGCCATCCAGCTTTCGCACGCTACTGACAATCAGATCCTTGCGGAGGTGAATGCCTTATGCCAGTGCTGAATGGCAAAGAACTGCGGATCGTAGGCTTTCTTTGCAACTGGTGTTCCTACGGCGGTGCCGACACCGCCGGGGTCGCCCGTGCCACCCAGCCCACCGACCTGCGTATCATCCGTGTCCCTTGTTCGGGCCGCATCGACCCGCTGTTCATCGTGCGCGCCCTGCTCAACGGTGCGGACGGTGTGCTGGTGTCGGGCTGCCACCCGCGTGACTGCCACTATTCCGCCGGCAACTACTATGCCCGCCGCCGTCTGGAAGTGCTCAAGCAGTTCCTGCCCGTGCTGGGCATCGACGAGCGCCGCTTCGAGTACACCTGGGTCTCGGCTTCCGAAGGCCAGCGCTGGCAGCATGTGGTGACCACCTTCACCGACCGCATCCACAAGCTGGGCCCCGCGCCCCGCTTCGAGGATCCCGAGCCGCTGCTCAAGGTGGTGGACATGGCCCTCACGTCCCTGCGTCCGCTGGGCACCGGCCAGAACGCCAAACTGGACGAGCTCAAGGCCGCCATCAAGGCCAAGCTGCCCGAACTGGACTGCGTCATCGGCTGGCAGCAGGGCTACGACGCCGTGCATACGGTGCCGCTGTTCATGCGCACGCCCGAAGACGTGGACAAGCTGGTCTGGGGCCCCTTCAACGTCAACAACCCCGCCACCTACCTGCCCAGCTTCAAGGGCAAGAAGGTGGGCATCGTGGTCAAGGGCTGCGACTCCCGCTCCGTGGTGGAACTGTTGCAGGAAAACCTCATCAACCGCGACGACGTGACCATCTTCGCCATGCCCTGCGAAGGCACCCTGGACATGGCCCGCGTGGACAAGGAACTGGGCCGCTACAACAAGATCGACAGCGTGGTCTATGACGAGGCCGGCGTGACCGTCACCGCCGACGGCAAGGAACACCGCTTCTGCATGACCGAATGCGCCCAGGGCAAATGCTACGGCTGCACCATGCCCACGGCCCAGCTGGCCGACACCCTGGCCGGTGCGCCCACCACGGTGGAAGGCACCCCCGGCACGCCGCCCGAGCTGGCCCTGCTGGACTCCATGACCCTGCCCGAACGCATGGCCTTCTGGCGCGGCCAGATGGAACGCTGCCTGCGCTGCTACGCCTGCCGCAACGCCTGCCCCATGTGCGTGTGCCGCGACTACTGCGTGGCCGAGAGCCGTGATCCCCACTGGATGACCCAGGAAGACAGCGTGCGCGAAAAACTGTACTTCCAGACCATCCACGCCCTGCACCTGGCCGGCCGCTGCACCGGTTGCGGCGAATGCCAGCGGGCCTGCCCCGTGGGCATCCCGATCCTGGCCCTGCGCCAGCAGATCGGTCGTGCCGTGAGCCAGCTCTTCGACGGCTACAAGGCCGGTATGGACCCCGAGGCCGTGCCGCCGCTGCTGGGCTATGAGCTGGAAGAAAAGAACATCCATGAGAGGGAGTGGAAATGAGCATAACCCGTTTCGTCACCGCTGACGGCCTGCCCGCCTTTCTGGCTCACCTCTCCAAGAGCGCCCGCGTGCTGGCCCCGGTAGAGAAGCCGGGCAACAAGACCGCGGTCGTGTTCGAGCCCTGGAAGGAAGGCAAGCCCTTCACCCTGGCCAAGGCCACCGTGCCCGCCAAGGAAGCCGTGCTGCCCCAGTGCGAAGTGCTGGTGCGCTACAGCAAGACCAAGGATCCCAATGATCCGGGCAAATGCACCATGACCCTGGACGATACGCCGCAGGCCGAGCCCACCGTGGTCTTCGGCAGCCGTCCCTGTGACGCCCGCGGCTATGTGACCCTGGACCGGCCCTACCTGCACGGCCCCTTTGCGGACCCGTACTACAAGGCCCGTCGTGACCAGCTCACCGTCATCACCCTGACCTGCCCCAGCGGTTGCAGCACCTGCTTCTGCCACTGGGTGGGCGGCGGTCCCACCTCGCCGGAAGGTTCCGACGTGCTGATGACCGAAGTGGAAGGCGGCTATGTGCTGCAGGCCATGACCGACAAGGGCGCGGCCCTGCTGGAAGGCAGCAGCCTGGCCGACGGCGCCGACCGCTTTGCCGATGCCGAGGCCGCCCGCAAGGCCGCCTGGGCCAGCCTGGAAAAGGCGCCCAGCCTGGCCGAAGCTCCGGCCAAGGTGGCCGCCCGCTTCGAGGATGTGGAGTTCTGGCAGCAGGAGACCGACCGTTGTCTGTCCTGCGGGGCCTGTACCTACTTCTGCCCCACCTGCTACTGCTTCAACATCACCGACGAAGGCGACGGCCTCAACGGCCGTGAGGGCCGCCGTCTGCGTACCTGGGACAACTGCATGTCGCCCCTGTTCACGCGTGAAGCCAGCGGGCACAATCCCCGTACGGCCAAGGCCCTGCGCATGCGCAACCGCGTGTCGCACAAGTTTGCCACCTATCCCGAGAACTGGGGCGCCTTCTCCTGCAACGGCTGCGGCCGCTGCGTGAGCAACTGCCCCGTGCATCTGGATATCCGCGCCATCGTGCTCGACGCCATCAACAAGTAGGAGTTCGTTCATGGCTACCAAGAAAACTACCACCCGGAGCAAAAGCACGAAGGCTGCCGCCAAGCCTGCCGCCAAGCCCGCAGCCAAGACCAAGAAGGCTGCCGCTGCGGCTGCCCCGGCAGAAGCCGCGGAAGTGGCCGTGCGCGGCACGGACAGCCCCGTGCTGAAGGAAAGCCATGCGCCCGTGGTCAAGGAAAGCCCGGTGCCGGCCGAAGCCGTGAAGGCCGAAGCCCCCGCCGTGGCCGAACCCGCCCAGGCTCCCGCCGTGGCTGAAGAAAAACCCGCCCGTACCCGTAAGAGCAAGGCCGCTGCCAAGCCCGCCGAAGCTCCCGCGGAAGAAGCCCCCAAGGCTGAAGAAAAGCCCGCCGAAGCTCCCGCCCCCGCGGCGGAAGCCAAACCGGCCGCCAAGCCTGCCGTCCTCAAGCCCCGTGCCGACGGCGGCATGCTGCGCGAGATCACGCCCCGTCCCCAGCAGGCGGGCAACCCCTACAAGCCCATGCTGGCCACGGTGGTGGAGACCATCCAGGAGACCGGCAACATCAAGACCCTGCGCGTGGTCCTGGACGATCCCGAGCAGATGGCCAACTTCACCTATGAGCCCGGCCAGGTGGGCCAGCTCTCGGTGTTCGGCGCCGGTGAATCCACCTTCGTCATCAACACCCCGCCTTCGCAGAAGGAGTACCTGCAGTTCTCCGTCATGCAGGCCGGTGAAGTGACCTCCGCCATCCATCGCCTGAGCCCCGGCGACAAGGTGGGCGTGCGCGCCCCCCTGGGCAACTTCTTCCCTTACAATGACTGGAAGGGGAAGAACATCTTCTTCGTGGGCGGCGGTATCGGCATGGCCCCCATCCGTACCATCATGCTGCACGTGCTGGAACACAAGGCCGACTACGGCAAGGTGAGCCTGCTGTACGGCGCCCGTTCGCCGCGCGACATGGCCTTCAGCTACGAGCTGGACGGCTGGCTGGCCAACCCCGACCTGGATTGCACGCTCTGCATCGACAATCCCTACGAAGGCTGGCCGCACAAGGTGGGTCTGATCCCCAACGTGCTGACCGAGCTGAACCCCAGCCCGGACAACTGCGTGGCCGTGCTCTGCGGTCCGCCGATCATGATCAAGTTCACCCTGCAGGCCCTGGAAAAACTGGGCTTCCAGCCCGAGAACATCGTGACCACGCTGGAAAAGCGCATGAAGTGCGGTATCGGCATCTGTGGCCGCTGCAACATCGGCAGCCACTATGTCTGCGTGGACGGCCCGGTGTTCACCATGGCTCAGCTCAAGGAACTGCCGCCCGAACTGTAGGCCGGCATCTTTGCTGCGTTTGAAGGAAGGGGTCTTCGGGCCCCTTCTTTTTTTGTGCCCTGACCGGGGAGCGTCCCGGTACGACGGCGGCAAAAACGCCTGTCCGGGAGAGGTGTCCGTCCCCCCTGCCGGGCACGGGGAAGAAATGCCGTGATTCCGCTGGGCAAGATGTATTATATCACGATTTAATGACTTAAAAATCACTATTTTGTGACAATCAATCGTGGTTATCTTTTTTAAACATGATGAAATAATTTATTTTTTCTTAACTGGTAAATTTTCCTGAAAATTGTCTGTCAAAAAGCGTGAATTTTCATCCGGGGACGTTTCCGTACCCTTTACAGCCCCTTTCCTTGTGCGTATATCCCCCTTGCGTAAGTACTCAACCTCCCACCGACATAAGGAGAAAAAATATGGAAACCAGCGCTCGCAATACTTTCTGGGGCACCATCAGCTCCGTGCGTCCCGGCGCCGTCAATGACGAGATCGAACTGACCATGCCTTCCGGCACCAAACTGGTGGCCTCCATCACCAAGGCCAGCACCGAACGTCTGGGCCTGGTCGAAGGCAAGGAAGCCTGCGCCCTGGTCAAGGCCAGCATGGTCATCCTGATGAACGATGCCGACCAGTACATCCTCTCCACCCGCAACCAGTTCTGCGGTACCGTGAAGAGCGTGACCCCCGGCGCCGTCAACGGCGAAGTGGTGGTGGACCTGGGTGCTGACGGCGAAATGACCTCCATCATCACCATGGGCAGCATCAGCAAGCTGGGCCTGGCCGAAGGCAGCAAGGTGACCGCCATCGTCAAGGCCACCAACGTGATCATGGCCGTCAAGAAGTAAGTCCTGTCGCTACGCGATATCCGAGGGCCGTCTCCGCAGGGAGGCGGCCCTTTTTTCATGTTCGCTGCGACGCCAGATGTCCTGTTGTCAGGGAAGAGGGCGTGCCCGTGCCCCGGCCTTGCCCGGCCGGGAAAGGTCGGGGAGGCCCGGAAAAGGGAAGGCGCCTGGGCAGGGACGGTAGCGCTGCCCGGAGACACAAAAAAAGGCTGCCCGCGGGCAGCCTTGAAATGTCGAATCCGGGAAGGGATCAGCGGATGGCGCAGTTGCCGTCACGGCAATCCTGCGAGGGGACCACGGGCGTGGCCTGGAAGAGGACGATCTTGGTCTCCTTGCCGACCTTGTTCAGGACCATGGTATAGCGCATCAGGCCCTGGGGCAGGGGGGGCGTGGCCGAGCCCTTAAGCTCGCCGTTGGCCGTGACCAGGGTCACGTCACCCATGACGGTGCTGCGCATGTTGCTGAGGCGGATACGGTCGATGACCAGCTTCCTTTCCTTGAGGCTCGCCAGGAAGTGTTCCTTGTCCTGGATATGCCCGTTGGCGCTGACATGCCAGTAATTGGGGGCCAGGAGCTTGTCCAGGGACTCCACATCACCGGTCATGAGGGCCTCTGCATACAGTTCGGTCACATCAGCCTTGGCCAGGGCCGCACCGGCAAAGATCAGGCTCAGGACCAGCGATACAAAGAACATACGGAACAGCTTCATGATGCATCCTCCTTTGGAGCTAGGGATGGACGGTACCTGTTATAAAAAACGGTACGGGGCATCATGAAAGCTGTCAAGTTGCGTCCCTTGTCAGGCCCGGCGCCGATTTGCAAAACATGCCCGGCTGGCATATATTGATGTTCTTCTTTTTATTCCCTGACTTTTAGCAAGGATACAGCATGCTCACCAATATTCTGCAAAGCATCGGCAGAACACCTTTGCTGCGTCTGAACGCTCTCGGCGCAGATCTGCCCGGTACGGTCTGGCTCAAGCTCGAAAACCGCAATCCCGGGGGATCCATCAAGGATCGCGTGGCCTTCCATGTGATCGACAAGACCATGGAGTGGGGCGACATCGAAGCCGGCGGCACCATCGTTGAGGCCACCAGTGGCAACCTGGGCATCGGCATCGCCCTGGTGGCTGCCGTGCGGGGCCTGCACTGCGTGCTGACCATGCCCGATTCCATGAGCGTGGAGCGCCGCAACCTGCTGCATGCCCTGGGCGCGGAACTGGTGCTGACCCCGGCCGCCGAAGGCATGAAGGGGGCCATCAAGGTCGCGGAAAAACTGGCGGAAGAGCGCAACGGCCTGCTGTTCGGGCAGTTCTCCAACCCGCTGGCCGTGGAGGCCCATTACCTCACCACCGGCCCCGAGATCCTTGCCGACAGCGTGGGCCATATGGACGTGCTGGTGGCCGGTGTGGGTTCCGGTTCGTCCATCACGGGCACGGGCCGCTTCCTCAAGGAGAACATCCCCGGCTTCAAGGTCATGGCCGTGGAACCGGCGGAATCCCCCGTCCTTTCCGGCGGACAGGCCGGACAGCACGGCATCCAGGGCATCGGGGCCAATTTCGTGCCCTCCATCCTGGACCGCAGCCTGCTGGACGAGATCATCCAGGTGCCCACGGCGGAGGCCATGGCCACGGCACGCCGCCTGATGCGCCTGCAGGGCGTGTGCGCGGGCATCTCCACCGGCGCCAACGTGCTGGCCGCCCTCAGCGTGGCCGCCCGTCCCGAGATGCAGGGCAAGAACATCGTGACCTTCGCCTGCGATACCGGCGAACGTTACATGTCCACGCCCCTGTTCCGTCAGGACTAGTTTTTGCGGGAGGCCCCGGGGCCTCCTGATGACGAGCCGTAAAAAAGCCCCCTCCATGAGGGGGCTTTTTTTGTGGCCCTGGTGACGGCCATGCATGGCCGGGTACAACTCGCCGGAGGAGCCAGGGAAGGCCCTTGCCTCAGGGCCGTCGCCGGGCAGTCCGCAAGGGTATCTGGAGGGATACGGGGTCTTTTGCGGCATCTGCGCCAACGCCGGGGGACCTCACCAGGGCACAGCCGAGGCCTCCTCCGTTGGCGTCACCGGATCTTTTTTAGCCCGCCTGCTGCAGCAGATCGCCCAGGAAGGCGTAGGCGAAGGCAAAGTAGATGAACACGCCCACCAGATCCATGATGGAGGTGATGAGGGGCGAGGACAGGGTGGCGGGGTCCGTGCCGATGCGCCGGGCCACGAAGGGCAGGAGCACCCCGATGATGCCGCCCAGCACGGTGCAGACCAGCATGCTCAGGCCCACCACCAGCAGCACGTCCAGGTCGATGCCCTTGGAGAACCAGGCCAGCACGGTCTCCATGGCGGCCACCACTAGGCCCAGGGCGGCGGCTACGGGCAGTTCGCGCCGGACGACGCGCCAGACGTCCTGCCAGCGCAGGCTCACGTCGCCCAGCGCCATGGCCCGGATGACGAGGGTGGCCGACTGGCTGCCTGCATTGCCGCCCATGTCCACGATGGGCGCGATGAAGGCCGCCAGCACGATGACCTGTGACAGGATCTCTTCCTGCGCGGCCACGAAGGTGCTGGTGACGACGCCGAACAGGGTCAGCAGCACCAGCCAGAACACGCGCACGCTGAACATCTTGCGGAAGGGGGATTCCAGGATGTCCAGGTCGGTGCCGTCGGTGGTCACAGTACCGCCAAAGCGGGCCAGCTGGGTGGCGTCTTCCTGCTTTTCGATGTCCATGGCGTCGTCCACGGTGACGATGCCGACCATCTTTTCCCCGCCGTTGATGACGGGCAGGGCCAGCAGGTCATAGCGGCCGATGAGCTCGGAGGCCTTGCTCCGGGGCCACTGGGCCCGCGCGAACACGGGATCGCGGCGCATGATGTTCCTGATGGTCAGGGAGTCATCGGCCAGCAGAAGCTCGCGCAGGGAAAGGGTACCGCACAGATGCCCTTCCTTGTCCTGCACATAGATGACGTAGATGGTCTCCTTGTCGGCGGCGGTGGCCCGCACATGGGCCAGGGCCTGGGCCACGCTCATGTCCGGCAGCACGGCCACATAGTCCGAGGTGGTCACCGAACCCACGCTGCCTTCGGCATAGGCGGCCAGACGCAGGATGTCTTCACGTTCGCCGTGGGCCAGGGCGGGCAGCAGGCGCTGGCGGGCGGCTTCGTCCAGATCGTGGAACAGGTCCACGCGTTCGTCGGCGGCCATGCCTTCGAACAGGGCCACCACGGTCTCGCGGGGCAGTTCCTGCAACAGGCGGCTCTGGCGTTCTTCGGAAAAATACACGAATACTTCGGCCAGCGCCCCGGCCTTCAGGCAGGGCAGCAGGCGGGCCACGTCACGGCTCTTCAGGGTCTCCAGGGCCTCGGCCATGTCGGAGGGATGGACGCTCTCCACCAGTTCGGCAAAAGCTTTGGTGTCGTGGCGGGCGGACAGGTCGCGCACGGTGCGCAGCAGATCTTCACGGATCATGGTCTTTCTCCTTTTTTTCTTCAGCGTGCGGGATGGGGACGGCAGCAGGAGGACGGCAGGGGCCGCCCGAAGGCCGCCTGCGATCCGGGGTCATGCGGCCGGGCACGGAAGAGGAGAAAACCGTTATGCGTCCGGGGGACGGAAGGGATCAGGTTCAGGTCATGGACGGCGACGCCAGAGGCGACCCGGCGGGCCTGCTGTGGTTTTTTGAGGATCATGACAGACCTCCCCAAGGTTGGAATGCTGGGGGCAGGCGCGTGCGAAGGCAGGCGCGACCACGGACGACGGGAGGGGGGCAGGGTGACTGTCCATACGTCGGCTCCTTTGGTTGGGGGTGTTCTTGATGAAAGCCTTCCTGCGGACGTCAGGGCAGACGCACGGCATGACGGCAGGTCGTGCCGTTGCGTACCGGTACGGGACGTGTGCGGGCCGTGCCGCAGGCTGGTTGCCTGCAGGCCTGACGCCGCAGGCAAAGATAAACGATGACGGAAGGCCATCCCGCAGGGCAGGGCCCGGCAGGATACGGCAAAGGGGACGTGACGGCCTGTCAGCAGGCAGCGCGCATCACGGACGTCCGGCCCATGACGGGGATGGACGAGCGGGAAGGATGCAGGACATGACGGCGTGTCCGGAAGATGATCCGGTCACGGACGGGGCCGTACAGGGAGACAGACGGCGGAAAAAGGCGGGAACGGGACATGGAGACCTCCTCGCAGGGCTGGTGCCGCCTGCGGGAAGGTGGACGCAAGGCAGGCGATCAGCGTGACGGGACAGATACCTGGATACTGGGAGGGATGGGACTGTCAGATGACATGGGAACTCCTTGCGTGACATGGCCGTCAGCTCGACGGCCCGTTTCCTATGGCATAGATAGGAATAGAAGTCCAGCAAAAAAGCCGGGATAGCGATGACGTCACAAAAATGTCGTCACGGCGCAGGGCTGCAGGGAGCTTTCCGTCGCATGCGTGTTCTCCGGCCGGAAGCCAGGGCCTGCGGCGTCTGCCCGGACAGGGAGAGGCCTGTTTGTCCGGGCAGACATCCTGCAAGAGCGGCAGGCGGCAGCCTTAGTCCTGCACGGCATCCCGGCCGCTGCGCCAGAACTCGTGGAGCCGTTCCACCTGGCCGGAGCAGAGCAGGGGCATGGCCGCGTTGATACGCTCCAGCGGCCAGTCCCACCAGCGCATCTCCAGCAGCATGGCGATTCGTTCCGGGCTGAAGCGTCGGCGCAGCTGACGGGCGGGCATGCCGGCCACCACGGCATAGGGCTCCACGTCCGTGGTCACTACGGCGCGTGCGGCGATGACAGCGCCGTCTCCGATGCGTACGCCGGGCATGATCATGGCTTCCGTACCGATCCAGACGTCGTTGCCCACCACGGTGTCCCCGGCGCGGACGAAGCCGTCCACGGCCCCTTGGAAGCCCGCCTCTTCCGGCATGTAGAAAAAGGGGAAGGTGGCGATCCAGTCCATGCGATGGCCCTGATTGCCCGCCATGATGAAGCTGGCGCCGCTGCCGATGGAACAGAAGGAACCGATGATGAGCTTGTCCACGTCATCGCGTTCCGGGCTCAGATAGCGGGCGCAGTCGTCGAAGCTGTGGCCGTGGTAATAGCCGGAGTAATAGCTGTAGCGGCCCGCACGGATGTTGGGGTTGCGGATCTGCTGGTCCAGAGGGACGCCCTTGAAGGGACTTTCAAAAAAATTCATGGCGCTTCCTTGCGGGAGGCAGGGGGGAGAAGGAGTTTTTTGAAGCATTTCGTTCCTTTTCCCGGAGCATCGCCGTTCCTGACGGCCACGGCCTTGCGGCCACCATCCGGTCAGCTCCCCCCTCCCCAATACGTTTATCCGGTTGCGTATGGCGGTCCCGTCTTCGGGCAGCGGGGCTGTCGTCGTGCGTTGCCGTGGGCGGGCCGGGAGTCGGGAGAGCATGGTAGCCGGGGCCTGTGGAGGATGCAATGGCTGTGGCCGGTCGGACCACGGGAAGGCGGCGTATCCATGCACGCAGAGCATGCCGCAGGGCACGGCAGCCTGCCGTATCGGGACAGGGCCGCAGCGGACGGGCTCTCTGAGATCGCTCCTCTGTGCGAGGATGGTCGAAGCAAAAAAAGCCTGTGCCCCGTTTGGGGACACAGGCAGGAAAAGCAGGCTGAGGGGAAAGTCCTCTCGCATCGACAGCAGAGATGCGACCGGATGGCGGCCGCAGGCCGTGCCCGTTGCGACGCAGGAAGCTACGGGCATCGACAGCAGAGATGCGACCGGATGGCGGCCGCAGGCCGTGCCCGTTGCGACGCAGGAAGCTACGGGCATCGACAGCAGAGATGCGACCGGATGGCGGCCGCAGGCCGTGCCCGTTAGCGAGAAAGACGCCGCACGGGATCACCGGCAACGAGGAGGGGGCCCTAAAACTCAGCGCCGTTGGCGATACGGGCCCGACGGACATCGCCGGCAGGATGCCCCGGCCGTTATGCCTTGCGGGGCAGACCGGCGCGCTGGGCAAAGCCCATGAGGGCGTGGGTGAGCTTGGCGGCGGTGAAGTCCGCATGATGCAGGCCCGGCAGGGGAGCCAGCTCCACCACGTCCATGCCGACCATGCTGCGGCCCTGCAGGCAGCGCTCGATGAGCAGCAGGGCCTGATGCCAGAACAGGCCGCCGGGCGAAGGCGTGCCCGTGGCGGGCATCAGCGAGGCGTCCAGACCGTCCACGTCGAAGGTGATGTAGAGGCGGCGGGGAAAGTCCGCGGGCAGGGGCTGTTCCGGCAGGCCCTGGCGGAAGAGGACGTCGGCGTCATAGTGCAAGACATTGTACTGGCGGCGCACCTCCACTTCTTCGCGGCAGAAGTCGCGCATGGCGAACTGGGCCAGCGGCAGGCCAAGGTCGGCCACGGCCCGGTGCATGACGCTGGCGTGGGAATAGATGGAGCCTTCATACTGGGAACGCAGGTCCGCATGGGCATCGAACTGCACCACGCCAAAGGGCTCGCCCGTACGCGCGGCCTCGGCGGCCAGGGCACGCAGGGCGCCCAGGCTCACGGTATGCTCGCCGCCCAGGATGACGGGCAGGGCCTTGCAGCGCAGGGCGTGGGCCGTGGCGGCTTCGATGCGGTCCAGTACGGTCTCGATGGGGACATCACAGTCCACGGCAGGGGCGGTGTACAGGCCCGCTTCTCCCGGAGCGCTGATGCCGTCCCAGGCCTCCAGCTGCTGCGAGGCGGAAAGGATGGCGGCCGGGCCGTGGGCGGTGCCGCCCCCGTAGGAGACGCTTTGCTCCAGCGGGACCGGGATGATATGGAAGGCGGCCTGTTCCGGCCGGGCCGGTTCGTATTCCGAGGCCAGGAAATGGCTTTCGTCGAATTCCTGATGACAGACGGTGACGGGGCTGGACATGCTCGTGTCTCCAGACGGAAAAACGGCCTGCTGGGGGGGCAGGCCGTTTAGGTTGAACTGTCAGTAAGAAAGGAAGGTACTTAGCTTACTGCATAAGGCGTGCCAAAATATCCAGCGAGGAATGTTTTTCTATCTTGCTGTTTTTGTTGTTTTTATTGTTCGCTATGAGCGAAAAGGCCGTTTAATTTTTTTTACATAAGCCCTGCCGGAGCCATACGGGGGGACAAAAATATTGCACACTCCCCTTTCCAGGGGGGGCCGGTCAGGGCTGCGGCGGTCCGGTACGGCCGCCGGCTGCGGTGCTTTCCGGGCGTTTTTTTGCCCTTTCCGGGCAGGTCGGGCCCTGGGGGCACGCCGTCCTGCCTCCCATACTATGGGGAGCGGGGCCGCTGCAAGAAAAAAGCGGGAGCGGTCAAAAAAGCTGGCTTCGGGCGCGGCAGCACCGCCTTGCCGGTTCAGGGATTTTGTCCCTGGACCGGCCATGTTTTGGGAGAGGCGTGCGGGCGGGAAAGACGCTTGCTGAAGCGGTCTGGGCCCTGTCCGGGCAGAGCTGCCATAGCCGCCGGACGGCAGCGGGGAGCCCATCACGGCAGAAGGCCGCCAGACACAGGAAAAGGGCCCCGGAAGACCGGGGCCCTTGCCGACGTTGGTCTGTCAGGCCCTCAGGCCTGGGCCATACCCGTTAGGGCAGCATCCAAGAAAGGGGACCAGCCTGCAGGTAGGCCAGCACGCAGAGCACCAGGGTCATGCCGATGCTGTGACCGATGGTGAAGCGGAAGAGCTTGCCTTCCTGACCGGCATTGTTGGTGGCGGCGGTAGCCACGGACAGGGACTGGGGCGAGATCATCTTGGCGGTCACGCCACCGGAGGCGTTGGAGGCCACGGCCAGTTCGGGGCGCATGCCCACGGCCAGGGCGGTGTCCTTCTGCATGCCGCCGAACAGGGCGCAGGAGGACGTGTCGGAACCGGTCAGGAACACGCCCAGCCAGCCCAGCAGGGGAGAGAAGAAGGGGAACAGCCAGCCGGTGTGGGTGAAGGCCAGACCCAGGGTGGAGCTCATGCCGGAGTAGTTCATCAGGTAAGCCAGGCCCAGGATCATGGCGATGGTCAGGATGGGGAAGGTCAGCTGCTTCAGGGTACGCATGAAGCAGGCGATGGCCTTGCCGTAACCGTACTTGGGCATGAAGGGCACGGACACCAGACCGGACAGCAGGATGGCGGTACCGCCAGCGGACAGCCAGTTGAAGGTGAACTTGGCGCCGTACACGGCGTCAGCCTGCACGATGGGGGCGGTCTTCATGACTTCGCCATCCAGGCCGGGCCAGGAGATGTTGAACACGGTGCCGGGCAGGCCGTTGAGGATGGCCTTGAAGGAGCCCAGGCCCCAGAAGAACACGAACACGGCCAGCACCAGGTACGGGGCCCAGGCGCGCAGCACGACGGCCAGAGGATAGCCCTGGCCTTCCAGGTTGGAGGGAGCTTCGCCTTCGAAGCGGAAGATGCTCTTGGGCTGCCAGACCTTGAGCAGCAGCATCAGGGCCACGATGGTGGCGATGGCGGAACCGATGTCGGGCAGGGTCGGGCCGTGGAAGTTGGCCAGCAGGAACTGGGCGCCGCCAAAGGCCACACCGGCCACGATGATGGCGGGCAGCACTTCCATGGAACGCTTGAAGCCGCACATGACCACGCAGACCCACAGGGGCACGATCAGGGACAGCAGGGGCAGCTGACGACCGGCAATGGCGGAGACGGTCATCTGGTCAAGGCCGGACACCTGGGCGGCCACGATCAGCGGCACACCGATGGCGCCGAAGGCCACGGGGGCGGTGTTGGCGATCAGGGCGATACCGGCGCCCCACAGCGGGGTGAAGCCCAGGCCCACCAGCATGGCGGCGGCGATGGCCACGGGGGTGCCGAAACCGGCGGTACCTTCGATGAAGCAGGAGAAGGCGAAGGCGATGAACAGGGCCTGCAGACGACGGTCGTCCGTCAGGCGGGCCAGGGAGTCTTTGATGATCTCGAACTCACCGGATTCCACGGTCATGTTGTAGACCCACACGGCCGTGATGACGATCCAGACGATGGGGAACAGGCCGAAGCAGGCCCCCAGGGCCACGGAGTTGACTGCCAGGCCTACCGGCATCTTCCAGACCAGGATGGCCACCAGCAGGGCGCCCACCAGACCGGCCACGGCGGCGATATGACCTTTCGCCTGCCGGAAAGCCAGCATGTAGAACAGAATGATCAGCGGTACGGATGCCGCCAGTGCCGACAGGCCGATGCCTCCCAGAGGTTCGTAAACCTGAGTCCAAGCCATCTTTCTCTCCCTTCTACTAGAAAAGCGTGCCGTCGGTCCGTCCGGCCCCTGCCCGAGGACAGGCGACACAAATACATCCTTAACGCTAAGATTATGCTGGCAATGATGAAAATGCAATAGGTTAGAGATAAAAAGGGGGCTATTTTCGCTTTTTTTCGGTAAAGAAAATTTCTTTTAATTTATTGAATTTAATAACTATTTTTATGTTATGAAATAGTTCATGAAATATTTTTTCAAACTTTTTCTGACAGGAAAATCCTGTAAAAAAAGCCCCTTCCGGGGCTCTTCCTGTCTGCGGATCAGCGCTGCCGTACCGGCAGGCGTTCGGCCAGCAAAATACTTTCGCCGTGGGTCTCCCGGTTGGCGTCCCGGCAGTGCAATACACGCCAGCGCCGCGGCTCCAGACGGGCCAGTCTTTGGGCAAGGGCGGCTTCTTCGGCGGCGCCGCCTTCATGGCCGGTATAGCAGTGCAGGCTCAGGCAGCCCTGCGGGGCCAGCCGCTCCAGCAGGGCATCCACGGCCGCCAGACTGCCCGCCGCCGTAGTGGTGCAGCGCTTGTCCGTGCCCGGCAGGTAGCCGAAATTGAAGATGCCCGCCAGCAGGGGGCGTTGCCTGTCCGCTTCGGGCAGGGCGTCCAGCAGCTCCGGCAGGGCCGCATGGGAATGGAGGACGAGACGGATGTCCGTCGTCCCGGAAGGGAGGGGGGACAGGGCGCAGGCCGCCGCTGCCGAGGCACAGCAGCGCACCGCCATGCCTGCCTGCTCCAGTCGTGCCCGGCTGGCCTGCAGGGCGGCCTCCTGGATGTCCAGGGCCAGCAGCAGGCTGCCCGCCGGGGCCTGACGGGCCAGGAAGAGGCAGTCGTGGCCGTTGCCGGCCGTACCGTCCAGCAGCAGGGGGGGCTGCCCGCCGCCGTTGTCGCGCCAGGCCGCCAGGGCCCGGAGCACGGCGCTGTGCGCCACGGCGTCCAGAAGCGAAGGCCGGGGCGGTCGCAGGACCGTCCCGGCGCGGAATGGGCTTGCCGCCCCGGAGGCGGCCACAGGATCTGCCATGACTAGTGGGTGGTGCCGTTACCTTCGGCGCGCGGCGCGGCCATGCGGGTGGCCAGTTCCTTCACCTGGTCCGTGGAACACCACTGGGCGAACAGTTCGCGCCAGCTGCCGAACTCCATGAAGTTCTGGTCCAGCTGGTTCTCGTGCATCTGCACCCAGGCGTTGAACAGCTGCATGCGGGTCTGGAAGGTGGTGCTGTCGAACACGGTCTCGGCCATGCGCTGGGGCATGACCTTGCCGTCCAGATGTTCCATGACGAAGGAACAGACGGCCTGCTGCGACAGGGCAAAGCTGATCTCCTTGCCGTTCAGGCTCTCGGCCAGGGGCAGCAGATCGGGGTACAGCTCCTTGATGCGCTGCATGCCCTGCTCGGGGATGGCCACGAACAGGGGCTTTTCCGCGCCTTCTTCCACCGGCGCATCCAGCTTTTCAGTGAGGAAATAGAAACGGATCCAGTTCTCGAACATCACGGTTTCCAGGATGCGCAGGACGGCATTCTGGAATTCTTCTTGAGGCGTAGGCATGGAAAATCCTTTGTGCAAAAAATTTCAAGCTACTTTACGATTCCCGTCCGGCGGCGTCAACTGGTGGAGGGATTTTCCTTTTTTTACTGAAAGGGAGACCGGATAGGGGAAGGATGTGCCGAGGGCTGGAGCCTGTGGAGGGACGGCCCACCGCGGTCCCCCCCCCGCGGGATGGCCCTGTGGGCTCCTCTGGCCTGCCCAGCGCCTTTATGCTAATCTGTAACGATGATTGATTACGCGCACGCGCTCAACAGCGCCCAATACGAGGCCGCCACCTGCGGCGACGGGCCGGTCCTGGTAGTGGCCGGCGCCGGTTCCGGCAAGACCCGCACCATCACCTACCGCCTGTCCTGGCTGGCGGATCACGGCGTCCCGCCGGAATCCATGCTGCTGCTCACCTTCACCCGCAAGGCGGCGCAGGAGATGCTGCAGCGGGCCGCGGCCCTGTCCGACCATGCCCTGAGCCTGGTGCAGGGCGGCACCTTCCACTCCTTCGCTTTCGGCGTGCTGCGCCGTTACCGTCCCGACTGGCTGGAGGACCGCCCCTTCACGGTCATGGACAGCGCGGACATCAACGCGGCGGTCAAGGCCTGCAAGGACGACCTCCGGCTGGGCAAGGGCGACCGCTCCTTCCCGCGCACCCAGGCCATCGTGGGCTTTTTGAGCAAGGCCCGGAACAAGGAGATGCGCCTGGACGAGGTCCTGCAGCGCGAGGCCTTCCACCTGCTGCCCTATGCCGAGCCGCTGATGCAGCTGGGCGAGGCCTACGATGCCTACCGCAAGGAAAAGGGCCTGCTGGACTACGACGACCTGCTGTTCGAGCTGGAGCATCTGCTGCGTACCAACGAGCGCGCGGCCGAGAACCTGCGCCGCCGCTACACGCACATTTTGGTGGACGAATATCAGGACACCAACCTGGTTCAGGCCCGCATCGTGCGTCTGCTGGCCGGGCCGGAGGGCGAAGGCATGCCGCCGGGCAACGTCATGGCCGTGGGCGACGAGGCCCAGTCCATCTACGCCTTCCGTGGCGCCAACGTGCGCAACATCCTCGATTTCCCCAAGCTTTTCCCCGGGGCCCGCATCATCCGGCTGGAGGAGAACTACCGCTCCACCAAGCCCATCCTGGACGTGGCCAACAACCTGCTGGAAAACGCCACGGAATCCTTCCACAAAAAACTGTTCACCCGCAAGGAGGGCGGCGCGCCGGTACGCCTGGTGACGCCCCTCAGCGACATGAGCCAGGCCAAGCTGGTGGTGCGCCGCATCGAGGACCTGCTGACCCGGCACCTGCCGCACGAGATCGCCGTGCTCTTCCGGGCGGGGTTCCATTCCTACCATCTGGAAATGGCCCTCAACCAGGCAGGCATCGCCTTCCGCAAGTACGGCGGCCTGCGCTACACCGAGGCGGCCCACGTCAAGGACGTCATGGCCTACGCCCGCCTGCTGCTCAACCCGCTGGACATGCCCGCCTTCTCGCGCGTGGCCGAGCTGCACGAGGGCATCGGCCCCAAGACCGTGCTCAAGCTCTACAACGTGGCCCAGAGCGCCGACGGCCCGGCCCTGGACAAAGCCTGTGCCCGCTTCCCCTCCTTCCGCGAGGACCTGCGCTTCATCGCCGAGATGCGCGCCCGCCCGCTGCATCCGGTGACGGCGCTGGAGCTCATCGTGGACCATTACCGCCCCGTGCTGGAGAGTCGCTATCCCGAAGACTGGCCCCGCCGCCAGCAGGGGCTGGAAGAGATCCTGCAGATGGCCTCGGGCTACAACGACCTGGACCTGTTCCTGGCCGATCTGGCCCTGGATTCCCCCGACGAGGAAGACGAGGACAACGAGGGCCGCATCACCCTCTCCACGGTGCACTCGGCCAAGGGCCTGGAGTGGAACGCCGTGCTGATCATCGACCTGGTGGAGGACCGCTTCCCCTCGCGCCACGCCCTGGCACGGCCCGAAGATTTCGAAGAAGAACGCCGCCTGATGTACGTGGCCTGCACCCGCGCCCGGCAGGAGCTGGATCTGTATTCGCCGGCCACCATCTACAGCAAGGCCGAGCAGGGCACGCAGCATGTGGCCCAGAGCCCCTTCGTGCGCGAGCTGCCCGCCGGGCTGACCGAGGAATGGGTGGAAAGTTACGGCGGCGGCCTGAGCAAACGGGCGCGCGGCGGCATGTTCGCCGATCCCTTTGGCGGCCGTCCGGCCCCGTCCGGCCCCGGCGCGGGCTTTGGTCGCGGCCGTCATGCGGGCCTTGCCGCCCCTGCCGGGCTCAGCCCGGCCCAGCGTCTGGCCGCCACCCGCGCCCTGCAGGATGCCGATGACTGCCAGCTGCCCCCGGACGAACGGCCGGGAGGCACCGCGGAGGGGCGTCCGGCTGCTGCGCCTGCCGCTCCCGCCGGTGACGCTGCCGGAGGTTCGGTGCTGGCGGCCGCCGGGGCCGTGGCCGCGGGCAAGCGCCCCTGCTTCTGTCGCCACAAGATCTTCGGCCGGGGCAAGATCCTCGGCCTCATGCCCCCGAACAAAGTACAGGTGAGTTTTGCCGGTTTCGGGATCAAGGTCATCCTGGCCGACTATCTGCAACTGGAGGACTGATATGTCCCAGCCTTCGCGCGCTTCTGAAGACAGCATCCTTGCCTGTCTGGCCCGGCATTTCCCGGCCACGCATCCTTCCCTGCTGCTGGGCAGGGGCGACGACTGCGCCGTGCTCAAGGCCGGCACGCCCCTGTGCGTGAGCAGCGACCTTTTTCTGGAGGATGTCCACTTCCGGCGCTCCTATTTCACGCCCGAAGAGATCGGCCACAAGGCCCTGGCCGTCAATGTGAGCGACATCGCGGCCTGCGGCGGCCGCCCGCTGGCCTTCACCCTGGCCCTGGGCCTGCCCGATGATGTGGATGCGCTGTGGCTCGACCGCTTTTTCTCCGGTATGGCCGCTCTGGCGCAGGAACAGCGTCTGGCCCTGGCGGGCGGCGACTTGTCCCGCAGCCCCTTCCTGCACGTGAGCATCACCATCTGGGGCGAGTCCTACACGGGCGGGGACTTCCTCGTGCGGGGCGGCTCCATGCCCGGGGACAGTCTGTTCGTGGTGGGCCGTCCGGGCCTGGCCCGCGTGGGCCTGCAGGTACTGGAAAAGGAAGGCCGGGCCGCGCTGGAGCACTGGCCCGCTGCCTGCGCCGCGCATCTTTTGCCCGTGCCGCAGGTGGATGCCGGGCTCATGCTGGCCCGTGCGGGCGCCAATGCCCGGCCCCCGGCACTGATGGATCTTTCCGACGGCATCATGCGCGACCTGCCGCGCCTGCTGGGCCGCACCGGCGAGAGCCGGGCCCGGCGCGAAGGCGACACGGGCACCGCCACGGACAGCGGCCTGGGCGCGGCCATCCTGCTGCCGCAGGGCATGCTCCATCCCGAAGTGGTGCGCCATGCCCGCGAGAACGGGCTCAACCCCGTGCACGAGGCCCTGCTGGGCGGCGAGGATTACGCCCTGCTGGGCTCCTGCGCCCCGGACATGCTGCCCATCCTGCATGCGGCCATCCCCGGCTTCATGAGCATCGGCACCATCACCGATGACGGGGAGCTGACCTGCAACAACGAGCCGCTGGACGCACTCCAGGGCTTTGACCATTTTGCCGTATCCGCGGAGGCCTAGCCATGCCCTTTCCTTGTTTCCATCAGCGTCAGGGCCGGGACATCGCCCTGGCTGCCCTGCCGTCGTCCATCGTCCGGGAGCTGGCCGAAGTTTGCCGTGAAGCCTGGCACGGCGGCATGCTGGCCGGTTGCAACGGTAACGCCAGCTGCCGCTGGCAGAGCCCCGAAGGCGAGCGCATCGTCATCACCCGCAGCGGCGCGGCCAAGGGGCGCCTGACGCTCCGGGACCTGTGCGTGCTGGATGCCCGGAGCGGCGCCACCCTGTACGGCGGTCCTTCGTCCAGCGAAGGGCTCATGCATCTGGAAGTCTATGCGGCCCGGCCCCGGTGCGGGGCCATCCTGCACACCCATCCCCGGCAGCTGCTGGCCCTGGCCCTGAAACTGGAGCGCCAGCCGGACTGGCAGGAGCGCTTTTTGAAGCTGCCGGTCTTCGAGTCCGGCGTCTGGCGGGCCCGGCTGGGCTACGCCCCGGCCTTCGAGCCCGGCACCCGCGAGCTGGCCGAGGCCGTGGGACAGGCCGCCCGTGACTTCGAGGCCGTGTGGATGACCCGCCATGGCCTGTGCGCTTCGGCCCCCTGCCTGGGCCAGGCCCTCACCCTCAGCGAAGAACTGGAACATCTGGCCGCCATCCAGCTGCTGGCCGGATCGTGTTAGTTGTTTGAGGGGGCCCCTTCGCTGTCGATGCCCGTAGCTTCCTTTGTCGCTAACGGGCACGGCCCTGCGGGCCATATTTTGAGGGGAGGGGAGCCCCCTCTGCTGGCGCGAGAGGGGGCCCCCCTCCCCTCAAGCTCCCCACCCCCTCCCCCGCGCGCTTTATCAGAACGACGGCCCCGGACTGCCATGCAGTCCGGGGCCGTCGTTCGTCATAGCTCTGGGCAGGTGCCGGGCATCCTGTCGTTATGGGGAGACATGGAGAAAAAAAGGCGGGCCATCCCTTTGTCCGTAGCGGTGAGGCAGCCGCAGGCCGTACCCGCTGGCGACACAGGCAGCTGTGGGCGTGGGCACGTCTTCCTTGCCGGGCAGCGTCGGGCGCGAGGCATCAGGGGGAGGAGCCTCTCGGAAAAGGTCTATTCCACGCCGGTGAGGATGAATTCCAGCATGGCGTCGGCCAGCAGGGCCGCGGCCTCGGTCACGCGCGGGGCCAGGGGCGGATACTCAAGGATGTCGGTCTCGAAGTCGCCCACCAGCACCAGATTGCCCAGCACGCGTTTTTGCATGGGCTTGCCGCCAAAGCCGCCCATGCCCGAGGCACTGGCGATGCGGCGGCCCGAGAGCATGACCTTTTCCACCAGCAGGCGCTTGTCCGCCGCGCCGTCCATGGCTTCCAGCCACAGGGGGCAGCGGGCCACCAGCTCGTCCACGTTGGCGGCGTCGATACGCAGGCGACAGGTCTCCACCCGGGCGTCGGGGTTCAGCTCCCGCACCAGTTCGGCCAGGGCCTCCACCTTGGGACGGCCCAGATGCCGGGGCCAGAACTGCTGCCGGTTGAGGTTGGACGCGTCCACCACGTCATCGTCGATGAGCAGGAAATGCTCCACACCGCTGCGGGCCAGCATCAGGACGGCATTGGAGCCCAGACCGCCCGCACCGGCCACGCCCACCCGGGCGGCCCGCAGGGCCTCCAGCCGGGCCGGGGAAAGATAGCGCGTCAGGCCCTGACGCAATACGTTCTCACTCATGGCAGACTCCCTGAAAAACGGTTTACGGATGGATGCGTCCAAACTTCATCCTGAAACAGCCCTTTCCGGGCCGCATCCACGGAATGGAAGGGACCCGGCCACAACGGGCGAACCCGGCCCCTCATGAAGAGGTGGACTGCCCCGCCCCGTATGAAAAGGAGGGACGTCTTTCCGGCGGAAAGACGTCCCTCCCGAATAAAGCGCGCTGGGGAGGGGCCCCCCTCCCCTCAACAACACTCTGCCTAGGCGTGGGTCAGGGTGGGGTCTTCCCAGTCCTTGATGACGGCCTGATAGCCGTTTTTGGTCAGGTCGGCGATCATCTGTTCCACGCTGCGGTGGTCGGTGATGTCGAACTGGCCGCTGTTGTCGGCGTGGGTCTTGCGGCCGCCCACGGCGGTGGACACACCGGCCGAGACGCGGGTCACGCCCAGCGGGATCAGGTGGTCACGCATGAAGGCGCTCTCGCGGCTGGAGCAGGTGATGGACGAGCGCGGCAGGAAGCAGCGCAGGGCCGTCACATACTGCACGAAGCGGCGGTCATCGAGGGCGTGCGGGATGTCGAAACTGCCCTCGTGCGAGCAGATGCGGGGGATGGACAGGCCCACGTCCACGCCGGGGTAATGGCGCAGCAGCCACCAGGCGTGCAGGCCGGTGGCGAAGGCGTCCTGTTCGAACTCGTCCAGGCCCAGCAGGGCGCCCAGGCCCAGGGAGCGCAAGCCCGCGCGGGCGGCGCGTTCGGGGGCGTTGAGACGGAAGGCGTAGTCCTTCTTGGGGCCCACCGGATGCAGCCAGTCGTAGAGCTCGGGGTTGTAGGTCTCCTGGAACATGGTCATGCTGTCCACGCCGCTTTCCACCATGAGGCGGTATTCGTCCTCGGTCATGGAGTAGACTTCGATGCCCACGCTGGCGAACAGGGGCTTGATGCGGCGGGCGACCTCCGCGATGTACTCGGGCGAGGAGAGTTTGCGGGCATCGCCGGTGAGCAGCAGGATGTGCTGCAGGCCCATGTCCGCGATGGCCTTGGCTTCGTCGTAGGCCTCTTCGGGGCTCAGGTGGCGGCGCGGCTGCTTGTTGTTGGCGTTGAAGCCGCAGTAACGGCACTGGTTGGTGCAGTAGTCCGACACATAGAGCGGCGTGAACAGGTTCACGGCCCGGCCGAAGTAGCGCAGGGTCAGCTCATGGGCGCGCTGGGCCATCTGCTCCAGCAGGGGCGCGGCCGCCGGCGAGAGCAGGGTCAGGAAGTCGGCGGGCTGCAGGTAGTCCTTGCGCAGCACGGCGCGCACCTGGTCTTCGGTGGCGCTGGCGGCTATCCGGCTGCGGCGTTCGCGCGGCCAGTTGTTTTCCAGATATTGCTGAAAGTTTTCCATGTCCGCCCCCGACCTAGCGCAGGAAGCCCGTCAGCGGAGAGGAGGCCTGGGCGCCTTCGCCGCAGGCACGCACGGCACCGGGACCGGCCAGCCAGGCGGCACGACCGGCTTCCACGGCCTGGCGGAAGGCACGGCCCATGAGCACCGGATCGGTGGACGAGGCGATGCCGGTGTTCACCAGGCAGGCGGCGGCGCCCATCTCCATGGCCTCGCAGGCATGGGAGGGCAGGCCGATACCGGCGTCCACCACGATGGGCAGGTCGATCTCTTCGATGAGGATGCCGATCATCTCGCGGGTGCGCAGGCCGCGGTTGGTGCCGATGGGCGCGCCCAGGGGCATGACGGCGGCGGCACCGGCATCCGCGCAGGCGCGGGCCACATAGAGGTCGGGGTTGATGTAGGGCAGCACGGTGAAGCCTTCCTTGGCCAGGATCTCGGTGGCCTTGGCGGTCTCGTAGCCGTCGGGCAGCAGGTGGCGGGTATCGGAGATGACTTCGATCTTGATCCAGTCGCCGCAACCGGCGGCGCGGGCCAGACGGGCCAGGCGCACGGCCTCTTCGGCGGTGCGGGCGCCGGAGGTGTTGGGCAGCAGACGCATGTGGGAGGGGATGTGGCCCACGATGCCCTGCTGGCCTTTTTCCACGCGGCGCATGGCCACGGTGATCACCTGCGCGCCGCTGCTGGCGCAGACGTCGGGGATGAGGGCGTCATTGCTGTATTTGCCGGTACCGATGAACAGGCGGCTCTGCAGTTCCACGCCGCCGATGATGAGGGGATCGTTGTTCTGAAAATCGCTCATGATGGTCTCCTGCGGCCGACCGGGCCGCGCGGTGCGCACTGGGCGCAGAGGAAGAAAAAACGTCGTCGTGCCGGCGGCTAACCGCCGCCCACGAACTGCACGATCTCCAGCACGTCGCCCTCGTTCAGGGCGGTGGCCGCGAAGTCCACGGCGGGCACGATCTGGCCGTTGTGTTCCACGACCACGGCGGTGGCATCGTGTTCCCGCTCCCGCAGCAGGGCCGCCACGGTCAGGCCTTCGGCACAGGTACAGGCTTCGCCATTGATGGTGAGTTGCATACTGCCTCCACAAAAAAACCCGTCCACCTTGCAAGAGGGCGAAACGGGCACGTTGGGCGCAAAAAGAGCGCACGTTGCCAGCTTCCCTTCGACAGCACTATCTGCATCAGGTGCAGGGCCGCACGGCGGCCCTAGGGGTCAGGGTCCTTGCACCCTTTCTCAGCCCGCAGGCTCCCCCAGCCGGAAGCAAAAAACTAGTCCCGGGACAGAAATATTGCAAGGGGGCAGGGGCATATTGTTGGAAGTTGTTCTGTATATGGAACTTTAATCCTAAATATTGACATTTTCCCCTCCTTTTGCGCTATAGAGGAAGAAATCTCCCAAAATAGTGGAGGGAAGAATGAGCATAAGGCGTACAGAATTTGAAGGTGTCGAAGGCATCTGCCTTGAGAATGACAGCATCTCCCTTGTTGTTTGTCCTTCTGTAGGCGGAAAAATTGTCAGTTTTTGCCTTAAGGACACGGGCCAGGAGCTTCTTTGGCGAAATGAGAACCTTGCCTTGCGTCCTTATCCCGAGGGAACAGCGTATGATCCGCATTTTTATGGCGGCATAGACGAGCTTCTTCCCAATGATGAAAAAGAAGTCATCGATGGTATCCAGTATCCTGACCACGGTGAACTTTGGACAACGGCGCTTGATTGCGTGTCCGGACAGGATTCCATCCTGCTTTCAGCCACGCTTCCTGCATCCGGTCTGCGTTATGAGAAAAAAATGACGCTGTCTGGGGATGCCGGGACTGTTGTCATGGATTATAGGATAACGAATACATCCTCAAAAAAGAGCCATTTCCTCCTCAAGATGCATGCTGCCCTCCTGTTGCATGAGGGAGACAGGATCATCTGCCCTGCAAAGCGTGGCGAGATCGGCGATGCCGATTTCACAGGGCGCCATGAAAGTCGCTTTTTCCCCTGGCCCGACTATCACGGCGAACGCCTGGACATCGTCGGTTCCGCCCAGGAAAAGCGCAGCGAATTTTTCTTCCTTCATGATCTCGAACGGGGCGAGATGCGTATGGAAAGCCCCGCGGCCCGCACGTTCTTCAGCTACAGCTTCGATACCGGGGTCTTCCCCTATGCCTGGTATTTTGCCAGCTACGGCGGCTGGAACGGTCTGTATACGGGCGTCCTGGAACCGGCTACCGCCATCCCCTGTTCGCTGGGGAAATCCATAAAGGACGGGACCTGCAGCACGCTGGCCCCGGGTGAGACCCTGTGCACCACAGTAACCATCAACGCAGGAAGGTTGTCATGAGCACGACACGCAATGTTTTTGTCACGGGAGCTGCCTCCGGCATCGGTGAGGCGACCGCCCGTCTGTTCGCGGCCAATGGCTGGAATGTCATGGTCAATGCCAGAAGGCAGCAGTGCCTTGAAAAACTGGTGTCGGAATTCCCCGCCGGCAAGCACCTTGTGTGCGCGGGCGACTTCAGCTGCCAGGAGACCATGGATCGCGCCGGGGCCCTGATCGATGAGGCCTGGGGCGGGCAGCTCGACGCCGTGGTGAGCTCCGCCGGTCTGTTCCGTCGTACGTCCATGCTGGACACGCCCCTGGAAGAATGGCGCAGCATCTTCGACATCATGGTCAACGGAGCGCTGCTGACGACGCGCCTTGCCGCCCAGAAGATGAAGAACGGGGGCAAGATCGTGCACGTGACCTCCATCCACTGGAACCATGCGGAAGCGGGCAGCAGTGCCTACAGCATGGCCAAGGCCGCCATGGCCCAGATGGTGCGGGCCGGCGCTGTGGAACTGGCGCCGCTCAACATCAACATCAATGCCGTCGCTCCGGGCTTCGTCAAAACGCCCATGGCCCTCGACCCCAACGGCGTGGACGAGACGGAGACCCAGTGGTTCCGCGACAACTATGTGACGGGCCACCACATGCCGGCCAAGCGGGCCTGCATGCCTGAAGAGATCGCCAGCGTCTGCTACTTCCTGGCCGGCGATGGCGCCAGCTACATGACCGGTGAGACCGTCCATGTGGACGGTGGCCTGACCATCACTTTCTAATCCTTTTCCGGGCCGCCCGGCGGCCCGGAAAACATACCCCAGTGGTACTGGGAGATCGTCATGAAAATAGAATCTGTTGATTTCTTTTATCTTGCCCTGCCCCATATTCGTGACATCGGTGACGGCAGCCAGGATGCCCTTCTCGTCCGCGTCCGCGCGGGGGGCCTGGAAGGATGGGGGGAATGCGAAGCCTCGCCGCTGGTCTCCATCGCGGCCTATGTGACCCCCATGTCGCACTCGGCCTGCAAATCCGTCGGTTCGCAGCTGGAAGGGGAGTCCGTGGATTCTCCCGCCGACATCCTGCGCATCCGCCGCAAGGTCCAGGCCAACTGCCTTGACCTGCTCCAGGCGCCGCACACGCTGTCCGGCATCGATATCGCCCTTTGGGACCTGCTGGGGAAAAAAGAGCAGGCTCCCGTCTACAGCCTGCTGGGCTATGACCGCGCCCTGCCCAAGACCGCCTATGCCTCCATGCTGTTCGGCGAGACGCCGGAACAGACCCAGGCCAATGTGGCGGAAGCCGTGCGCAGGGGCTTCCGGGCGGTCAAGCTGGGCTGGGGCGGCTACGGCAGCGATCTTGAGACGGACATCGCCCATCTGGAACTTGCCCGCAAGGAAGCCGGAAGGGAGGTGCTGCTGATGGTCGACGCCGGGACGGTCTGGACCCAGGCCGAAGATCCCGTGCAGGAGGCCGCGCGGCGTCTGCCCTCGCTCAAGGCGGCGGGCGTCCTGTGGCTGGAAGAGCCGTTCTCCAGCTATGACTTCGACTATTACTCCCGCCTGGCGGAACTGGCCGGGCCCGTCAACCTTGCCGGTGGCGAGGGCGCCCACAATCCCGAGATGGCAAAGCACATGATGCGCTACGCCTCCCTGGGCTTCGTCCAGATCGATACCGGCCGCATCGGCGGCATCACGGCGGCCCATGACGTGGCCAGGGCCTGCATGCAGCAGCATGTGCGCTACGTGAACCACACCTTTACGACCCAGCTTGCCCTGAGCGCCTCCATCCAGCCTTTTGCCGGCATGGCGGACAGCACGCTGTGCGAATACCCGTTCCAGCCGAGCGACCTTTCGCTGGATCTGACGGAACAGCCCATGCAGCTCGATGGCAACGGGACCATCTCCCTGCCGGAAGCTCCCGGTCTGGGCGTCGTCCCGCGTGCCGAGGCCATCAGGAAATATCAGCGTACGGTAGAAATGAGCGTCGACGGAAAGAACATCTATACATCACCGGTCATCTAGTAGCCTACAAGAGGGAGGGCTGCCATGAAAGCACTCAAAGGGTTTCGTGCAACAGATATCTCATTGATGGTTCTGCTTTTCTTCCATGCCATCTGTGCCATCATCACAGGGACGCTGTTGCCGCAGATTATCAAGGAATTCAGCATCGACTATGCGACTGCAGGAAGTATCGAGACTCTCAGAAGCTACGCCATCCTCTTTATCCTCGTCATCACGGTCAAGCTTCTGCGGGTGGTCAGCGCCAAGACCCTGTTCGTCCTGTCGCGTTTCGGTATCGCCGTCGGCTTCGTCATGTCTGCCCTGTCGGGGAACTATTCCTTCTTCCTTGCGGGTGTGATCCTGGCCGGCCTTGGGGCGGGCTTTGTCGAATCCCTGATCGCCCAGACCATCACCAACCTGCATCAGGCCGAGAACAATACGGAAAAGTTCTTCAACGCCATCCAGGGCGTGTTCTCCATCGCCGTCATCCTGATCCCCCTGCTGTACGGCTATGCCATGGAGCACGGTGTGACCTGGCGCCAGATCTTCCTGTATACCTCCATCATGCCCGTCGTCGTGGCTTTCATCCTGCTGTTCTCCGACCTGCCTGCTGTCGAAGCGGAAGAGGGCGGCTACAGCGAAGCCCTGAAGGCCGTGTTCTCCAAGGCGGCCGGGCGTCTGCTGAGTATCGGGATCTTTGTCTCCGCAGGCATCGAGAACATGTTCTATGTCTGGAGTGCGACGTATATCAGCCTCTATCTGCATGATAACCAGCAGTATGCAGCGACTGGTCTTGCCATCTTCGGCTTGTTCATGTGTCTTGCAAGGTTTACAACAGCGTTGCTCAACGGGAAGAAGATCGCTTACTACATGATGTATATCGCCCAGATCTGCGGTTTTACATCTGCCATCCTCCTGTTTACTATGGAAGGTATCGAAATATTTTATATTTCGCTGGCGCTTGCCGGTATCTGTGCCGGTCCCATGTGGCCGTCGATCACCGGTCTCATCTCCGATATGGAGCCGGGTGCCAAGGCTGGCTACTTCATCATCATCGCTCTGATCGGTTACATCGGCTACGCCAATGCTCCTCTGTTCATGGGCCTGATCGGTGACCTTTCCGGCGACCTGAAAAACGGGTTCTACATCCTTCCTGTATCGACGCTGATCCTTGTCTTTGTTATTTCTGGATTACGTAAGCTGGCCATAAAGAACGGATCTTACTACAAGTAATCTCAGGAAGCCGTCATGACGCAATCAAAAGGATACCGTAATCCGCTTGTGGGGCGTATTTCCCAGTTGCTCGACTATCTTGCGCACAATGAAGCCACCTTGCAGACCATCGTGCGTGACTTGTCCATCCCCAAGACCAGCGCCTATGTGCTGCTGCAGTCCTTGCTGGATGTTGGCTATGTGCGTCTGCTGCCGCAGAGCAAGACCTATGCGCTCGGCTTCAAGCTCTATGAGATCGGGATAATCGCTGCGGGCCGCATCAATTTGCGGGACCAGGCCATGCCCTATCTTGAAAAATTGCGGAATACCGTTGATCTGACGTGCCATCTTGGTTGCCTTGACGGAACAGAGGCGTTTTATCTCATCAAGTTGCAGCCCATGAACAGTGCCCTTCAGATCAACTCCTGGGAAGGCAAGAGGATCTCTCTTTACTCTTCCGGGATAGGAAAGACACTGCTCGCCTGGCAACCTCTTGAAGAGCAGAAGAATATCGTGAGCCGTCTGCATCTCGAACCCATCACCGTCCATACGATCACCAGCAGCGATGTGCTGCTGAATCATCTGGCGGACATCCGCCGCCAGGGATGTGCCATGGATAATGAGGAAGACGGACTGGGGATACGCTGCATGGCCATGCCGGTCTTTTCCGTGGATGGCCATGTGACAGCAGCCGTCAGTATCTCCGGCCCGCTGCTGCAGATGGGAGATGCCAGCCTGCCCGGACTGCGGGCAGAGCTGCGCAAGGCTGCCCGGGGCATCACTTCCGCCTTGGGGGGAAGCTATCCGGGAACGTTTGAGGACAAACAACTTTAGGAAGGAGCAGACAATGTTTTATCCGGCGGGAGTTTATTCAGCCATGCTGACGGCCTTTTCGTCAGACGGGAGTCTGAACGAGGAGGTCAACCGCCAGCTGGTGGAAATGCAGATAGAAGGCGGGCTGGACGGTATCTTTCCCGTGAGTTCCAGCGGGGAATCCGTTGCCATGGATTTCGCCTCGCGCTGTCGCCTGATGGATATCGTCAAAGATCAGGCCCGCGGCCGGGTGGCTGTCCTGCCGGGCATCCCCGGCTGCGCTCCCCAGGAAGCCATGGCTCTCGGCAAGCATGCCCGTGAATGCGGCTGTGATGGGGTCGTCCTGATGTCGCCCTATTTTTATCACCTTACGCCGGATTCCCTGGCTGCCTACTTCCTGCAGGTCGTACGCTCGGAAGAACTGGGAGGACTGCCCGTCATCCTGTACAACATCCCCCTGTTCTCGCCTTCGATCCCGTATGATGTGATCTGCCGCCTCGCCAAGGAGCCCAATGTCGTGGGCATCAAGGACTCCAGCGGCTCTCTCATCGACATGGTCAACTATATGGATGCCATCGAGAGGGCCGGCAGCAAGGCCCATTTCCTGACGGGCCGGGAAGAAGCCCTGCTGGCCACGCTGGACATGGGGGGCTATGGCTGCTTTACGGCCACCTGTGCCGTGCTGCCTGAGTATATGTCCGCCATCTACCGGCTCTGGAAGGAAGGGGACCACGAACGGGCCCTGTTCCTGCAGAAGAAGATGGTGCCCGTTGCCCGCGCCATGATGCAGGCCATGCCGTTCCCGGCGGGCTTCAAGCTGGCCCTTGAAGTGCGCGGCTATGCCATGGGGGCTCCCAAGCTGCCTTTGGGCGCCGGCGAGACCGCAGGACGCGAAGAGGCCGCTGCCAGGCTGAAGGGCATGATAGACGGCCTTCTGGCGCTTCTGTAGCGTTATCCCGGACGTCATCGTAAAAGAGCCGCCGAAATTTCGGCGGCTCTTTTCGTTTGGGTGATGGCGTGCGGAGAGCGGGATCAGCGTCCCAGGCGGGCACGCAGCTTCCGGATCTTTTCGTCCATCTCGGCGCGGCTCATGCCCAGCAGCTGGGGGATGAGCAGGGCCGTGAGCGCGGCGGCCAGGGTGTAGACGACGCCGGAGATCAGGAAGCGCAGCAGGGAGTCGATGCCGCCCAGGCCCAGCATGAGGGTGAGCTCGCGGCAGGCAAAGGCCACGGCGGCCAGCACCAGCACACACCAGATCTCGTGCAGCATGATGGGCAGCAGCCGGATGGGCACGAAGCGCGAGGCGCGCCAGAGGCAGATGTTGACGGTCACGCACTGCACGGCGATGGTCTTGATGGACAGGCCCACGGCCCCCAGATGCAGGCCGCCGTACGCTTCGGGCGCCAGCAGGAACCAGGCCGTGGTCATGCCGTAGACGCATTCCAGCAGGGTGAGGTTGCGCAGTTCGCGGGTACGGCCCGAGGCGTGGAACACGGAGCTGGCCAGCTGCAGATAGGACTGGTGCAGGGGGTAGAGGGCCATGATCTGCACGGGCAGGATGGCGGCGGTGAACTCCGCGCCCCCGAAGATGCGCACCAGGGCCGGGCCCTCGGCCATGCTGAAGCAGGCGAAGTAGGCGGCCACGGCATAGATCAGGGGGGCGAAGCGGTTGACCAGGCGGCCCATGAGCTGGAGGTCGCGCTGCCCCCAGGCGATGGAGAGCTCGCGCATGACCAGCGGCGTCATGGCCGAGACGAACATCAGACAGGCCAGACAGACCTTGTGGCCCAGGGCGAAATAGCCCTGCTCGGCGCTGCCGTCGAACCACTGCAGCAGCCAGCGTTCCGCGGCGGCCATGAGGAAGATGAGCAGGGCCTGGACGAAGAGCGGATGGCTGTAGGTGAAGAATTCGTGACGGTAGGCCTTGTTGCTGTCGGCACTCAGGCGCAGGCAGAAGGTGGCGTCCGGGCCGCCGTAGCAGCGCTCCCAGTGGCGCCGGGTGACGATCCAGTAGCCCAGGGCCGTGACGCCCAGCATGGCGTATTGCTGGCCGAAAAGGCTGAAGATGTTCAGCCAGTCCAGCAGGAACAGGCCGATGAGCAGGAACACGGCCGAGAGCGAGACCACGGTGCGCACCATCTCGGACTGCACGGTGGCGCCCACGGCATCGTTCATGGAGCGGAGCACGCGGCCCCACCAGGTCAGAAAGGCCCAGATGGCGGCCAGCGGGGCCAGCCACAAGGGCACGTCGGGCATGAGCCAGTTGCCGACGAGGGGCACCTGCATGGCGCCGGCGATGAGCAGGCTGATGACGGCGATGAGCAGGCTGAGCCGCATGTAGAAGCTGATGAGGCCCGTTTCGGACTGGCGCCGGGACAGGGCATTGTAGAAGCAGGTGGATGTGCCCATGTCCAGGAACATGAACAGCTGCTGGAAAAAGTTGGTGGCAAAACTGTAATTGCCGTACATGGCCGGGCCCAGGGCACGGGGCAGGATGGCTTCCATGGCCAGATAGACCGGCACGGAAGCCACGTTGGCCAGCAGCTTGCATATATAGCGACGCGCCAGGCTTGGCGTGGAGGGGGGAGTCGTCCTGTTTTCCATGCGGGAAAACCTAGCCCACTTTGCGGCGTGCCACAAGCCGGGAATGGGGCGCGGCGTGCCCTGCGGACCGGCTGCCTGCCGGGGACAAGTGTTTACGGCCTCCGGCTTTTTGCGTATGAAAAAACATTGAGCGCACGCACAAACAGCGCACCGGAGGACGCGGCCCAGCCGCTCCGGGAGCGGCCGCCTTACCGGCGGTCCCGCCCCGCCCTCAACGCCACCATGCGGCGGGCTGCCGCGCCGCTGCCCCCGTGACGCCCATGCACAAGATCCCCGCGCGATCCTTTTGCGGCCTTCTGCCGCCGCGCGGGCCGCTGACAAACGTCCAAAGGATACCGTCATGGAAGAGAACAGCAAAAAAATGAAATCCGGCCTGGAAAAGGCCCCTCACCGTTCCCTGCTTTATGCCCTGGGCCTGACCCGCGAGGAAATGGAACGTCCTCTGGTGGGCGTGGTCAACGCCGCCAGTGAAGTGGTGCCCGGCCACCTGCACCTGGGCAAGCTGGCCGAGGCCGTCAAGGCCGGTGTGCGCATGGCCGGCGGCACCCCCCTGGAATTCCCCGCCATCGCCGTGTGCGACGGCATCGCCATGAACCACGAAGGCATGCGCTTCTCCCTGCCTTCGCGCGAGTTCATCGCCGACTCCATCGAGATCATGGCCCGCGCCCATGCCTTCGACGCTCTGGTCTTCATCCCCAACTGCGACAAGTGCGTGCCCGGCATGCTCATGGCCATGATGCGCCTGAACATCCCCTCGGTGCTGGTCTCCGGCGGCCCCATGCTGCCCGGTACCCTGACCCCCGGCAAGCAGGGCGACCTCATCACCCTGGTCGAGGGCGTGGGCCGCGTGCGCAACGGCCAGATGAGCGAAGAAGAGCTGACCCAGTGGGAAGAACGCGCCTGCCCCGGCTGCGGTTCCTGTGCGGGCATGTTCACGGCCAACTCCATGAACTGCCTGGCCGAGACCATCGGTGTGGCCCTGCCCGGCAACGGCACCATCCCGGCCGTGCATGCGGCCCGTGTGCGTCTGGCCAAGCAGGCCGGCATGCGCGTCATGGACCTGGTGAAGCGCAACATCCGTCCCCGCGACATCGTCACCCGCGGCGCCGTGGAAAATGCCATCGCCGTGGACATGGCCCTGGGCTGCTCCACCAACACCACCCTGCACCTGCCCGCCATCTTCCATGAAGCCGGTCTGGACATCGACCTGTCCGTCTTCGACGAAGTGAGCCGCAAGAGCCCCAACCTCTGCAAGCTTTCCCCCGCCGGCCACCACTACATGGTGGACCTGGAGAACGCCGGCGGCATCCCGGCCGTCATGAGCGAGCTGGACAAGCTGGATCTGATCCGCAAGGACTGCATGACCGTCACCGGCAAGACCGTGGGCGAGAACCTGAAGGATCGCAACGCCCATATCCTGGATACGGAAGTGATCCACACCATCGACAACGCTTACTCCAAGGAAGGCGGCATCGCCATCCTGCGCGGCTCGCTGGCTCCTGACGGCGCCGTGGTCAAGCAGTCCGCCGTGGCGCCCGAAATGATGCGCCGCGAAGTGACCGCCCGCGTGTTCGAGAGCGAAGAAGACGCCATGCACGCCATCCTCGACGGCAAGATCAAGCCCGGCGACGGCGTGGTGGTGCGTTACGAAGGTCCCAAGGGCGGCCCCGGCATGCGCGAGATGCTGTCCCCCACCGCCGCCATCACCGGCATGGGCCTGGGCAAGGACGTGGCCCTGTTCACCGACGGCCGCTTCTCCGGCGGTACCAACGGTGCGGCCATCGGCCACATCTCGCCCGAAGCCGCCAACGGTGGCCCCATCGCCCTGGTGCGTGACGGCGACCGCATCCTGGTGGACATCCCCAACCGCAAGCTGGACCTGCTGGTGGACGAAGCCGAACTGGCCCGCCGTCGCGCCGAGCTGGTGCCGCCGCAGAAGGAATGCCCCTATCCCGTGCTGCGCCGTTACGCCAGCATGGTGAGCTCCGCCGACAGCGGCGCCATGTACAAGAAAGTCTAGGACGCTTTCCCGGCCGGGACAGGCGCCCGCAGGGGGAAGACGCCGTGCCGCCGTTCCCCGTGCATGGGGCTCCTGTTCCTTCCGGACATCCGTCCGGCTCTTCGGGGCCGGTGTGATGCCCGGAACACCGGAGGACGTCCGTTCCTTTGCCGATGGTCCCGCATTGCCGCCGGTGCAGTGCGGGACCATCGCTTTCTGGCAGGGCCTCTTCCTGCCGCACAGGTGCCATCATGGTTTTTCTGCACGCCCTTCAGGGCATCCTCAGCTTGCAGATCATCGTCTCGGTAGCGTATGTGCTGGCCCGCAAGGGCTGGTTCTCGCCCGAGACCCAGATCCTGCTGCCCCGGCTGGTCACTACCGTGGCCCTGCCTTCCTACCTGTTCTATACCATCACCCATTCTTTCGGCCGGGACGACCTCGTCCACCTGATCTACGGTTCGATCTTCCCGCTGTTCAGCATCCTGCTGACCTTTGCCGTGGCCCTGCTGGTGGCCAAGATCACACGCGTGGAGCGGCGGCATTTCGGCCTGTTCTGTGCCAGCTTCACCACGTCCAATACGGTCTTCATCGGGCTGCCCGTCAATCTTGCCCTGTTCGGTGATGCGGCCGCGCCCTATGTGCTGCTGTATTTCTTTGCCAATACCACCTTTTTCTGGAGCATCGGCAGCTACATCATGAGCCATGACAACGAAGCGTTGCGCGGTTCCGCCACGCTGCTGGACAATGTGCGCCACATCTTCTCGCCGCCCATGCTGGGCTTCCTGGCCGGGCTGGCCATGACCCTGCTGGGCCTGCGGCTGCCGGAGTTCGTACAGGAAGCCCTGCGCTACATGGGCAACCTCACCACGCCGCTGGCCCTGATCTTCATCGGCATCTGCCTCTACAAGATGGATCTGCGCCATCTGCATCTGTCGCGTGACCTGGTGCTGGCCCTGCTGGGCAAGCTGGTCATCTGCCCCCTGATACTGGCCGGCATGCTGCATTTTGTGGAGCTGCCCGAGCTTATGGAAAAGGTGTTCATCATCCAGGCCGGTCTGCCCTGCATGATGCAGATCTCCATCCTGGGCGCCGTCTACAAGACGGATGCGCCCTTCGGGGCCCTGCTGGTCAGCCTGTCGACCGTCCTTTCCGTCATCACCATCCCCGTGGCCATGACCCTGCTTTCGCTGTAGCGGCGAAGGGATGTCGGCGAGAGGGGGACCGGATTTTTTGAGGGGGGAAGGAGGGACCTTTGGCTCGCGCGCAAAGGTCCCTCCTTCCCCCCTCAAGCTCCCCCCATCCTCCTCCAAACGCGCTTTATCGGCCAGGCCGCTCCGTCAGGCGCGGCCTGGCTTTCTCTCCGGCTGGACCATCATTCCTGCTTCTGCCCGGCCCTGCCACGTATGGCCTGCCTTCTCTATGTATTGAGCGCGCCGCTTGAGCAAGGTCGCCATCCCCACCATCGAGCCCCCGTTCCAAGGCTTTCCATTCCCTTGCTCTTCATCCAGCAGACTGCCCCACGATTTCTCCAACGCTTTTCTCCATCCATTGAGCTCGCCGCTTTGACGGCGTACGCCGAAGGCGTGGTGCCGCCCCGCCTACGGCGCGCCGTGATGAAACCGGGGACCTGACGCGGGGCACGGGGGGGCAGGAGGGCTGGGGCCGCGCAGGCCCCGACCATTTGCCGCTTCGCCGCGGAGGCGACCAGACCCGAGAGCCGGGCAACGGCCGTCCATCGGACGGCTGGCTGTCGCGCTACGCGAGTTTTCTCCTCCCCGTAGCGAGTAATAACCGCCATTGGACGGCTGGCTGTCGCGCTATGGCTCCTCCTCATCCCGGGCAGGGGCTGCCATATGGCACTGCCCCTTTTACTCCGCGCTGGACGACCACGAAAAAAGGCGCGCCCGCCGGAACGGACGCGCCTTGAAAGGCGATGCCTTGACTTGGGACTAGAAGCCGAAGCCGTCGGAGTTGGCGCCGCTGGTGCCGAAACCGAAATCGTCCGGCACGCCGCCTTCTTCCTGGGCGGGTTCTTCGGCGGCGGCTTCACCGGCCACGCCGGCAGCAGCCACACCCACGGTGATGTTCTTCAGGTTGTCCTTGATGGCGTCCTTGATGCTCTGCATCAGTTCGTCATGGTTGATGGCGACCTTGCCCTGGAATTCGGCCACCTGACGGCGCAGACCGCCCATGTCGGTCTTCATGGTCTTGATGGTGTCTTCCAGCTTGTCGCACTTCTTCTGCAGTTCTTCAGCCTTGCCCTGATAGGGGGCCAGGGTCTCCACCTGCTGGCGCAGGGTGGCGATCTCGGCGCGCTGGCTGACCATGGTGCCGTGCATGTCGTCCATCATGTCGAGCACGGTGGCGACGGCGTTCTTCAGGCAGTCATCCATGGGGGTCAGGGAGATGGTGTCGCCCAGCAGACGGGCACCCTGGTTGACGAAGTCGCCCCAGTTGTCACCGTCTTTGTAGTTCATGTCCAGGAACTTGGGGGACAGCTTGGCCAGCCAGGCAGCGGCGAAGGGAGCCACGGCGGCGGCGCAGGCGTCACAGACGATGCTGCGACCGGTGATGTAACCGGCGATATCTTTCACGTCCGCGCCCTTCTTGGCGACGGCCAGGGCCAGGACGGTTTCCACAGGGAACATTTTGCGAGCGGTATCAGACATTTTCGGCCTCCTCCTCGGAGAACGGTGTTTTGCAGTGTGAGCCTGTGCGGGCCGTCGTCACGGGGCGACGGCCCGGAAGACCATCCTAGTAGCCGCGTCCGTACATGCGGACGAACAGCAGGGCCGCGGTGCGGTACACGAAGTGACCGAGCTTGGACCACGGCAGGTAGGCAAAGAGCATCCACACAAAGACCAGATGCAGATAGTACACCACAAAGGCGGGCTGGATGGCATCGGCCAGGCGGAAGACCTGGGACAGGATGCCCGTCACGGCCACCAGCCAGATGATGCCCAGCAGGTACCAGTCATACCAGCTCGAACCCTGATGCTTGGGGTTCAGCTTCAGACGGCGGGCGGTGAGCATGGCCAGGCCACAGACCAGCATGATGGCGCCGAGGTTGGCCAGGATCTTCACAGGGTACAGCAGCGGCATGGGGGTCTCGATCTTGATGAGCGGGATGATCTTGCCGCCCCAGTGGCCCAGAGCCACAACGGCCGTCACGAAGGCCAGGATGACGAAGCTGTAGACCAGGATCATGTGGCCGGCCTTGCGGTTGGGCACATAGGTACCGGTCTTGGGACCAGCTTCGCAGTCGTCGAACTTGCGGTGGGTGACCACTTCGTCGATGAGCACGTCCAGCAGGTGCCAGTACCAGGCCTTGGTCTTGCCAAGCACGGTCAGGCGGCCTTCAGGCTTGAACATGCCCCAGAGCTTGCGCACGCCCTTGTAGAGGATGAAGCAGGCCCCGAAGAAGGTGATCATGAAGATGGGGTCGATGGTGTAGTCACCATAGAACACCTGACCGAACACGATGCGGCCGTCGGCGGCGCGGGGGAACCAGTTGCCGTCATTGAAGCCGGCGCGGATCCACCAGATGAAGAGCCACAGCAGGGCCGGGATGGCGAAGAGGAAGGGCAGACCGGAGGGCTTGCTCATCCACTTGCCCACGATGGTGGGCTCGGTCAGATCGCGGTAGACCATGTTGCGGGCAGCGCCCATGACGTCGGCGGGACGGGCACCACGGGGGCAGAGGTCCGCGCAGTTGCCGCAGTTGTGGCAGAGCCACAGGTCCACGTCGGTGGCCAGCTTTTCCTTGAGGCCCCAGGACGCCCACACCATTTCCTTGCGGGGGTAGGGAGCGTTTTCCGGAGCCATGGGGCAGGCCACGGAGCAGGTGGCGCACTGATAGCATTTTTTCAGGCTTTCGCCGCCCGCTTCCATCAGCTCCCGCGTAAAGGTGGAATCCGGCTTGAGAATATTCTGTGCCATTGCAGCCTTCCTCCTACATGCCCTTGAACGGGTTGGGGCCGAGTTCCACGATGCGAGCGACGAATTCGTCGATCATGTCCGGCACCTTGTCATATTCGTCGATGGCCACTTCGAGCTGGTCAACGCGCTCGGGCTGCACGCCCAGACGGTTCAGGGTCTCGGCGATGTTTTCCTTGCGGCGGTTGCAGATCTCGGAACCCTTGATGAAGTGGCACTGGTAGTCTTCGCCATATTTGCAGCCCAGCAGCAGCACGCCGTCGAAGCCCTTGCTCATGGCGTCAGACACCCAGATGGCGTTGACGGAGCCGAGGCAGCGCACGGGGATGATGCGGCAGTACGGGCTCCAGGCCTTGCGGCGCATACCGGCCATATCCAGGGCGGGGTAGGCGTCGTTTTCGCAGGCCAGGATGAGGATGCGGGGGCCTTCCTTCTTGAAGTCCTTGGGCACCACAACTTCGCGGATCATGGAACCGATCTGGTCGATGTTGTAGTTGGCAAAGGAGATCACGCGCTCGGGGCAGGCGCCGAAGCAGGTACCGCAACGACGGCAGCGGGCCGGGTTGGGTTTGGGCGTACCCTTTTCGTCGTCGTCCAGGGCGCCGAAGGGACATTCTTCGGTGCAGCGCTTGCACTGGGTGCAGCGCACGAAGTTGAACACCGGGTAGGAATTGTCGCCGGAGCGGGGATGCACGGCCACACCGTGGGAAGCGGCTTCCACACACTGGATGGCTTTGAGCACGGCACCGCGGGCGTCTTCTTCACAGGCGTCCAGGGTCTGGGGCTGACGCACGCAACCGGCGGCGTAGACACCGGTACGGCGGGTTTCGTAGGGGAAGCAGATGTAGTTGGAGTCCGCGAAACCGTCGAAGAGCTGCAGATCCGGGAAGTCGGGGCCCTGACGGTAGTCGAATTCCACCACCACGTCCTTGGCGGTCGTGGGCACGACGCCCGTGGGCAGCACCACCAGATCCACATCCAGATCGAAGTCCATGCCCAGCAGGGTGTTCTTGCAGCTGACCACCATGTGGTTGCCGGCATCACGGATGTCGGTCACGTCGGCCTTGGTCATCATCAGGCCCAGACGGTCCTGCATCTTCTTGTAGAAGCGTTCCAGGATGCCGGGGATGGTCATGTCCTTGTACAGCACGAAGGCCTGCACGGCGTCATCGGTCTTGTCACAGATGATGTTGGCCATGCGCAGCATGCCCACGCTGTTGACGGCGTTGGAGTAACGCAGGTGCTTGATGCTTTCCAGGTTCTCCTTGACGAAGCCCTTTTCTTCTTCCTCGGCGGGAGCTTCGGCGGCGGGGGCTTCGGCCTCGGCAGCGGCGGCTTCGTCAGCGGCCTTCTGCAGGGCTTCTTCAGCGATGGTGGTGTCGAGCACGAAGGCGATGCGGCGGGCGTCGACCTTGCCTTCGCCCAGCATCTTGGCGAACTGGGCGGCATGGACGACCTTGGGGTTCACGCCCAGGCCCATGCTTTCCAGATACTTTTCAGCCAGCGGCACCCAGCCGGTGGCCAGGACAACGGAGCCGATGTCGAAGGTCTGTTCGCCGTTGGCGGTGGCCACGGTGGCCTTGAACTCGCCGGGCTGGCCTTCCAGTTTGGCCATGTGGGAGTTCAGCAGCACGGTGATGCTGCTGTTGCCGGTCACAGCGGCGATCTTTTCGGCCAGGTTGGTGGGCTGGCGGTCTTCCCAGGGAGCCTGCAGGGGCGAGCCCATGGGCATGTTGTTGACCGCGCCGCCGAGCTTGTCGGCCTTTTCCACCAGGATGACTTCATAGCCGGTCTTGGCGGCTTCCTGGGCGGCGGTGAGGCCGGTCCAGCCGCCACCGATGACCAGGATGCGCTTGATGCCTTCGATGGCCGCAGATTCGGGCATGTTGCTCTTCTGCAGTTTGACCACGCCCATGTTCACGTAGTCGGTGGCCATCTGGGTCAGCAGGGCGGGAGCCGCGCCGCTGACGGCGGAACCGTCGGGGTTCTTGTAGGCGAGCACGCACTGTTCGCGCAGGTTCACGTGTTCCACCTGCACGGGCAGCTGCCAGGGGGTAGCTTCGTCGCGGGGGCTGGCACCGCAGAAGAGCACGCCGTCAAGGCCGTTGGCTTCGATGTCGGCACGCACTTCGTCTTCGGCCACGCTCAGCATGGGCAGCACTTTCACCACAGGGGTGAGGTCGCTCCATTTGCTGCGGACCTGTTCGGCCAGGGCTTCCACATCCAGGCCGCCGCCGATGTTCTGTACGTCAAAATAGACGCCGATCTTGCTGGCCATGCCGCCTACCTCCCTTTCACCGTTTGCACCGCCTTGAGAGCGGCGGCCGTGCCGGACTGCGCGGTACGCATCACGTCCAGCGGCATGCGGGCGCAACCGGCGGCAAAAATGCCAGCCTCTTCACCGCCCATGACGAAACCGTCTTCGTCCAGGGGCAGGGGCAGGGGCAGGCTGTCGGTGGCCAGGCTGGGCTGCATGCCCGTGGCCAGCACCACCATGTCATAATCCAGATGCAGCTTTTCGCCGCGGATGGCGTCTTCAACGGTCACGGTGACGTTGTCGTCAGCGGCCTGGGCCACGTCGGCCACCTTGCCCTTGATGAAGCGCACATTGGGGGCGGCCTTCACCTTGTCCAGAACCTTCACGTAGCGGCCCGGAGCGCGCAGGTCGATGTAGAACACCGAGATCTGGGTCTCGGGGTACTGCTCGCAGATGTACTGGCACTGCTTGAGAGTGGCCATACAGCAGATGTAGGAGCAGTAGTTCAGGTGGTTCTGGTCACGGGAACCGGCGCACTGCACGAAAGCGATGCGTTTGGGACGACGGCCGTCGGTAGGACGGACGATCTTGCCGCCGGTGGGGCCGAAGGGGGAGGCCAGGCGTTCGAGCTGCATGTTGGTCACGCAGTTCTTGACCTTGCCGGCGCCCAGGTTGGCCAGGTTGGTGACGTCGTAGGGCTTCCAGCCGGTGGCCACCACGATGGCGCCCACATTGAGTTCGATCTCGCGGGCGGGTTCGTTCTGGTCCAGGAACTTCTGGCCGGCGACGCGGGCGGCGTCAGCCTTGCTCAGGGCGTCGGTGTCCAGCACGAAGCGGTTGGGGAACGCGAAAGGCATGGATTTGTACAGAGCCTTGCGCTGAGACAGCCCGAAGTCGAATTCGTTGGGCACGGTGCCTTCCAGGCTGGAAGCGAGGAGGGTGAAGTCCACGTTGTGGGCGGCCACCTTGCGGGGCTTGATGCTCACGGTGGCGGTGTAGTCACCCTTACAGCCGACCAGCTTGGTCACTTCGGCCATGGTGAAGAATTTGATGCGGGGGTTCTTCCTGATGCGCTGGAACTGGATTTCCAGACCGCAGGAGGGGGGACAAAGTTTGGGGAAATATTTGTTGAGCTGGGCCACACGGCCGCCCAGGTAGGGCGACTTTTCCACGATATACACATCGTGGCCCAGTTCCGCCGCTTCGATGGCGGCAGTAAGGCCTGCAAAGCCGCCGCCCACGACGAGAATGGAGTTGGACATCCTGGATATCCTCCTGCGTTGCAGCGCCGTGGCCCCTCTGCGGGGCGGCGCGCACGCCTGCCCGGTTGTATGGGATTGCCGGGCGGCGCAATTGAGAGCCAAGGGCCCTGCCGCGCGGCGCATATTCCAAGGCGCGGCGGGGAGCTTGCATGTCGCACACCCGCCGCGCCGAAAAAAATGGGGTGGCCTAGGCGGCCACCCCAGGGATGTTCTTCCGCCTACTAGTCAGGGATGATCTGGTAGTAGGGCTTCTTGAAGATCTTGGTTTCGCCGGTGGCGGGATCGTACTTGGAGTTCACGAAGCACTTCCACTTGCTGTCGTCGATACCCAGGAAGTCAGCGCGGTAGTAGAAGCCGGGGTAACGGGACTCTTCACGGAAGGCGATGTGCTGCATGTGCAGGCGCACGGTCCACAGGCGATGGTAGTTTTCCCAGCAACGCAGCAGTTCGTGCAGGTCGCGGGCGGCCAGCTTGGCGGAGTCTTCTTCCATCATGCCCAGCAGATAGAAGCCGGTGTCCAGCAGAGCCTTGGAGGTGGTGTAGTAGGTACCCACGCCGCCGCCGTATTCGTCGGTGCACTTCACGAGGCGCATCATGAAGTTCTTGGGCGTGATGTAGTTGGGGTTCACCACGGGGTCGGTGGAGGCGTCCTTGCCGGCCAGGTAGTTGTAGTAAGGACGGTAGATCAGCTGCTTCAGTTCTTCGGCGGTTTCCTTGAACTCAGGCTTGAAGTCCTTGTGGTCCAGGCACCAGCGCACCATCTGCTTACCGGCGATACGGCCTTCAGCGTGGGAACCGGAGGAGAACTTGTGGCCGGAAGCGCCCACGCCGTCGGCGCAGGTGAACAGGCCTTCCACGGTGGTCATGCGGTTGTAGACCTTACCGTTGGCAGCGCGAACCTTGTAGTCTTCGGGCACCCAAGCTTCGTCGGGACCGGAAACCCAGATACCGCAGCAGCCGGAGTGAGAGCCGAGCAGGTAAGGTTCGGTGGGCATGATTTCGGAACCGCGTTCTTCAGGAGCGGTGTTGGTGGCGGCCCACAGGTTGGCCTGACCAACGCACATATCCAGGAAGTCTTCCCAAGCTTCGGACTCGAGGTCTTTCTGCTGTTCTTCGGTCAGGGTGGCGAAGGTGGTCAGCAGAGCGGTCTTGGTGTCCATGTAGATGGGGCCGCGGCCTTCGCGCATTTCACGAAGCATCATGTGGTTACGCAGGCAGGTGGGGATCACGTGACCCTTGGCGTAGCCGCGATCTTCGTAAGGCTTCAGCATGGCGCGGTTGGTGGCGCAGTAGTCTTCGCCCTTGCAGTTGGTGGCTTTAGCCTTGAACAGCAGGAACCAGGCGCCCACAGGGCCGTAACCGTCCTTGAAGCGGGCGGGCACGAAGCGGTTTTCCATCATGGTCATTTCGGCGCCGACCTGAGCGCACATGGTGTAGGTGGAACCGGCGTTCCACACGGGGTACCAAGCGCGGCCCATGCCTTCACCGGTGGAACGGGGACGGTACACGTTAACGGCACCGCCGGCGGCCACCATGATGGCGTTGGCTTTGAAGATGTGCACTTCGTTGGCACGCAGGTTGAAGCCCACGGCACCAGCGACGCGGTTGGGGGTGTTCTTGTCGAGCAGCAGCTTCACGATGAAGATACGCTCCATGATACGGTCTTCACCCAGGGCATTCTTGGCAGCTTCGGCCACGATGCACTTGTAGGATTCACCGTTGATCATGATCTGCCAACGACCGGAGCGGACGGGCTCGTCGCCGTTGCGCAGGCTCTTGCCGGCGGCCTTGGCGGCGGCGCCGTTCATGTTGTGGCCGTTTTCGTCCTTGATCCAGCAGGGCAGGCCCCACTCTTCGAACAGATGCACGGAGTCGTCAACGTGACGGCCCACGTCGAAGATCAGGTCTTCGCGGACCAGACCCATAAGGTCGGTGCGGACCATGCGGACGTAATCGTCGGCGGTGTTTTTGCCGAGGTAGGTGTTGATGGCGGACAGGCCCTGGGCCACGGCGCCGGAGCGCTCGAGGGCGGCCTTATCGCACAGCATCATTTTCAGACCGTGTTTGTCGCCCCAGCGCACGGCTTCGAAAGCGGCACCGCAGGCACCCATACCGCCGCCCACGATCAGCAGGTCGACGTCATGTTCCTTCACTTCAGGTTCAGCAATGGCAACGCCTTTCATCGCTTCCTTGACGGGAATCATAGGCATAGTGATTTCTCCTTAAGCTCTACGCGGTTACTGCTCTCTAGCGGCCCTGTTCCATAGCGGTGAAGACCTTGTCGGCTTCAGTCACTTCGAACTTCTTGCCCAGGACTTCGATGGGGGTGGCCAGCTTTTCTTCGGTGAACAGCAGTTCGTCGTCGAGGTTGGCGCCTTCCGGTTTGCCTTCGAAGGGCTTGATGGAGCCTTCAGGAGTGGTACGGATGGGGAACTTGAAACGTTTCACGCTGCCGTTGCGGAACTGCACGGTCCACATGATGGAGTCGGCAGAGCGCATGGGGATACAGGTGCCGCCCATGGGAGCAAAGTCGGCGTAGGGACGAGCGGTGATGGCGCCCTGGGGGCAGATCTTCACGCAGGAATAGCATTCCCAGCAGGCGTCGGGTTCCTGGTTGTACGCCTTCATTTCCTGAGGATCGAGGATCATCAGGTCGTTCGGGCAGATGTACATGCAGGCCGTCTTTTCGCCACCCTTGCAGCCGTCGCATTTGGACGGATCGACAAACGTAGGCATAACGTATCCTCCAACTCTTAAAGTGTTTCAGGTCAATTTTGACCGTATGGGCAGCCACTCGGGCCGCCCGAGTGCCGTCTTGATTGGGGTCACGACCCTGGGCAACAGCGCTCAGGTCGTGCGCTTGTGTATTTAGTAACAAGCTACCCCTCTTCACGTCAAGCCCCCTTTTGAAAAATTCGTGGAAACTCTCGGTGGAAAACGGCACAAACCACTATAATTCTTGCACATTCTCCCTAGCATAATTTTTATGCTGTGTAAAGATGCTCCGCGTTTTGGACGGCTTTCATGTCCAAGATCTGTGTTGGGCCAGGAAAAGGCATGTTTATCAGCCGGTTATCCTGAATATCTCCCTGTTCCTGTTCAGGGAACGCTTTAGTAAAATCATTTAATTTCAAATAGTTAATATATCGATGCTTTCCATGCCGGACGGGCGGCTTTTTTATGACGTTCCGGTGTCGCCCTGATCTTGATGAGAAAAAGAAGCAAAAGTTGAAACAATTATCCAATAAAATCAAATGGTTGATTCTATCTATTGGGAATAGTTGATTTTTTATCAAAAATACGTCGTAAGGCACCCGGTACGCTCTTTGAGGCTCCCTCCAGTGCTCGCCGGAGCTTGCACTCTCTTTCACATGTGGCCGGAAAAGTCTTTTCCGGGGGCTTGCCAGTGAGGACGTTTCGGGATACAGCATCCCCCACAAATTCATAGAGCGACGCGCCGTCCGGCGGTCGAGAGGAGCATCCAGCATGAACGAGCACCACGAATTCCGACCTGCCCAGAGGCCGGACAAACGCAGCGACCGCCCCGAAGGACGTTTCGAGGCCAGAACCGACGGCAAGCCCGAGCGTCCGCGCCGCAGCCTGCGCGAGACCGTCTGTGACATCGACCGCGATATCCTGCGCATGCTCATGCGCCGCCACAATCTCATCAAGCGCATGTACAATGCCAAGGGTTTCCTGGAGCCCGCGGAAGAAAAGAGCATCCGCGAGTCCTGGGAAGCCGCCGTTTCCCGCGTCAGCCGCGACCCGCGCCTGAGCGGCCGTTTCTTCACCCTGATGCAGGAAGTGGAATTCCTGCCCCGTCCCGGTGAAGACGGCGAAGCCCAGCGCCCCGCCTTCAATCTTGCCCCCGCCGACATGCCCGTGCGCCTGTCCATGCCCGCCCCGCGCTCCTGTCGCCTGACCCGGGCCTGGGCCGCGCTGGCCGCCTGCACCGGCCAGGCCGTGCGCATTGCCCCCGCCCTGATGAACGATCCCGTCGTGGATTGCGTCAAGCTGCTCAACCAGCTGGGCGCCCATGCCAACCGTGACGACGGTGCCGTGCATGTGGCCGCCGGCACGCCCCTGGGCACCCCGGACAAGGTGCTGCATGTGGGCGACAGCTCCTGGAACTTCTATCTGGCCCTGGGCCATTACCTGGGCCGTCCTTCGCGCACCAAGTTCACCGGCGGCGCGGCCCTCAAGCTGGCCGACCTCAGCGCCACCCGCCGCTTCCTGCCCCTCATGGGCGCGCGTCTGGTGCATGTGGTGCCCAAGTCCGACGGCTTCCCGGTGCGCATCGAATGCTCCGGCGTGCTGCCCGGCAAGGTGGTCTTCCCCGCCGATGCCCCGGTGGAACTGGCCGAAGGCATCATGCTGGCCGCGCCTTCCTATGAGCGCGCCATCACCCTGGACCTTTCCGCCATGCCCGAGCGTGCGCTGGCCTTTGCCCGCATCCTGCCCGTGCTGAACGCTGCCGGTGCCGACGTGCGCCGCGAAGGCGACGTGCTCCACTTCCAGCCCTGCGCCCTGAGCATCCCCTCCGAGCCCACCCTGCCCGTGGAACCGGAACTGGCCGTGTTCCTGATGGGTCTCGCCCCGGCTCTGGGCGGTGAAGTGCGCCTGGAAGGCCAGTGGCCCACCTGGCCCGGCACCGAAGCCGGCCTGGACCTGCTGCGCCAGACCGGTGCCAAGGTCGAATGCTCGGCCACCGAGATCCTGGCCCGCAGCCTGAAGCCGCTGGCCGAACTGCCCGCCGCCTTTGCCCTGCCCGAAGGCCTGCCCGCCTCCTGGCGTCCGCTGGCCGTGGCCCTGAGCACCATGACGGCCCTGCGCGGCGGTCGTGCCGTGCTGCCCGCCGGTCTGGAAGCCGAAGAGAACGTGGTGGAAAGCTACCTGCACGCTGCCGGTCTGGCTCTGGATGCCGAAGGCTGCCTGGTGGCCTGGAAGCCCGGTGACGACATGGAAGAAGCCGAAGAGCAGGACGAAGAAGGCCGCCCCGTGCGCAAGCCCCGTCCCGCCCTGCAGGCCCGCGGCTGGAACGCCCCCGACGCTCCCTGGGCCGTGGCCCTGGCCCTGGCGGCCTGTGCCCGCGGCAAGCAGGAAGGCTTCAAGCTGGGCAACCCCGGCGTGCTGACCGAGCTCTATCCGCCTTTCTGGGTGCTGTACAACAACCTGCCCGAACCGCACATGACGCGTGAGAACAAGGAAGTGCCCGCCGAGCCGGTGAAGAGCCGCCGCCGCGTCATCACCAGCGCCGTGGCCGTGCCGCCTCCGCTGGAAGACGAAGATTACTAGGACCGGGCAGCTCCCGCCGTCCGGCTTGGCCGTGAGGGCCGGGCCGTGGCGGCTCCCGGTATCGAAGACGAAAAGGGCGCCCATCCTTCGCGGATGGACGCCCTTTTTCATTTGCGGGAAGCGGCGGTCGGAGCGTCTGCCGCACGTCCCTGCCTGCAGGATAGGCCCGTCAGGCCAGCTCTTCAGGAAGCTTGCAAAGGTCGACCCATTGCCCGCCGGTGACGGCGGCCAGTTCGTCCGGGGTCAGCTGCACGGCGTTGTTGGGCGCACCGGCGGCAGGGTAGACCACGTCATAGCGCTTGAGGCTCTTGTCCAGGAACACGCGCACCCCTTCCGGCAGGGCAAAGGGGCAGACCCCGCCCTGGGGATGGCCGGTGAGGCGCTCCACGTCCTCCACGGGGATGAAGCGGGCCTTTTCGTGGAACAGATCCTTGAACTTGCGGTTGTCCAGACGGGCCAGTCCCATGGCCACCACCAGCACGGGACCGGTGGAAGTGAGGATGGACAGCGTCTTGGCGATACGGCCCGCCTCGCAGTGCAGGGCTTCGGCCGCCAGCGCCACGGTGGCGCTGGAGACGGTGAACTCGCGGTAGCGGTCGCCCAGACCGTGGGCGGCCAGTTGGGCCCTGACGGCTTCGGTGCGCATGGCTGGATGCTCCTTGGCTGAAACATGCTCCGTTGTTGCCGGTGATGGCAGCATGCCGGAGGCGGGATCTCCCCGTCCGGGCGGGGATGAAAAAAGGGGCCTGCCGGGCAGGCCCCTCCGGTATGGTTACAGGGTGATGGGCAGGGGGCCGAAGCTGGCCTCGTAGCGCTTGCGGAACTCGTCCTTGCTGAAGTGGTGCTCCTGCGTGCCCAGCTGCTCGATGGCGTAGCAGGCGCTCACCGCGCCCAGCTTGGCGGCTTCGGGCATCTCCAGGCCGCAGACCAGGCCCTTGAGCAGGCCCGCGCGGTGGGAGTCGCCCGCGCCGGTGGGATCCTTGACGCCGTCGCAGGGGATGGCGGGCACATGCACGTCCACGCCCCGGGCATTGCGGATGCGCTGGCCGTCGCCGCCCAGCGTGGTCACCAGCCAGCCGGTCATGGCCACCAGTTCTTCCTCGCTCTTGCCCGTCTTCTTGCAGACCATGCCCAGCTCGTAATCGTTGGTCACGCAGGCATAGGAACCGCGGATGGCGTCGCAGAGGTCGTCGCCCGAAAGCACGGGCAGCTGCTGGCCGGGGTCGAAGATGTAGCGCACGCCCTTTTCACGGAAGAAGCCGGGCAGGCGGCGCATGTCGTCCACGCTGCCGGGGGAGACGATGGCCCAGTCCTTGGCGGGATCGAGGTTGGGGAAGGTGTAGGTGGCGGGCTGGCTCATGGCGCCGGGGTAGAAGCCCGTGATCTGGTTGTTGTTCTGGTCCGTGGTGATGTAGCACAGGGCCGTGAACACGTCGGAATCGCGCCGGATGCCTTCCAGCGACAGGCCCAGCTTTTCCCAGGCCGCCGCGTAACCGGTGAAGTCACGGCCGGCGGCGGAGACGACGATGGGTTTTTCGCCCAGCAGGGCCAGCGTGTAGGCGATGTTGCCCGCGCAGCCGCCGCGGCGTTCGTCCATGCTGTCCACCATGAAGCTGACGCTCAGCATGTGCAGCTTGTCCATGAGCACATGGTCCTGCAGGTTGCCGCCAAAGGTCATGATGCGGTCAAAAGCCAGGGAACCGGAAACATAAATGGCCATCTTCGTTCCTTTTATTCGTTGAGCTGCCCTGCGGGCAGGCTGTTTTGGGCGATCCAGTCCAGGAAGGGCGCGTTGCCCTTCTCCAGCGGCATGCCCACGATACAGGGCACTTCATAGGGATGGGCCGCCTCCACGGCGGCACGAAAATCTTCCCACGCTGCCCGGCTGACCTGGGCCAGCAGCAGGCATTCGCGGCTTTCGCGGACCTTGCCTTCCCAGCGATAGATGGAAAGGGCTCCGGGCAGGATGTTCACCCCGGCGGCCAGCCGTCGTTCCACCACCAGATGGGCCAGGGTTCGGGCAGTCGCTCCGTCGGGCACAGTGACACAGGCAAGCAGGCTCATGGCGTCCTCCTGTTCGGGAAGTGGGAAAAGCGGACAGAAGATACACCAGCGGGCCGTAAAAACCAAGCGTGCCCCGCCTTGCTCCCCCTGTCTTCCTGTGGCATAGCAGGCCCATGAGCGCAAAAAAATCCCTGCCGCGCGGTGCTCTGGCCCGCGCTGAAAAAGTCCTGGCGGCCCTTCAGGCCCGCTATCCCCGTCCCGCGACCCATCTTGAAGCCGACAACGCCTGGGAGCTGCTGGTGGCCACGGTGCTGGCCGCCCAGTGTACCGACGCCCGCGTCAACACCGTGACCCCGGAGCTGTTCCGGCGCTGGCCCGGCCCGGCCGAGCTGGCCCTGGCCACGCAGGAAGAGCTGGAAAGCGTCATCCGTTCCACGGGCTTCTATCACAGCAAGGCCCGCAACCTGCTGGGCGCGGCGCAGCGCGTGGTCTCCGTCTATGGCGGCGAGGTGCCGCCCCGTCTGGACGAGCTCATCACCCTGCCCGGCGTGGCCCGCAAGACGGCCAATGTGGTGCTGTTCGGCGCCTTCGGCATCAACGAGGGCCTGGCCGTGGATACCCACGTCAAGCGCATCAGCTATCGTCTGGGCCTCACCGCCCACACCGATCCCGTGGACATCGAACAGGATCTGATGCGCCTCTTCCCCCGTGCCGAATGGGGCGACGTCAATCACCGCATGGTCTGGTTCGGCCGCGATGTCTGCCACGCCCGCAGCCCCCGCTGCGCGGAATGCGAGATGGCCGACTTCTGCCCCCGCCGCGAACCGCCCAAGGGAAAATAGCTGTTGGGGAAAAGAACGTGGGGGAAGGGGGGAACTTTGGCTAGCGCACAAAGTTCCCCCCTTCCCCCACACCCCCATCCTCCTTCAAACGCGCTTTATCCGTTCCTCTCCATCATCGCCGAACACGGCTCTTGCGGAGTCCCTCGGCTTCTCCTCTCGCGCATGTCAGGCAGTTCCCGGTCCGCTGGGGCCTTCTTTTCCTGGAGCGTCTTGGCCGGCCTGAAGTGAGCGGGGCAGGGAAGGCAGGGCGTCCGGCTCCGTGACAAAAAAACAGCCCGGCCTCCATGGAGACCGGGCTGTTGTCGTTATCGGGAAAGGGCTGTTCCCGGAGAGAGCCGGGACAGGCTCACTTGCGGTCCACCCACCATTTTTTGTCCACGCGGCCGTACCACCAGCGGTTATGGTCCGTGCGCAGGATGACCTCGCACAGGGCCTGGGCCTGCGGGCTGCGCAGGCGTTTGACCGCGCTTTCCAGCCAGTCGGCGGCAAATTTGTTGCCCTTGTCCAGCTCGGCCTTGAGGTTGCAGATCAGGTCCAGCTGGTCGGCATCGTGGGCCAGGCGGGCCTCCAGACTCTGGCGTTCCTGCAGTTCGTCCCAGCCGTCGAGGATGTCCTTCTCCAGTCCGGTGCCGTCCACGGCATCCTGCAGGGCATCGCGGTCGCGGCAGGTGTCGTAGCGGTGGTTCACATAATTGAAATCGCCGGTACGTGCTTCATGCAGATCGTGGAAAAGGCAGAGGAAGGTCACGCGGGCGGCATCGGCACCCGCCAGTTTGGCCAGGGTGTAGCCGATGACGCTGGTACGGTAGGAATGCTCGGCTACGTTCTCGCTGCCGGAGCCCAGGAAGGCATAGCCGCTGCGCGGCGTGTGGCGCAGATGTCCCGCCTCGTGGAAAAAGTCCGTGATGCGTTCCAGCTGCTGTTCATCAGGCAGGCCCGCTGCGGGCGTGCTTTTGTTTGGGCTGTCCTGTGCCATGTGTGTTTCCTCATGGAGGGAGCGCGGTGCCCCCTCCGTTGCTGATTTGTACGAAAACTGTCCGGCGCACGCCATTGATTGCTCTTTTCCGTCTTTGCCCAACCGCCGGCGGGCGGTGTTTGTTCGGGGGACGGTCATCCAGGCAAGGTCATGGCTTTTCCGAGCCTCGTCATCCTTCCGAACAAAGCGCGTTGGGGGAGGGATGGGGGCCGGGGGGAAGGGGACCCCCTTGCGCGCGAGCCAAGGGGGTCCCCGTCCCCCGGAAAATCCCTGCCCGCTCTTATTCCAGCCCGTACTTGCGCAATTTGTTGTGCAGGGTGGCGCGGGTGATGCCCAGGCGGCGGGCAGCCTCGCTCTTGTTGTCCTCGGTCTGGCGCAGGGTGTCCTCGATGGCGCGGCGCTCCAGAGCTTCCAGAGACAGACCGGCCAGGGAGGCTTCGGCGGTCTCCGGTACCGGGGCGGCCTGCTCGGCGGCGCCGGTGACGCTGGCGGGCAGTTCCGGGCCGGTGATGAGGTCGCCGGTGCAGAGGATCACGGCGCGCTCCACGGCGTTCTGGAGCTCGCGCACGTTGCCGGGCCAGGAGTAGCGGCGCAGCATGTCCAGGGCCTGCGGGGCGAAGCCCTTGACGTTCTTGCGGTTGCGGGCCGCGAATTTTTCCAGGAAATGGGCCGCCAGCAGGGGGATGTCCTCGCTGCGTTCACGCAGGGCGGGCACCTCGATGCTGATGACGTTGAGGCGGAAGAACAGGTCCTCGCGGAAGCGCTTTTGTTCCACCTCTTCGCGCAGGTTGCGGTTGGTGGCGGCGATGACGCGCACGTCCACGGTGATGGGCGAGTCCGAGCCCACGCGCTGCACCTCGCCCTGCTGCAGGGCGCGCAGCAGCTTGGCCTGGAGCGAAAGGGGCATCTCGCCGATCTCGTCCAGGAAGAGGGTGCCGCCGTCGGCCTGCAGAAAGCGGCCCTCGCGGCGGCGGTCGGCGCCGGTGAAGGCCCCGCGCTCATGGCCGAACAGTTCGGATTCCAGCAGGTTCTCGGCCAGGGCGGCGCAGTTGACCGTGACCAGGGGCTTGTTGGCACGGGCGCTGGCACCGTGGACGGCGCGGGCCACCAGTTCCTTGCCGGTGCCGGATTCCCCGGTGATGAGCACCGTGGCCTCGGTGGGCGCCACGGTGGCGATGATTTCGCGCATGGCGCTGACGGCAGGGCTGCGGCCCAGGATCTCGGGCCCGGCGGCGGCCTCGCTGAGCTGGCGGCGCAGCTCGCGGTTCTCCACGCTCATGCGGGAGTGGTCCACGGCCCGTTGCAGGGTCTCGCGCAGGGCGTCGAAGTCCAGCGGCTTGGTCAGATAATCGTAGGCGCCCAGGCGCAGGGCATCCACGGCGGTCTCCACGGAGGAGTAGGCCGTCATCAGCACCACGGGCAGGGCCGGATTGTAGTCCAGGATGCCCCGCAGGGCGTGGATGCCGTCCATGCGTCCCATGCGCACGTCGGTCAGCACCACGTCGTAGGGCTTGGCGCGCACGGCCTCTACGGCCAGATCGCCGTCGGCCGCCTCGTCCACGCTGTAGCCCCAGGCCTGGAGCATCATGCGCAACATGCCGCGGTGGGCATCGTCGTCGTCAACCACGAGAATGCTGGTATTCACCTAATCCTCCCCCTTCTGCCTGTCGGCAGGCTCCCCCGCCTGCCTGTCCGGGCCGTCCGTCGGATGGCCCGCTGCCTTGCCGGCCTGCGGCAGGCGTATGAAAAACGTGGTCCGGCCGGGCGTGTCCGCCGTGGCCTGACGGGATTGCACATAGACTTCGCCTTCGAGCGCCTCCACGATCTTGTGGACGGTGGCCAGTCCCAGGCCCGTGCCGTGCCCCTTGGTGGTGAAATAGGGGTCGAAGATGTGGTTGAGGTTCTCGGGCGCGATGCCCTGCCCGGTATCCGTGACCGAGAGGACAAGATGCTGCTTCTCCACCGTACAGCCCAGGGTCAGGGTGCCGCCGTCGGGCATGGCGTCCAGGGCGTTGAGGCAGATGTTGAGCAGGGCCTGCCCCAGCCTGTCGGGATCCATGCGGGCCGGGGGCAGGGCGGCCGGAAGGCTGTTCACCAGCCGGACGCCGCGTTTTTCGGCATCCTGGGCGATGAGGCGCAGCACATGGGCCACGCTGTCTTCCAGCGGGGCGGCCACGGGCCGCACGTCACTGGGACGCGAGAGCCCGATGAGCTCGCTGATGACGCGGTTGAGGCGTTCCACCTCGCGCACCATGACGCCCGCGGCCTTGCGGTCTTCGCTGCCTTCGGGGAAGCGCATGCCGAAATAGGTGGCGTAGCCCTTGATGGAACTGAGCGGGTTGCGGATCTCGTGGGCCACCCCGGCGGCCAGCGTGCCCACGGCAGCCAGCTTTTCCTTGCGGCGGATCTCTTCTTCCAGGCGGCGGATCTCGCCTTCGGCCCGGCGCTGGCGGCGGCGGGATTCGCGGGCGCGCTGCGCGTAGTACAGGGCCAGCAGACAGGCCAGGCCCACCAGCATGGCCACCCCGGCCAGCATGAAGACGTGGTCCCTGTCCTGGCCGCGGGTGATCTCGAACGGTGAGAGGTCGAGGCCCAGGAAGATGATGGGCTGCGGCAGGCCCGGCGGCAGCTCCTGCCCCGGCGGGGGCTGCATGAAATAGCGGTAGACCACGAACACGCGCTGGCCTTCCATATTGAGGATGGCGGAACGTGTCTGGCTGCCGGGGGCCAGGAGCTTCATGGTCTTTTCGTCGGCCTCTTCGCCGTTGATGCGCAGGATCTCGCCCAGGCGGTTGCCGTTGCTGTGGGCCAGGATGGTGCCGTCGGGCATGGTGACGGCGATGAACTGCACGTCCGAGGTGCTGGCCATCTCCTTGAGCAGGATCTGCAGGCGCACGCGCGCCTCGCCGCGCATGCTGGTGCGCAGCATGCTCTCGAAGGCCATGATCAGGGAGCTGCCTTTTTCGGCCAGCAGGCGTGACATGGCGCGTTCGTTGCGCTCGATGGAGGCCAGGGCCAGCAGGGTGACCAGCAGGATGAGGACGAAGGCCGTCCCGCCCAGCAGCAGGCCCAGCGGGGTGTTCTGCTGCTGCGCCAGCTGTGAACGGGCCTGGGAGCAGTCGTTCTCGCGCGCGGCCTGGTCATTGGCCACCATGCCGCCGGTGTTCCGGCCGGACGCGGCAGACCCCGGTGTCTGGCAGGGCCGGTTGGCGGCGCGGGCCAGCCGGTGGCGGCGGGGGTCCAGCAGGGCGGCAGCAGCGGAAAGGCAGCGTCGGATAAAGTTCATGCCTGCACTATAAGCATGGTTGGGGCACCTGTCACCTTGCCGTCGGATATTTGGCTTGCATGTTTTTTGCAAGAACGAGGAAAGACGAAAAAAATGCCACGGCCTGCCGGCGGCCTTTCCTTGCGCCGCGGACACAGGCTTGATATGCCAGAAGCATGGCCCAACAGAACAAGGTTTGCCTATGTGGAAGAATATAGTTGTCAGTGGTCTGGTCATGACATCGCTCCTGCTGCTGCCGCTCATGGCGGCTGCCGGGGGGCATCACGGCGGCGGTCACGGGCCGCGCGGCTACCGCAATGTCGACCAGTGGCTCCAGAGCCTGCCCGAAGAACAGCAGGTCAAGGCCCGCGCCATCCTTGAAGAAGCCCGTCCTGCCATCGAAGACACCCGCTGGCGCATTCGCCAGAAGCGGGAAGAACTGGCCCATTTCGACTACGCGGAGGACTCGTCCGCCGAGACGCTCTCCCGTCTTGGCTGGGAGCTGCAGGACCTGCGCGACCGTCTGCGCCTGCAGCTGGCGCAGCTGGAAGGCCGCCTGCTGGACGAGGTGGGCGTGAGTTTCCGCCGCGCCGGCAAGAGCCGGGGCTGCAACAGCATGATCCGGCAGGACGTGATCCATACGTATTCCCTGCAGGAGACCCTCGAACCCTGCCCGTAACTTCTGCAGCCCGCATGAAACATCCAGGCCCCGCTCAGGCGGGGCTTTTTTTGTATCCGGCTCCGGCTTTGGGGGCCGGGCGTCAGGGGTGTATGAAAATTTGTCTGCTGTATAATTTTTGACCAGGTCCGCCGGCCCGCTGCATAAAAACTGGACATCCGGGGGGAACACAGGGCAGCCGGAGAAAGGCTGTTTGCCGGGATGAAAATATAATATGTTGATTTATATTGAAAAATAATGTTTGGCACGCGGGTTGCTATATACAGAGCACAAAGGGCAAGACCCAAAGCCCAAAGATAACCCACTCTGAGAAGAGATAAAGGAGCATATATATGAATACTTCCCGCGTTATGATCCCTGCCCTGCTGGCTGCAGCCCTCATCGGCGGAACCATGACCTCTGACGCTTTCGCCGGCCCCCATCATCGCGGCCAGGGCAACGGTTATGGTCCCTGCTACGGTTACGGCGACGGCGGCTGCTGGGAAGGCGGCTGGGGACATCACGGCCACGCCCGTGGCTGGGGTTACCGGGCCATGTCGGACGCGCAGCGTGCCAAGTTCGACAAGATCATGGAAGAATTCGCTCCCCGCATGGAGCAGCTGCGCGACAGCATCTACGTCAAGCGCCAGGAACTGCGGGCTTTGGAAAACGCCACCAACCCCGATGTGAAGGCCGTGCGTGAGGCCGCTACCGAAATGGCCCGTCTGCGCAACGAGATGGCCGACCTGCATGACGCCCTGGGCGACAAGCTGGCTGCCGAAGTGGGCGTGCCGGAAGGCTTCAAGGATGCCCCCCGCGGTCCTCGTGGTCCCCGTGGCGATCGCGGCCCCGCCATGGATTGCCCCCGTGGCGACGGCCCCCGCGGTGACGCCGGCTACTACGACGGTCCCCATCGCGGCCACTACTAAGAGCTGATCCCTGCCAACGGCAGAAAGAAATATCTGGCCGGAAGCTCCTCCTCCTTCCGGCCAGGCTCCCGAAAACAGCAACCTCCTTTGACAGGCACCTTTAACCGGAGCTCCCGCTCTACAAAATGCAGTCCTCTGGAACTTCTACCCCGGCCGGGGATTCCCCTGGCCCCGGCCGGGCCTTCCTGAGAACGACGGATTTTACTCCTGAGATCGTCCCTCCCCGCCTTAGGCGGACAACATATCCGGCAGGGCAATCCCCCTTGGTCCTGCCGGGGCTCACGAGAGCATCCTCCTCCTTCACCATAACCTCTAACCATCAGAACATCCTCCCTCTTTGGCCGGCTGCTCCTCCCCCTGGGCAGCCGGTCGTCTTTTTTTGTCCGCTGTCCGGCGTCCGGCCGGCCTGCCTTTCTTTTCTCCGGCGGCATGGTCTGCCCAAGGGGAGGGAGGGGCGGAGCAGGCCCGTACCGTGGTCCATGCGGCCCGCTCTGCCGGACACGAGACAGGGGAGAGGTATTTTCCCCTTCCGAGTCCCGGTCTTCGAGGGCGCGGCAGCCCTCCGGTCTGTCCGGTCACGGAGCCCCGGCCATCAGGGAAGAACGGCCTTCGTGTGCGGCGCTCTGCGATGCGCCCGCTGTCCGGCAGGCTTTGGCAGGCCCGGTGTCGCCGCCTCGCTCCGTCCGTACGCTCACCGCTCTTGGCCAGGATGCTCGTGCAGCCCGGCCATCACAGATGGCACGGCGCACGTCTGCTCGTGGAAATTCGCCGTTCCTCTCGCTCTCATTCTTCTTTCTTATCAAGGAGACGCCGTGCGCTGTCCGCCTGCTGTGCGGCAGGGGAGCGGCAAGGCTCACACGGGCCGCATCGCCCGCGGCAATCCGGCGGCACAAAAAAAGACGCCCACCGGCATGGAGACCGGCGGACGTCTGGAGTCGTTTTACGGATGCGGCGCGCGGGATCAGAACAGCTTGTAGAGCAGGGAAGAGATGGCCACGCAACCGGCGGCTAGCACGAAGGCATTGCTCCACTGGCCACGGTAGCGGCTCATGGCCGGGATCTTGTGCACGGCGTACATGGGCATGATGAACAGGATCATGGCGATGACCGGGCCGCTGAGGGATTCGATGATGTCCAGGATGCCGGGATTGAGCCAGCCGGCCAGCCAGAGGGTCACGAAGAAGAACAGGGCGATGCCGGTGCGTACGCTGCGCGAGGTGGCCGTGGCTTCGGGGTTGGAGGACATCTGGATCAGGATGCCGTGCAGGCCTTCGCGGGCGCCCAGATAGTGGCCGAAGAAGGAGCTGCCGATGGCCAGGAAGGCGATGAGCGGGCCGAACCAGGAGATGAAGGGATTGTCGAACTGGTTGGCCAGATAGGAGAGCACGGGGATGTTCTGGGCCTTGGCCTCCACCAGCTGGGCGGGGCTGAGGCTGAGCACGCAGCTGAAGACGAAGGCCATGACGAAGAGCACCAGGATACAGGCCGTGCCGCGCAGGGTCTGGGAGGCCTTCTGTTCGGCCATGTCGCCGTAATGGCGGCGCTGGGCCAGGGCAAAGGACGAGATGGCGGGCGAATGGTTGAAGGCGAAGACCAGCACCGGCAGGGTGAGCCAGAGGGTGCCCAGGAAGCTGCCGGCATCAGGCATCTGGCCCAGCGAGGAGGTGTTCCAGTGCGGGATGAGATAGAGCGACAGGCAGAAGAGGATGCCGCACAGGGGGTAGACCAGCCACTCGTTGAATTTGAGCATGAAGTTCTCGCCCACCAGGATGACGGCCATCAGGGCCGCCACCAGCACGCCGGAAAGCAGCAGGCGCGGCGGCGCGGCCATCTGCAGCTGGTTGATGATGAAGGATTCCACCGTGTTGGTGATGCCCACGGCATAGATGAGCAGGATGGGATAGATGGCGAAGAAATAGAGCAGGGTGATGAGCTTGCCTGCGGAAAGGCCGAAGTGTTCCTCCACCACGGCGGTGATGTCGCTGTCGGCGCGGGAGGAGGACAGCACGAAGCGGGCCAGGCCCCGGTGGGCGAAATAGGTCATGGGGCCCACCAGCAGGGTGATGACGACCAGGGGCCAGATGCCGGACATGCCCGCATTGATGGGCAGGAAGAGGATGCCCGCGCCCACCGCGGTGCCGAAGAGGTTGAGCATCCAGACGACGTCGAATTTGGTCCAGCGGCCGGAGGCGGCATGGCCGGTTTCAGGGGTCTGTGCCATGAAGGTTCCTTGAAGGTGAAAGGGTTGGAAAGGCAGGGGAACAGGTCCCGGGCCCGTGGCAGGGCCCTGTGCGGGGCGTCCGGCAGCGGCGGATGCCGTCCCTGTTCCTGTCCGGGGACGGAAGGGGCCGCCTTCGCCGGATGGACGAAGACGGCCCCGCGGGAGCGCACGGCTCCCGATCAGCATTCCACCAGGCTGACGGCCAGGCCGCCTTCGCTGGTTTCCTTGAATTTGGCGTTCATCTCGCGGCCGGTCTCGTTCATGGCCATGATGACGGCGTCCAGGCTGACCATATGCTGCGAGGACTTCTCGCAGGTGGCCAGCAGGCAGGCATTGTAGGCCTTGATGGCGCCCACGGCGTTGCGCTCGATGCAGGGGATCTGCACATAGCCGCCCACGGGGTCGCAGGTCAGGCCCAGATGGTGTTCCAGGGCCACTTCGGCGGCGTTCTCCACCACATCCACGGCATAACCGCGCGCATGGGCCAGCATGGCGGCGGCCATGCTGGAGGCCACGCCCACTTCGCCCTGACAGCCCACTTCGGCACCGGCGATACCGGCGTTGTGCTTGGCCAGGAAGCCCACGGCCGCCGAGGCCAGCACGCCTTCGCGCAGGGCCCGGTCACCGATGTTCATGTTGTAGCGCATGGCGTAGAGCAGGGCGGGCATGACGCCCGCGGCCCCACAGGTGGGCGCGGTGACGATGACGCCGCCCGAGGCGTTCTCTTCGGCCACGGCAAAGGCATAGGCGTTGACCTGGCCCAGGAAGCGGTCCACGGCCAGGGGCATCTCGCGGGCGCGTTCCAGCAGGGTATGGCCCTTGCGCCACACGCCCAGGGTGCCGGGCAGCTGCCCTTCGGCCTCAAGGCCGCGGCGCACGCTGGCGTACATGGATTCCATGATCTGTTCCAGGTTCTGGAAGATGTCCGGGCGGGACATGCCGGTGATGGCGCTTTCGTTGTCCAGGATCAGCTCGTGCAGGGTCAGGCCGGTCTTGGCCAGCTGTTCGCGCAGCTGGCGCATGGTGCCGTAGGGGTGCACGGGCTTGCCGCGTTCGGGCGGGGTCCAACCCTTCCACTGGATGAATCCGCCGCCCACGGAATAGTATTCCATGCTGAACAGGGCCTGGCCGTCGGCATCCTCAAGGCTGACGAGCAGGGTGTTGCTGTAGGGGGCGTCGTGGATGATGGGGCCGTGTTCGATGTCGGCAAGGCCCACCTGCAAAAGGACGTCGTGGATGCGCAGCTCGTGCCGGGCGTCGGCTTCGCGGCCCAGCCTGTCCAGCAGGCCCGCGGGACAGGTCTCGGGGCTGGTGCGCAGCAGACCGGCCAGCACGGCGGTATTGGTGCCGTGGCCCATGCCCGTGGCGCTCAGCGAGCCCAGCAGCACCACATGGATGCGGGCGGCGCGGCGTACCAGATCGGGGTCGAGGGCATCACAGCGCTGGACGAAGTCATGACCGGCGCGCATGGGGCCGATGGTATGGGAGCTGGAAGGGCCGGGGCCGATCTTGAAAAAGTCGAAGAGCGAGGTCTCGATGGCCGGACGGACATGCAGGGCCGTCAGGGGCTTGTGCGTGGGAGTCATGGTGTCTCCTTGTGTGGGATGACTGTGCTGGCCGCAGGCGCAGGCCTGACGCGGGGCGGGCGCGGAGCGCGCCGGGGAGGGAGAGGAAGGAAACAGGAGCTGCGCCCCATTGCAGCACATCCCCTTTTGCCTTGAGTACGGGGATGTGTCAATATTTTTTAATTTAAAAAATATTTTAAATAGTAAGACTAGTCATTATTTTTCTTGATTTGTCGCATATAATTGTACACCGTGTAGATGGAGACCTGCATCTCCTTGGCCACATGCTGGACCACGCCCTTGATGAGGAAGGCGCCTTCCTCGTCGAGGATGCGGATGAAGTCTTTTTTTTCCTCGCGGTTCATGAGGGAGGGGTGTTTGCCTGCGCGCCGGATGGCCGCCTCGAGGATGGCAAGGCTGGTATCGCCGGTGCAGGCGGCAAAGGTCTCGCTCACGTCGCGTTCCAGCGGATCCACGTGCAGCAGGGGGTGCAGCACGGCCTGGAAGTGCAGCAGGTCGGAAAGGTCGATGTTCATGCAGAAGGCGCCGATGACCCGGCCGTCGGCCCTGCGCAGGAACGAGGTGGATGACTTGAGGGATTTGCCGCCCGGCGTGGACGAGGGATAGCCCACGATGTCCGCCACATCGTCGCCCTGCTGGCGCCAGGCCTTGACCACGATGTTGGTGATGGGCGCGCCCAGCTTGCGGCCGGTAAGGCTGCCTTCCAGATGGATGAGGGAGTGCTCGAGATCGCGGAAATCATGGATGGCGACCTCGCACAGCGGCCCCAGGGTCCGCTGCAGCATGCGGGCCTGCCGGATGGCATTGGCAAAGATGGCGCGTTCTTCTTCACTGAGCGGCGGCAGGGACCCGGAAGGGGCGGCGGACATGGTCACCTCATGGTCGGATGCGGGCTGTGCCGCAGGTTGGAGGAAAGATCGGATCAGGCATCAAGATGCAGGCTGGCGGCCTGTCCCGCTGTCCAGACAAGGTTGCGGCGCGTGATGCCCAGGGCCGCCCAGGCCGTGCCCAGCTCGTCGCCCGGCCCGCGGAAGAAGCCCTGGCAGGAGCGCGGCAGGTACAGCGCCTGTGCCCGGGGCAGTCCGGCGGGGGCTTTCCCGCCCGCCAGCAGGGCGTCCAGCAGGGCCGCGGCCCGTACCTCGCTGCGGGCGGCATCATCCCCCCGCGCCCGCAGCAGGCAGGCGCAGACATGCAGCCACAGGGCCCGTCCCAGCACGCGTCCGCCCAGGTTCCTGTCGGCGGGACCGGCCAGCAGGGCCGCTTCCATACCGGGTTCGGGGGCAAGGCCCATACGGATGACGGGCACCCCGGCGCGACGGGCGTACAGCCAGCCGCGCGCCAGCAGGGACAGGGTCCGCGGCAGGGGCCAGGGCGTGTACAGGCCCTGCTGCCAGCGGCGGGCCAGTTCCGTGCCCGCCAGCACCAGACAGGGATAAAAGCGCAGCATGTCGGCCCCCAGATCCAGGGCCCGGCGCACATCGGCCAAAAAGTCTTCCGGCTGGTGGCCCGGCATGCCGGGCAGCAGCTGCACGCCCAGGGCAAGGCCTGCGTCCCGCACCAGACGGCAGGCTTCGGTGGCCTGCCTGCCGCTGTAATGGCGTTCACTGGCCTGCAGGGCCGTATCGGAAAAGCTCTGGATGCCCAGCTCCACCGTGCGGCAGCCGTGGCGGCGCAGGCGCGCCAGCAGGGCCGCATCCAGACGGTCGGGGCGGGTGGAGCAGCGGAAGCGGGTGATGCAGCCGTCACGCCGGAGGCTGTCGGCCATGTCCAGACAGGCGTCCAGGTCGCGGGGCGCCAGGGCCGTGAAGGTGCCGCCGTAAAAGGCCAGCTCTACCGGCGGCCTGCCCTGTGCCCGCCGGGCGTGCAGATCGGCGGCCGCACGGGCCAGTATCTCGTCCAGAGGACTGGCCTGCTGGCCTGTCTGGTCATGCTGGGAACAAAAAACACAGCGGCGGGGACAGCCGAAAAACGGGATGAAAACGCTGAAGACCGGGATTGCCCTTGCAGGAGTCTCCCATAAAAAAGTAAGCGAAACACGAGACATGGCAGAAAGCGAGGAGTAGCAAGGCTTGGCAGGCTTCGCGCGGAGACAAAAATCTTGCCGGAAATGCAAGTTGAGTATATCCTACAAAAAAGTTGTGCATATGTGAAGCGTGCCTGTGGCATAAGGATTGGACATGAAGAAAACATTGACCAAAGCTGACATCGTCGAGCGGATCTACGAGAGTACAGACAAAAATCGGGTTGACGTGAAGAATGTGGTCGAAAAACTGCTGGAGATCATGAAGAATGCCATCAAAAAGGACAATGCTCTTCTGATCAGTGGGTTCGGCAAGTTTGAGGCTTACGACAAAGCGTCGCGCAAAGGCCGCAATCCGCAAACGGATGAGGCCATCACGCTGCCTCCGCGCAAGGTCGTCGTCTTCCGCCTGTCCCGCAAGTTCAGAGCCGAGCTCAATTCCTGAGATCGCGCGGCATTCGGGACGATCCCACGTATCAGTCTCCTCGTTTTCTCCCGGGGTGGCCGTCTTGAGATGTGCCGCGCCGGGAGATTCTTTTTATGCTTTTCGCTTCCTTCCCCTTCCTGTTCCTTTTTCTTCCCATCCTCGTCTGGCTCTGGAAACTGACTGCCGGAGAAGACAAGGCCCGACTGTCCGTGCTCCTGCTGGGGGCCTCGCTGCTCTTTGGGGCCTGCCAGGGGCTGGAGGCCCTGCTGCTCCTGCTGGGCCTGACCGTGGTCAACTATCTGTTCGGCCTGCTGCTGGCCGATGAGGGGCACCGCCGCCGTCGGCTGGGCCGTCGGGGCCTGCTGCTTCTGGCCGTGCTGCTCAACGTGCTGGTCTGGTGCCGTTTCCGCCATCTGCCGGCCCTGTCGGCCTGGCTGGCGCAATGGCAGGACATCCTGCCCGTTTTGGCGCCCGCGGCCATGCCCGCGGGCTTCTCCTTTGCTGTGCTCATCCAGCTGGCCTGGCTGCTGGGCGTCTACCAGCGCCGCATCCGGCCCGAAGGTATCGTGCGGCAGGCCCTGTTCACCACCTGCTTCCCCTATGCCCTGTCCGGCCCGCTGGTCCGTTATGAGGAGATGGGCCCGCAGCTGGACGCCCTGGAGGTGCCGCAGGCCGAAGATCTGGCGCGGGGCCTGGGGCTGATGGTGCTGGGCCTGGCCAAGAAGGTGCTGCTGGCCGACAGTCTGGCTCCGGCGGCGGATGCCGTGTTCCACGCCGCCGCCCAGGGCCTGCCCCTGAGCACGGCCGAGGCCTGGCTGGGGGCCCTGAGCTACACCTTCCAGATCTATTTCGATTTTTCCGGCTATACGGACATGGCCGTGGGGGCCGCCCTCATGCTGGGCCTGCGCCTGCCGGAGAATTTTGCCGCGCCCTACAAGGCCACGGGCATCGTGGACTTCTGGCGCCGCTGGCACATGACCCTGGGCCGCTGGCTGCATGACTGCCTGTACCAGCCCCTGGGCGGCAGCCGTCACGGCCGGGTGCGGCAGTACGCCAATTTGCTGCTGACCATGCTGGTCTGCGGTGTCTGGCACGGGGCCGGGCTGACCTTCCTCCTCTGGGGGGCCCTGCACGGCCTGCTCCTGCTGGTCAACCACGCCTTCCGGCATCTGCTGCGCGGCAGCCTGGCCGAGCGCGTGCTGGCCCTGCCGCCCCTGCGGGCCCTGTGCGTGCTGGTGACCTTTTTGTGCCTGACCGTGGCCTGGGTGCTGTTCCGCGCCGGGGATACGGGCACGGCCCTGCATGTCTGGCAGAGCATGTTCCTCTGGAGCGACGGCCATCCCCTGCCCCTGCAACAGGGGCTGGAGGCCTTGCTGCCCGGCGGCCTCTTGGAGCCCCGGCTGTTGCTGCCGCTGCTGGCCGTCTGCGCCGTCATCGTCTGGGCCCTGCCCTGCAGCCAGCATGTGATGCTGGGCCGCGCCGACGGCAGCCGTCCCTGGCTGCACTGGCAGCCGAACCTGCTCTGGGCCGTGGCTCTGGCCCTGCCTGCGCTGGCCTCCCTGCTGCTGATGCAGGGCCATGCCTTCCTTTCTTTCCGCTTTTGACGGAGGCCCTCATGTCCGAGATAGCGCATCCGGCCCCTGACGGCTGGCTGAAACGTTTTTTCCTTTCTCTGGTGATCCTGGCCCTGCTGGCGGGGCTGCTGCTGGTCCCCTGGGCCGTCTGCTGGCTGACGGCCAGCGGCGAACTGGATCAGGAAGAAGTCGTGGCACGGCAGGCACAGGGGGAATTCGTCCTGTTCGGGCCGGGGCTGGCGCAGGACATCATGGCCTACAAGCTGGCCCTGTATGCGGCCGTGAAGCCGGAAGTGGTGGTGCTGGGCTCGTCGCGGGCGGGGAACGTGCGTGCGGCCTTTTTCGAGCGCCCCTTCGTGAACATGGCCGGGGCCGCTACGGATCTGGAGAGCCTGCGCCTTCTGGTGGACAGGATGCTGGCCGTCCACAGGCCCAAGGTCGTGCTGCTGGGCCTGGACTTCTGGTGGCTGACGGCAGGCGCTCCGGCCGGGCGCCCTGAGCGGATAGTGCAGCCTTCTTTGCTGGATGCGTCCACCCTGCGGGCCCCCTGGCGCTGGCTGGTACAGGGACGCATCGCCCCGGCGGACATGTTGGCTCCCCTGCAGCATCGTCTGCGTGCCGACCGCTACGGGCTGGAGGCCCAGCTCCGCGATACGGGCTACGGACCGGACGGCTCGCTCTATGAAGGCGCGGTACTGGATGGCCGCCGGCCTGCGCCGGACCATGCCTTTGCCCGCACGCTGCGCGAGCTGGAAAGCGGCAGCGGCGCCTGGGCCGGGAGCCTTGCGCCGGACAGGGAACGTCTGGAAGCTTTTGCCGAGATCTGCTGCCGCCTGCGTTCGCGCGGCATCCGCACCATCGTCTTCCTGCCGCCCCTGGCCACGCCCGTACTGGGCGCCCTTGCCGACAGGAACGGCGGTGATGCCGGCTGGCTGTCCGCCCTGCGGCAGGGACTGCTGGACTGCGGCGTGGAGAGCATGGATTTTTCGGATCCCCGCGTCTACGGCTCCGGCGATTGCGAGATGATGGACGGCCTGCACGGCGGGGACGTCATCGGGGCCAGCCTGGTGCGCGACATGGGCGACCGGCAGCCCTGGCTGCGGGACATGCTGCACCGGGAATACCTGAGCCATGTACTGCGCGAGCGGCGCGGTCTGGCGGCCGTGCCTGACGAGCGCCTGACCGCCCTGCCCGAAGCGGATTTTCTGGGCCTGCATTGCGCCAAGAAGCGTCGCGGCGAGGCCACGCCCCGGTTTTAGGCGCGAAGGCGCACAAACTGGAGAGCGATAGGAAAGGGACCAAGGGCCGCGCCGTACTGCCGCCCCGTCACTGGACGCAAGGTCTGAGAGAGGCGATGGCGGTAGCCGTTTGGCGTAGTCTGGCTGTTCTTTTCCGCAGTTTTCTTGCAACAGAAAAAGCCGCGCTGTCATGGCGCGGCTTTTTTGCTAGGTCGTAGCCGGATACTGCCGGGAACTTCATCCGTCCCCGCATTGTCATGTCGCACGCCCGTGTGCCGGCCTTTTTCCATGCCGCCGGGGGACGGGGAGTCGGGGGCAGGCCGGGGGGAAACTATCCCCGTCATGGACCCTATGAACGTTTTGGGAAGGGAGCGGGGGAGCGCGAGGGGGAGAGGGAGAACCGTTTTACAAAACGGTTTCCCTCTCCCCCTCGCATATATCTGCTTACCTGCCTGTCGCCCGGCCCGATCAGTAACGCTCGGGCATGTAGTGGGGCGGCAGATCGTTGACCGGGGCCCCGTTACCGGTCTGTCCCAGCTGATCGCGCAGGTTGCGGGCCAGCTCCATGGTCTCGGCCAGACGGTGCTCCAGCGTGTCGATCTGCTGTTGCTGGGCCGTCAGGGCCTCGTTGAGTTCGCGCAGACGTTCTTCCTGAAAATAGGCCAGCTCTTCCAGCCGGATGATGCGTTCTTCCTGATCCATGAGCTCTCCTCGGCGTCCTGCGCCTGCGCCGGGCCGAATCCCCTGCTTGCGGCATATGTGCCTGCAGCGGCAGGGGCCGTGGGCGCGGCGTGCGTCCATCTTTACGTTTTCGGGCGATACCCTCGCGGGTACCGCCCGTTTTTTTTATTCTTCGTCGTCGTTCAGCGCCGGGCCGTCAAAGCCCCTGTCCCGGCGGCGGGAGCCGAAGGCGGGCTTGCCGTCCCTGCGGAACGAGTTCTTGCGGAAGGGCTTGTCGGCATCCTGTCGGAAACCGGGCTTGCGGAAGCCGTCACGCTCGGGACGGCGGAAGTCGCGGCGGGGCGCACCCTCCCGCTCGTCATCGAAGCGGGGGAAGGGCGCACGGCGTTTTTGGCCGTCCTGCCCTTCGTTGCCGTCGCGGTCGTTGAAGCGCCGGGGACGGAAGCCGTCCTTGCGGAAAGGCCGGCCTTCGTCGTCACGACGCGGACGGAAGGGACGCCGGGCTTCTTCGCCATCGCGGTTCACGAAACGGTCGCCACGGGGACGGAAGGGACGTTCGTCCTGACCATCCCTGCGGAAGGACGGGCGGGCCTGCGGGGCCTCGTCGCCGTCACGGGCGGCATCGGGGAAGGGACGCGGGCGGAAGGGCTTGTCCGCGTCCTGCCGGAAGCCGGGCTTGCGGAAACCGTCGCGGTCGGGACGGCGGAAATCACGGCGGGGCGCACCCTCCTGCTCGTCATCGAAGCGGGCAAAGGGACGGGGACGCTTCCAGGCATCCTGCCCTTCGTTGCCGTCGCGGTCGTTGAAGCGCCGGGGACGGAAGCCGTCCTTGCGGAAAGGCTGGCCGTCATCGTCACGGCGCGGCCGGAAGGGACGCCGGGCTTCTTCGCCATCGCGATCCACGAAACGGTCGCCACGGGGATGGAAGGGGCGTTCGTCCTGACCATCCCTGCGGAAGGACGGGCTGGCCTGCGGGGCCTCATCGCCGTCACGGGCGGCATCGGGGAAGGGACGCGGGCGGAAGGGCTTGTCCGCGT
>ERZ1673752.423-NODE-423-length-73639-cov-19.854955_pt1 | contig 73639 bp, 43 predicted proteins | sample MGYA00580195_ERZ1673752 | MGnify/ENA primary metagenome ERZ1673752 (study PRJEB41218, sample SAMN15661744) | gut metagenome | host: Homo sapiens | place: Canada: London | collected 2015-08-20/2019-03-30 | study: EMG produced TPA metagenomics assembly of...
ACGTACGGTTCTTAGAGGGGAAAGCCCCAGCAATGGGGCTGACCTACTCGACTCGGGCAGAGATTTTGGATTTAATAGCACATATCTTTGTGTTACAACATGTTGTGAAAAACTTTCAAAACTTGCGTATTTGCGACTAAAGACCTTCTCGTTTGCAAATATGCAAGTTTTGAGTAACCTTTTGTCAGATATTTTCAAAGGGTTTAAACGTGGGAGTGGAATATGAAAAACAAATTTCTTCGGATGGCGTTGCTTAGATTATATGATAATCTTCGTCTTCTTGTATTGCTCTCTAAAACGTGAGGGTGTGCATCCTTTTTTGCGTTTGAACAGCCGGTTGAAATTGCTCATGTTGTTGTATCCGCAGCAAAAACTTATTTCGGAAATGCTTTTGTTGGTGTCTACGAGCATGCGTGAGGCATATCCCATACGGATGTCTATGAGATAATCGCTGAGTGTGCGACCGGTATGCAACTTGAAAAATCTGCTGAAAGCGCTTTCGCTCATGCTGGCAATATTGGAAAGTTCTTTTAGTTTCAGCTCCTCCATGTAGTGTTCTTGTATGTATTTTTTCACTTTCAGCACCCGTCTGCTGTCGTCTTCGATATTTACTTTTGCGAAGCTCGACGTGGCCAATGTATGCGCGCCATCGCTCATGGCCAATGTGTTGAGAATGTCTAAAAACTGCATGAGGGCGGCGAAGCGGTCTTGTATGCTGCTCAAACTGTCTAATTTGTCGTAAACTTTCATGATGGCTCTAATGGGAAATGCAAGTCCACTCTGTGCCCGGTGCATCATCTTGCGGATATTGGCAAATGGATTTTTCGAGAAGAAGTCGTCCTCGCCATTGTCTCCCATACCAAACTTGAACTGTATGGTAATCTCTCTTATCTCGGCGCTTTTACATTCATGTTGCTCCCATACGTGTTCCAGCACGGGGCTGGTGATGAGTACAAGATCGTAGTCGCCTATCACCTCGTTGCTGTCTCCCACTATGCGGCGCACACCTTGACCATGCTCCACGAAGTTGAGTTCATAGACATCGTGGTTGTGCATGGGGTAAGAGAAGTCTTTTTTCCTGCGGTCGGCAATGTATAATGCATCGCGCTCCATCAGTGGAGTGATTTCGTGCAGCACTTGTCCGTCGTTCATAAGCGTTCCATTATTTCTAAACACATTCTTCCATTATGGTAAGGGCATTTCCAAAAACCCGCTTTGTCTTCCTCTCGATTGATATTGCCTTTTTCGTCTACAGACCAGTACCATTCACCGTTTTCATAGTCTATGAGGTGGTTTTTGACATAAGTCCAGCAGTCTTCGGCTCGTTTTAGGTCAGCCAAGTCGTGGAAATGTTGGTATAGATTGACATGTCCCACGATATTTTCACATTGCACCCACCATTGTCTTTGGCTGTCAATGGTGTTGCTATCAACTTCACGCTCGTAGCGCATGGAGCCGTCTGGTGCCAAACCTTCGGCTGCGGCGCGAGCCATTTGGCGTATCAAGGTCTCTATTTGGGTTGTTGTTGTGGGATCGTTGAGTAGTAGAGCCGTCTCATGCAATAACCACGTGGCCTCAATATCGTGTCCATAGCTCTCGATATTGCGCTTGCCATGCCATTTGTCATCAAAGAAAAGATCTAAGTGATGGGTCGTTGGATTGACAATTTTGTGCATGAAAATGTCAAGCAATGTGTAAATAGCTTGTCGCAGTTCGGGTGCTCTCCACACCCTATAAAGGTTGGTGTAGGCCTCTATCACGTGCAAATGGGTGTTCATGGTGCGTGCTCCGTTTTCGTCTTTGTCACTCAGTCGCATGTCGGCGATGGGCTTCCAATCCATCGTCAGTGCCTCAACGTAGCCTTGCCCAGCACGGTCAAAGGCGCGACATTCAATGTCTCTGAACAAGCCTTGGGCCATGCGCAGCGTGTCTTCGTCGCCTGTAGCTCGAACGTACTCGGCCAAACCGTAAATCGTAAAGGCGATGGCATAGATCTGTTTCTTTGTGTCAAGGGGTTGCCCGAGATGGTCTAACGCCCAGTAAACGCCACCGTTTTTATGATCGATAAAGTATTTGGCGATATAGTCTCGGCATCGAGAGGCAGCGTCAAGATATGCTTGGGAACCTATCGATCGGTAGGCGGCACTGAACGTCCACAATGCGCGTGCGTGCAATATGGCACCTTTGGGATGTGTGGGATGAACTTTGTCGTGCCCGTCCACCTTGCCAAAATATCCGCCATTGACATGGTCTTCCACCTTGTTGAGCCAATAGGGCAGGATGTTTGAGACAAGAATGTCGTGCATTTCTTGTTTCATGTGTGATGTCGTTTTATCCATTTGTCTGTCTGATGCTCTTAAGTTGGTTACAGATATGTTCCATCTTGCTCTTGGTAAGCGGATATACTATCATGATGATAACCATGAGTAGGGCGATGCCTGCGGGTATCAAACTCATGGTAAGCTTCATACCAAGGATGGCGTTTGCGGTTTGCTCGGGAGCGTTGGGCACCATGCCAAATGCGGCAAAAAGCCACAACACCGCGCTGCCGGCAATGGCTCCGCCAAATTTTTGAGCCATTGAGCCAGATGAAAAGATTAGTCCTGTGGATGACGAGCCGTCTTTCACCACGGCATAGTCGGCCACGTCGGCGTACATACTCCATATCAATGGCGAGATAATGCCAGTGCATAACGATATCAACACTTGTAGTATGAGCATGCTGATGAAGCCCAAATTAGTTGTTGGAACAAAGAAAAACAGCACACTCAACACAGCCATGCAAGTACATGCAATGCCGAATGTGAGACGCTTGCCTAACTTACGGCTGATAGGAACGGCCGCGACCACTCCCGCCATATTACATATTTCGCCTATCGAAAGGAAAATGCCGGCGAAGAACAAAAAGCTGAAAATACCAAAATCTACCATTGCGCCATCGCCAATGTAATACTTGAAATAGTAGGCAGCGGTGGCTCCACGTATTGTGTTGAACAGGTTGGAGCAGAGGGCGGCGGCCGTGATGAGCCACCATGGAGCATTCTTTATCAGTGAGGATAGATCTGAACCTAACGGTGTTGCCTCCACCTTGACGTGTTCTTTTGTGAGTTTAAAGCAAGCCAAAAACAGCAAGAGACAGAACGTGGCGATAACCATCATGGTGTGTTGCCATGCGCTTGCCACGCTGTCGCCTTGCGTTTGGAAGAAGCGGCAAAGTGGTTCCCATGCGTAAAGCGCAATGAAACTACCAGCGTAAGCAAAGAACATGCGAAAGCTGGAGTACACAGTCTTCTCGTCAGAGTCGTTAGTCACCACGCCAAGCATTGACCCATAGGGCACGTTAATGCCTGTATAGACAGTCATCATCAATATATAGGTAATGTAAGCCCATATCAATTTGCCAGTCTCGCTCATGTCTGGGGTGGTAAAAAGCAGAACGCCAGCAATGGCAAAAGGTGCTGCGAAAAACAGCAAATAGGGTCTATATTTGCCCCATCGGGTCTCAGTGCGGTCGGCAATGATACCCATCATTGGGTCGGATACAGCATCCCATATTCGAGTTACCAACATCAACGTAGCGGTTGCGCCTAATGACAACCCGAAAATATCACTGTAAAATATGGGCAAATAGTACGAAAATATCTTCCAAAACATGCTGGAAGACATGTCACCAAAACCGTATCCTACCTTTTCTATCAATCTTGTTTTTGCCATAGTGTCATCTCATCGCTTGATGAGCAAGCTCCGTGTGGAGCGTGTCGTGATTATTTTTTTTCTAAGTTTGTTTTGTTTTTCTTGATCAACTTTTTGATGTTTTCCACGCTTGCACCCGATGAAAATCTATCCTTGGGCGTGTTTTTGCAGTAGTCTACAAGCCTGTCCACGGTGGTAGTGGCCACGTGCATACGTGTGTCTGAGCTGGCATAATAGATGAACACCTTGCCATGCTCGTCTGCTATCCAACCGTTTGAGAATACCACATTCATCACGTCGCCAATATATTCGTTTTGCCACGGAGCCAAAAAGTATCCTCCCGGAGAGGCGATTACCTTGGTGGGGTTGTCCAATGCGGTCATGTACATGTACAAAACATATCTTAATCCTGATGCGCAGGCTCGTACACCGTGAGCCAAATGCAGCCATCCTTGCGATGTCTTGATGGGCTGAGGCCCCTCGCCGTTCTTCACTTCCATGATGGTATGATAGTGTCGAGGGCTGATGATTTCTTCTTTTTCAACTTTGGCATGCGTTATATCGTCTATCAAAGCCCATCCTATACCACTGCCTGTTCCTGCTTCTATAAACCCTTCTTGAGGCCGAGTGTATAGTGCATATTTGCCGTTTACAAACTCTGGATGAAGCACTACGTTACGCTGTTGGCTGTCACTCTGTAGGTCGGGAAGCCTTTCCCAGTTTACGAAATCTTTTGTGCGGGCTATCCCCGCGGTGGCAGTGGCGGCGCTAAGATTGCCTGGCTGGGTTTCGTCGTGGCGCTCGGCACAGAATATACCGTATATCCATCCATCCTCGTGGGCTGTCAGGCGCATGTCGTAGATATTGGTGGCGGGCACATTATCCTCTGGCATGGTGATGGGTTCGTCCCAGAAACGAAAGTTGTCAATGCCGTTGGGACTTTCCGCTATGGCAAAGAAGCTCTTGCGGTCTGCGCCTTCCACTCTTGCCACGAGCAGGTATTTCCCGTTCCATTTGATGGCTCCGCTATTGAGAGTAGCGTTCATCATGATGCGTTGCATGAGATAAGGATTATCCTTTTCATTGAAATCGTATCGCCATTCCAATGGCGTATGCTCTGCCGTGAGTACTGGATTGACGTATCGTGTGTATATACCATTGTAGTCTTCCACCGCTTTGTTGGGTTCGGCCAGTAGCGCTTCATGGCGTTTTCTGAGCGCTTTTAAGTTTCTCTTAAATTCTGTCATCTTTTTTTTTACTTGGTATCCTTCATGTCGTTTACAAATAATGTCTTCTCAATCTTATAGAATTTCTTGAAGTTTGGGGCTGTCAAATGCCCAGGAGCGGCCATGTATAGCTCTTTATGATTGTCCCATGCATTTCTCCAGAAAAGCGCATACGAGATGGGAAACGGCTCTACTGCCTTCCAAAACACTTCTGTAAACCAGTTGGCATCGGGTAGTTGTTGTGCGCCCGTCTCAGTGAGTGCGATTAATTTTTGTTTCTCTTTGCCAATGCGAGTAAGTTCGGATAAGTCGTGTTTTACATTCTTGGTATAGGTGGCATTGTCGTGTTTAAAGTCGTAGATGTCTATGCCTAATATATCAACGTAGCTATCTCCGGGATATTGTGCGAGGTAATCTTGAAACCCGGTGTTGGGCGAATAGCACCACACCAAATGGTCGCAGCCGTAGTCTTTTGTCAGCTTTTGGTGTGTGGTGACAAACAGTTGCTTGAACTCTTCGGGCGTAGTGCTCTCCGCTCCCCACCAGAACCATCCGCCATTCATTTCGTGCCAAGGTCTGAATATCACCGGAACCTTTTGGCCATTTGGTGTTTTGAGCGAGTTCAGAAAGTTGGCCACGATGCCTATCCACTGCTCAAACTTGTCTTGTTGTGCCCCTCCACATAGCAGCGTCCTTACCGGATTACCCGAAGGGTCCCATGCGTTTTTACCCGTCACTGGGTTGAATGGATGCCAGCTTAGGGTTGAGATACCACCGCGAAGATGCTGTTCAATGATTTCATCACGCATACGATCGAAGGGCACTTGGTCTATATTCGCCTTGTGTCCCAATTCTATACCACCAAGTTCAAATCCCATCACGGCTGGGTAATCGCCGCAAACCTCTTTCACATCAGAGCGTCCTCGTTCCCATTTCCAGTTTTGACCATACACTGGGTCATCTTGATGTCCCACCATCACGCCCTTGAGTTGTATGGCTTTCAGACGCTTCAGCAGTTGATTGGCGGGGGTGGATGTGTTGCCTGCGGTGACCAATGCGCACGTCATCAGGCTTATTGCTAAACAAAGAAAGTGTCTCATATTAGTGTGTAAAAAATTGCTTATGTTTTCAATATGTCAATGAAGTTCAAGGTGATCCTGTTTAACATCGCTCCCATTTCAATCCCGATGGATTTCCTCCATGTTATATAGGGAGTACCAATATGGCAGGTTAGGGTAGAGCTCTGTGTCGCGATGCCACAACCGTGTTATTTATCCACTCCTAATTGGTGGCGTATCCACGATTGCCATTCGTCCCATTGCTCCTGAAACCAGAAGTGTCCGGTCATGGGATAAACACTTAATGTCTTCGTGCCGGGATAAATGTTGTATACACCGTACGACGAAGTGGGTGGTACCACTTCATCGTTGAAACCGAACGAGAACCATGCTGGCACGTTGCATCGCCGCGCGAAGTTCACGCCGTCATAATATCTAGCACCTGTCACTCTTGCCACATTTATCTTGTCTTGTTTGTAAAAATAGTGTGGCCATCCGCCTGCTACGCCTTTCATTTCCGACTCATAGTCGCACATGGCATCGTGCACCACCCCGATAAAGGTTACCCTATTGTCCAAGGCTGCCGTTGCCAAAGATAGAAAACCACCTTGGCTCGACCCCGTCACGCCGAGTGTGTGGTGGTCCCATTGCGGCAGGGTAGCCAAATAGTCTATGGCTCTTACCGCGCCCGTGACCACACGCTTGTAATAGTTGCGCTCTCTATTTTCCAAGTTACAATCCCAATATCCATCGAGGGCACCATGCTGCAAATCGTCATATACATGCTGACTCATGGTCACTGGGATGCCGTGGATGCCTATTTCTAACACCACAGCCTTGCCCGGTGCCGTATAGGTGTCGCCTCCGTATGGGCGCACGCCAGCTCCAGGCACACGTAGCAGAGCTGGGTATTGGCCAGCTTTGACCGGTATGCTTAGTATGCCGTATATTCTGCTCCCTGGACGATCGTTGACAAAACTTATCTCATATACGTTAGCCTCGTTGGTGCAGCGCTCGGGCAATAATTGCATGGTGGGTTGTAAGCTGTGCTGCTTTGCGACCTCTAATGTGTGTTTCCAAAAATCGTCAAAATCGTCTGGACACTGTGTGGCGGGCACTATTTTCTCAGGTGAGAACCCCACGGTGCTCTTGCCCTCATAGTCGTGGCCGTTAATGTGTGCGGTCACCTTGAGCGTGTAAAAACCCGGTTTGTCCATTTTGCCTTTCCATTGCATGGTGCCCTTCTTAAGGGTAGTATGTTTTTTTTGTCCCGTATACAGCACCGGCCCACTTTCATACTGTACCATCGCGTTCTTCAATGGTACGCCAGATTGTAAAACCGATACCTTGAAATTTGCGGTTTCGCCCACCCTATATGTCCAATCGGCATGGTCGGGTTGTACCAAAATGTTGATGTTTTTGCCTTGTATCTGCGCGTTGATGGTCATCATGGCGAAGACACATAGCAGCAGCGAGGCTATTCTTGATGTTCTCATATATTTATAAATGATGTCAATGTGGTTTAAGAGTCTGTAGTGTCACATTTGCGTGACAACTTATGGATGTTGCAAAGATAAGGTTAATTGATCAAAAACACATGTATTATTTTGACCATTGCTTACATTATGGCGGTAAGCTCATGTACGGTAGGTCTTGCGCGTGTGCTGGTAGCGTGCGGAGTTCGACTTTGACCATTGGCACCGAAACACTTCGCAGTTAGTTGGTTTAATAGTGCGAAACGCAGTAATAAAGTCGTTGAAAATATCTGACAAAACAGTGCTTAAAACTTATGTATTTATAAACCATAAGAGCCTTGCTCTAAAACATGCTCGTATTTTGAGTTTTCTATAAGTGTGTATGTGTAAGCGTTTTGTGAAAATTAAATTTTTATCCTTCTCAAAAAGTTTTCTTGTCCTGTAGCGATTAGTACTTAATGGCATCGCGATTGGGCCTTATTGCGGCTTCGAATAATGTCGCAACGCCATGCGAATAAGGCTTAATCGCCCTGTCAATGGATAGCAATCGCGGCGCAATGGTTTTAAAAGTAAGACTCCAAAGCATTTTTGTCAGCTAATCGTTCTAAATTTTACGCTAAAACGATGGTGTGAGAGGAGTCTTTTTTTGTGATTTATTCTTGATATTTTGCGGGTTCAATCGACTATCCATATCAGACATGTGGTATGTGGTGGATGGCTTGGTGGCGGTGGGAGATATGTTTTTGCCCAAATAATACCATATTGGGGCAATAAACATATATGATTTCTTACGATAAACTGTTAACTTTATAGCCTAATTTAAAACATACTATTCTAAACTATAAAACCAACACTATGTTCAATCGTTTATTACTATTGTTGATGAGTTTTTTCATGGTTTGCACGGCCACCGAGGCTAAAGTGCGTCTTGCTCATGTCGTTGGCGACGATATGGTGGTGCAGCAACAAACCGCCGTTAGGCTATGGGGATGGAGCACGCCCGGCTTTGAGGTGCGCGTATCGCCATCTTGGACCACAAAGATCTATACCACAAGTGTGGCAAAGGACGGCAAGTGGGAGGTTCGTGTCAAGACTCCCAAGGCGTCTTACACCCCTTTGTCAATCGTCTTTGACGATAACGATAGCAAGCCCGTGACCATCTCACGTGTGCTCTCCGGCGAGGTATGGGTGTGCGCTGGCCAAAGTAACATGGAGATGCCCATTAGGGGTTTTTATGCCTGCCCAGTGGAGGGAAGCAATGAAGTCATTGCCGAGGCAAACGGCTTGAGGGGTATACGTTATGTCAAGGTGCCCAGCGTGATGAGCATGACACCTCTTGACGACGCCAACTGCCAATGGAAACCGGCCGACGCGACCAACGTGTCCGACTGTAGTGCGGTGGGCTATTTTTTCGCGCAGACCGTCAACAGGGCCATAGACGTGCCCGTGGGCCTCATCCTTGCCAATAAGGGCGGCACGCGTGTGGAGAGTTGGCTCAACGAGTCAAACCTGCGCAAATATACTGACGAGCCTTTGGACACGATGGGTATTGTAAGGCGATATCCGACCGATTATCTACGTGCGTTGGTGTGGGGGAACGGCACTTTCCATCCCATCATCAATTATACCATCAGAGGCATACTCTTTTATCAAGGCTGTTCCAATGTGGGTGCGCCCGCGGGTCAGTACTCATCGAGATTGAAACTCTTGGTGGATCAGTGGCGCAAAGATTTCGGGCAGGGCGACTTTCCGTTCTATTATGTGCAGGTGGCACCCTTTGCCTCGGGCAACAAGGATGGCGATTGGAACTCCTTGCTGCGCCAACAGCAGTATGACGCTTCGCGCGACATCCCCAATAGCGGCATCGTCTGTATACAAGATTTGGTCTATCCTTACGAGGTTAACCAGATACATCCAGCGCAAAAACGTCAGGTGGGACAGCGGTTGGCTTATTTGGCGTTAAACCAACAATATGGTTTGAGAGAGTTGCCATGCCTCAGTCCGTCTTTTAAAAGTATGACCATTAGTGGCGACACCTGTTTTGTCAAGCTCGACAACACCTATCATAGCATGAGCCGTTGGCAGGATATTGATGGCTTTGAGGTGGCAGGCGCCGACCGAAAATTCTATCCGGCCAAGGCCACTTGGTCTTTTGAACGAGGTGTGGCCATCAGGAGCGACGCTGTGCAAAAACCTGTGGCCGTGAGATATTGTTGGCGAAACTTCCAAATGGGCAATTTTGCCAATGCCGCCGGGTTGCCGCTTTTCCCCTTTCGTACAGACCAATGGTAGAAAGGTGTCGAAGAGTTGATCGTTAAATTCTTACTATATAATTATTCTATGAACAAATATTTCATCATTCTTTTATTTTTTTTGGCCATGAGTGTGCAAGCCGTGGCCGAGCGGCTCACCATCCAGTCTAAGAGCATCTCGCTTGTCATAGACGCAGAAAAGGGGCATGAGCCAACGTTCGTCTATTTTGGGCCAAAGCTCGTGTCGGCCAGTGACATACAGCTCCCACGGTTGGGTAGGATGGGGTTGTACCCGGCTTATGGGTTGAATACGCCAACCGATGCCGTGCTAAGTGTGCGCCATGCTGATGGCAACATGTCCACGACACTGCATGTCACGGGGTATGATACCCGTTCGGAAAGTAATGGCACTATCACCACGGTGTGGCTCAAGGACCCAGTCTATAACCTCTCGGTGGCCTTGAGATACCGAGCTTATCGCGACGTGGACATGATAGAGACATGGGCCGAGGTAACTAATGGCGAGCGTGGCACGGTTACGCTCACGCAGTTTGCGTCGGGCATGCTGCCCATTCGTCGAGGCGACGTGTGGCTGTCGCATCTTTATGGCTCGTGGGCCAATGAGGGTATCGTGGCAGAGGAGCCTCTGCTGGCTGGTCAAAAGGTCATTGCCAACAAGGACGGTGTGCGCAATAGTCACACGGCGCACGCTGAGGTGATGTTCTCGCTCGATGGCAAAGGACGCGAGAACGAGGGCAATGTCATTGGCGCCGCATTGTGTTACAGTGGCAATTACAAGTTGCGAGTGACTACCGACGATACCGAGTATCATTATTTTTGCGCTGGCATCAATGAGGAAAACTCGGCGTACCATCTCAAACGGGGTGAGACATTCACCACTCCACCGTTGGCACTCACGTTCTCTTCTGAGGGCTTAAGCGGTGTGAGCCGAAACTTTCATAAGTGGGGGCGTATGTACAAGTTGGCTCATGGAGACCGATCCCGCGATATATTGCTGAACAGTTGGGAGGGTGTTTACTTTGACATCAACGAGGCAGGCATGGCTGATATGATGCGCGAGATAGCCGGCATGGGTGGCGAGCTCTTTGTGATGGACGATGGATGGTTTGGCGACAAATATCCGAGGGACAACGACCACACCTCGCTTGGAGACTGGGTCGTGAACAAACGAAAGTTGCCACATGGTATAGATGGCTTGCTCCACGAGGCTAAGAAAAACGGTGTGAAGTTTGGTATATGGATTGAACCTGAGATGGCCAATACCTTGAGTGAACTTTACGAGCGGCATCCCGATTGGGTGATAAAGGCACCGCGGCGCCCTGAGGTGTTGGGCAGGGGAGGCACGCAGGTGGTGCTCGACCTGTCAAACCCCAAGGTTCAAGACTATGTTTTCTATGTAGTGGATAATTTGTTGAGCCGCTATCCTGACATCGCCTATATCAAATGGGACGCCAATATGTCTATCATGAACCACGGCTCGCAATATCTGTCGGCGGACAATCAGAGCCATCTCTATATAGCTTACCATCGTGGATTTGAGAGCGTTTGTCAGCGCATAAGGGCAAAATACCCCGACGTGGTGATCCAAGCCTGTGCCAGTGGTGGCGGCAGGGCTAACTGGGGCGTGCTGCCTTACTTTGACGAGTTTTGGGTGAGCGATAACACCGATGCGCTGCAGCGTGTTTACATGCAGTGGGGCACGAGCTATTTCTTTCCGGCCATGGTCATGGCCTCGCATATATCAGCGGTGCCAAACCATACGGTTTTTCGCACAACGTCTCTCAAATTCCGTATCGACGTGGCCATGAGCGGGCGTTTGGGCATGGAGATACAGCCTAAAAACATGACAGCCTGGGAGAAGAATCTGTGCAAGAAGGCAATCGCGGAGTACAAGGAAATCAGGCCCGTGGTACAGTTGGGCGATATCTATCGGCTGCTCAGCCCATACGACAAGCGGGGCGTGGCCTCGTTGATGTATGTGGACGAAGCCAAGGATAAGGCCGTGTTCTATTGGTGGAAGACGGAGAATTTCCAAAACGAGCATTTGCCTCGCGTGAGGATGGCAGGGCTCAACCCAAACAAATTGTACACGGTGAGAGAGTTGAACCGTATAGATAACAACCCGTTAGACTGTGAGGGAAAGTCTTACTCGGGCGCATACCTCATGTCGCAGGGCCTTGACATGCCCTATACCCACGACGTGGATTATAACAAAAAGAGCGATTGGTCGAGCAGGGTGCTGTACTTAATAGCACGCTGATTTATATCGTGTACATCATTCGGAAACGAAGGAGCAATAAAAATCCCCACCTAAATGTAATGTGTTTGGTGGGGATTACTTATCTTGAGAATTATCGAATGCCGTATAGATAAGCTAAAAGAGCCATTTTGCCTCGCATGGTCTCGCGTGGGGTAAATTCGGCGTTAACCCATAAGTAGCGCTGGTTGAAAAACGATTCTTGTCGTGGCCACCCACCATCTTGCCAAGAAGGGTAGCATTGATTGAGCAATATGCGAGCGTCGCCGCCATTGCCTTCGGTCCATGTCTCGGTGCCATTATAAGGGGTCTGTCCCGGGTGTACTTCGGGTGTGCCGTCGTTTTGGCCTGTGGTGTAGATGTCTGTGAGATGGCGTTGGCCCAAGCCTGTCATCTCCACGATATTTCCCGGATTGCGCCCCAGTGCCCAATCTGCCTCGGCATACATGATGTTTTCAAGTTGTTCACGGCGTGCTGGTGTGTTGGCTATGTAATGAGCCATCATCACAATTTGCAGGTTTTGCGAGGTGTGAAATCGATTATCGGCGGTGGCGCGACGTGATGGACGCTGTGTAGTTGCCAAGATATGGTCGTTGTCGGTCTGGTTGTTGATGCTTGCGCATAGCTGGCGATAGAATTGTGGATAATGGCGTACATGCGGACAGGTAATGTATGCGGCCGCAGACCATATCTGATAATATTTTTTCGCGTCTTCCATGAGCAGTCTTGAACTGTCAGATTTGACCATGCTTTCGTCTAACATTACCTTTTCCCATGCACGGTCTGCGGTAAGATTATAAAGAAAAGCGGCTGCCATCTGCTTGAAATCACGGCCGCGCATGGCATAGATGCCTACATATTGCAAGTCGTCAAGTTGCTTGATCTTTTGTTTCTCGGCATAGCGATAGGCTTTGATAGCTTCTTGGGTATAGTATTTTTTTAGCTCACTGTTACCCAGAATACGAAAGGCTTCAGCCATCATGGCACAATTGGCGGCGTTGGCCCAAGCGGCCATGGTGGTGCATCCAGCTTGGAACATGACAGTCCAGTCTTTGTCGGGATTGGTCACTCCCTGTGAGTAGGCATCACCATCACGAATGTTTAAGAAGAAATCTACCTCGTTACGCGCCTCATCAAGGAGGTCGGGGATGCCATTTCCAGACTCTCGAATGCCGAGGTTGTCTTCAGAAAGGCGACCGTTGGTGAGTATGTAGGGTAGGAGGATGTCGTAGATATTGCTGACGTGAGCCAAGTGACGGTCCCAGTCGAAAGCGTCGGAGTGACCACCAATGACGTGGTCGTTGGTGGGATTTCCAGGCAAACGATGCTGAAAAAATAAAGATTTCTCGGCTTTCTTGAAATGTGGTTCGTCCCAAACATCCATGTGCAGGCGTTGCCATTCTTTTGACCACGGAGTGAGATTGGTTTTATAAACAACGAAATTTTTAGGGTCAACACCGGGGATAAAGCGTGGTTGTCGAGGCACAGGGAGCAGCTTTTCAGGATTGGCTGGTTCGCCGATGCGCATATAATAGTAGCCACGCAGGCTGTAACGATAGGGTTCGTAGTATATGTCGCGTTTTATATCAAAATCCATGCTACAACCAACGCCATCTACAACTAAACGATATCTTCCGGGCGTAGAGCAACTAAAATCTATCGACCATACGTCAGAGCCCGTCAGATTTTTCTGTCCTGCTTCATAAATGTTGGCCGAAGCAGACTTCCAAAATTTCACTTTGCCAACAGGTTTTCGCTTGCCTGTGGTAAGGTTTAGCAAATATACGTCGTTATTTTCAAATGATTTGTAATCTCGCTGGCCACCATCTCCAAGCCACATGTACAGGTCTGCGACGTGCATCTCATGCCTTGGGGCGTAGCCGATGATGTTCACATGGATGGCCTCGGATGGTGTTTTCCATATATCGAAAGTGGTCTTGGCAGAGCGAATATCGGTTTCTATGCTTGTCGGGAATGTCACTTCGTAGGTGTGGCCCTGCTTCATGGGATGTGGAAGTTGCAGGAAAATCCAGTGGTCGAGTTCGCTTCTGAGGGTGTGATCGGTGTTCATGGGTTTGGCTTTACGCGATATGGTAGTGGGATGTATGCCATCAAGCGAGGGGTCGTCGGGCGAGTTTATAGTCCAATCGTGTAGCGCAATCGCTTTGGAGGGCACCAATGGCGTGCCAAAACGTTTAAGAGTGTCGTCGCCTTTGGCGAAACTGTGCCCTAAGAACGCGCTGGGTCCCTTGCCGTCATCACGATAAGTCACTTCACCATCTCTAAACTGAACCATGAGATATTGCCTGTCTATGACCTTTAATGCGATAAACTTGGTGGCACAAACCATATAGGGCATGGTTGCCAATATTAAGAGTAGAATGGCTTTCCAGAATTTTTTCATGTTAATCTTCATGTTTGAATAAATGAGAATTAGATTAGTGTAGTGGTACCACAAAGATACGATTAAACGATGGATGAGATAAGAATGGGATGATAAAAAGGCGAAAAACCATTGATTTTTGTAGAAATAGATGCAAAAGGATATGTCAAACGGTGCAAAAATTCTTGGGCATGAGCGCAAAAAGAGGTACTTTTGCATCTATGAACATAGATGAGTTGAAAGATAAGCGCATAGCTGTTCTGCTTTCGGGTGGCGTTGACAGTTCTGTGGTGGTGCACGAGTTGGCGAGTTGTGGGCTTCGTCCAGACTGTTTTTACATACGTATCGGCCCTGAGGAGAAAGAGGCGTGGGATTGCAATTCTGAAGAGGACATGGAGATGTCTACGGCTGTTGCGGCTCGGTATGGGTGCAAGTTGCAGGTGGTTGACTGCCACAAGGAGTATTGGAGCGAGGTGACCCGTTACACCATGGAAAAAGTGAAGGCGGGCTATACACCCAATCCCGACGTGATGTGCAACCGCTTGATAAAGTTCGGGGCGTTCCATGAGAAGATGGGTTGGCGATACGATCTTATCGCCACGGGGCATTATGCGCAGACCGAATGGATAGACGATAAAAAATGGCTAACCACGAGTCCGGATCCCGTGAAGGACCAAACCGACTTTCTTGCGCAGATAGAGGGTTGGCAATTGCGCAAGGCTATCTTTCCCATAGGGCACTACGAGAAAGGCGAGGTGCGCCAAATCGCCGAGCGAGAGCACCTTGTCAATGCTCGCCGCAAAGACTCGCAGGGTATCTGTTTCTTGGGCAATATAGACTACAATGAGTATGTGCGCCGATACGTTGGAGAGCTTGAGGGCGATGTTATTGAGCTTGAAACGGGGCGCTTGGTGGGTCGTCACAAGGGCCATTGGTTCCATACCATCGGGCAGCGCAAGGGGCTTGGCCTTGGCGGCGGGCCGTGGTTTGTGGTGAAGAAGGACGCGGCGCGTAATATTTTGTATGTCAGTCATGGTTACAATCCAGACTCCGCATACAAGAAAGACTTCAAGATTCACGACCTGCACTGGCTCACGGAAACGCCCAAACGTGATGAGCGAGCCTCGCTGCATGTTGGAGATTCCGAACGGAGCGAACTGCCTGAGGGTTATATTCCTGTCTCGTTTAAGATTAGGCACACTCCAGAATACCACCTTGGGTATCTTGAAATGACACGCAAGAGTATGGCGTTGGACGGTGGTGAGGCCATGATTCATTCGCTTGACAAGATTCATGGCGTGGCCCCGGGGCAGTTTTGCGTGATTTACGATGAGCGCCACCATCGATGTTTCGGGTCGGCTGAGATAACGATTTAATAGTTTGAGATGCCGTTATAGACGGCCAACAATTAATATTTAACAAAAAAACACGCTATGGACATGATTTTGACAACCACGCCACAAATAGAGGGGCGTCGCATTTTGGAGTACAAAGGTTTGGTGACTGGTGAGACAATTATCGGCGCCAACGCTTTCAAGGATTTTTTCGCGGGTATTAGAGACATCATCGGTGGGCGTAGTGGCTCGTACGAGAAAGTGCTGCGGCAAGCCAAAAACGCGGCCGTTGCGGAGATGCAAGAGCGTGCCCGGCAACTCGGTGGCAATGCCATTGTGGGCATAGACCTTGACTATGAGACCATCGGCGCTAACAATTCTATGCTTATGGTGACAGCGAGCGGAACGGCCGTGGTGATTTGACCCATGCCCCTGACAGACGAGACACGCGCCAAAGACACACGTGAGACCTTGTGTTGTTGGCGCGTTTTTCGTATCCTATCGTTCCAGTCGCGTGGCCGTTTTCTCGGTTTGGCGTTTCTTTTCCTCTATGGCTTTCTGGCCTTCTTGGCGCGATTTCTTTTTCTGTTCCTCCAAATTTTTGGCTCTTTCAGCCGCGAGCCGACGTTCCTCGAGTTCTTTTTTATAGGCGTTTACGATGGGGTCGTCGTCGTATTTGTCCATTTGGTTGAAAGTGCTACGTACCTTTTGTAGTTGTTTTTGGTCTCTTTGGTAACGTTTGTCCAACAATCTGGCCATGTCAAAAGTTACCACAATCTGGCCCCCTGAGTTTGCGGGCGGCGCGTTTCTCTGCCTTGTCCAATCGTTGACATTGTCTTGCAGCTCTCTCTTCCTGTCTTTTCCCCAAATTGTCACCTCGTTGATACGGTTGTGATTGGGCAGCAAAAACGTGGTGTCTTTCACTTCTCTATATGACAACCGCTCTGTCAAATAGTTGGCTTTGTACACGGTTAGCGTGTCGATTTTGTCGGGAATGTGGCACACGCCGCGATAGTTGGTGGTATCTCGGCCGTTTTTCCCCCAAGCCACGATGACGTTTCGGATGGGCACGCGCGTTTCCATGTCAGCCACGACAAATTTTCTCGATGGCTCCGGTTGCCCTTGAGCATTGGCTGCTAATGAGGCAATTAACAATATGTAAACACATACGCCTCTCATAATAATATACAAATATAGTGTTTTAAGATGATAAATGACAGGTCCGTTAACTACTTTTATATTATGGATACCCTCATGTGCCAGCCAATAACGCATACGGAGCTTGGTATGGCTTGTTGTGGATGGCTATGGCGCGCAACATTTAGCTAAGTTTTCCCAGTCGTTGCAGAAGTCGGCGATTGTCGCGTATAATAAGTTGGCGCCTTCGTCAAGCAAGTCGCTGTCTGGAAGAGGCCCGCTGTTGATGGCCACTGTAAATATCTTCGCGGCCACGCCGGCGCGCACGCCCAAAGGCGCGTTTTCTACCACGATGCCTTGCCAAGGACGCAAATCACCTGCTCTTTCTAACCCCATGAGATATGGGTCTGGATGGGGTTTCCCTCGTTTTACGTCGTAGGCGGTAACGATGTCGCTTTCTGTCAGAAATGCCTTGAAGTCGCGAGCCACCCTCCGAATGAGTGGCTTTTGTCCAGAGCCGGTGACAATACAGACACGCATGCCACATGCTTTAATTTTTTGCATCAATGGCATCACGCCATCAAAGATGGGCGCTTCGCCCATACTGTGAAAAATTTCGGTCTTTACATCGTATATCTTTTGTGCTTCTTCAAAGGATATTTCTTTGCCTTTTTGTTGCTTGACAAACATTCTGATGGTGTCAATTCCGCGCGCCCCCTCGGTGGCGTAAGCGTCCGACGCTGTCATGGCAAGGTCGAAACGAGCCATCGCCTCTTGCCATGCTACGGCGTGATGGGGCATCGAGTTGTAGAGCACGCCATCCATGTCGAACAATACGGCGTGCGGCGAGAAAGCCCGGTCGCCTGTTTCTGGCGGTGCGACGGCGTTGTGTTGCCATTGTTTGTTGTATGCTTTGATAGCTTTGGAAATATTCATCATATCTTAAAATAAATGTGGGTGTAATCGAAACTACACCCACGATTCGTTGTCTTTTTTACCATAAGCCATTATGGTAGCGTTCTGTTTGCGACGCTTTCTTATTTGGAGAGTCTCTCCTTGATAGCCTTGCTCTCCGCCTCGTAGCCTGGCTTGTTGAGCAGTGCGAACATGTTTTTCTTGTAGGCTTCCACTCCGGGCTGGTTGAATGGGTTCACCTCTTGTATCAATCCACTGATACCACAAGCTATCTCGAAGAAGTAGATGAGTTGTCCCAAATAGCGCTCGTCAAGTTTAGGAACGCTCACGCGGATATTGGGCACGTTGCCGTCCACGTGTGCCAAACTTGTGCCCAGCTCCGCCATCTTGTTCACTTCGTCCACGCGTTTGCCCGCGAGAAAGTTCAATCCGTCGAGATTTTCTTCGTCTGAGGGGAAGTCTAAACGATGGTTGGGGTTCTCAATGGAGAGTACAGTCTCAAAGATAGAACGTTCTCCTTGCTGTATCCATTGGCCCATAGAATGCAGGTCGGTGGTGAAGTCGCACGCGGCGGGGAATATTCCCTTGTTGTCTTTGCCCTCGCTCTCGCCGTAAAGTTGTTTCCACCACTCGCCTATGAAGTGCAATTTAGGTTGGAAATTGACCACGATTTCTATTTTCTTGCCAGCTTGTTGGTATAGTGCCTGTCGCGTGGCGGCATATTGGGCAGCAATGTTTTGGGCAAGGGGTACGTCTTTTCCAGTTGCTTTTTCCATATCCTGAGCACCCCTTATGAGTGCCTTGATGTCGTATCCGGCCACAGCTATGGGCAGCAATCCCACTGGGGTGAGCACCGAAAAACGTCCACCCACATTGTCTGGGATGACAAAACTCTTGTACCCTTCCTTGTCGGCGCATGTGCGAGCGGCTCCCTTTTTGGCGTCGGTGATAGCCACGATGACCTCTTTCGCCTCTGCCTTGCCTCGTTGGTTCTCGCATTGTTTCTTCAGCAGTCTAAAGGCCAATGCTGTCTCTGTGGTTGTTCCAGATTTGGAGATGTTGATGATACCAAACTTCTTGTCTTTGAGATATTCGGTCAGCTCGTAGAGATAATCCTCCCCGATGTTGTTGCCAGCGAACAGTATGGTTGGGTTTTTCTTGTCGTTGATGAGCCATGAGAAACTGTTTCCCAACGCCTCGATGACAGCCCTCGCTCCGAGGTACGACCCACCAATACCGGCCACTACCACCACTTCGCACTTCTTGCGCAGTGTGTTTGCCACCGCTTGTACCTCGTCAAGGAATTTGTCAGAAGTATTTGTTGGCAAATGCAACCAGCCGAGGAAGTCGCTGCCCTCGCACGAACCGCTCTCCAAAGCCTCTTGGGCGGCTTTCACTTTGGGTTCTAAACCCTCCACCGCTCCTGCCTTGAGGAACTTGGTGGCCTTTGTAATGTCTAATTTGATCATTTCCATTATTTTTGACATTAAGACAGATTTTCAGACAGAAAGATGTGCAAACGCATTTCGCTGTCCGTTTATCCTGTGAATATTAAAAGTGTTTTTTAGAATCTCTCCCTCTTTCTTTTTACCTCGATTCGAAGTCCTCCCGGCTTGATGGGCGTAGGGGCCGTCGACATATCTTGGCCTAATCACACGCTCTGCCAAATCACCTGAACGAGTCTGTCAAGAGTTTTATCTCTCTCTTGGGATTGATACGCTCATACAAAATATTGTAGACGGCATCAAGAATGGGCATGTTGACATGCAGGTGTCGGTTTATTTCTTTCATACATTTGGTGCCGTAATATCCCTCCGCAATCATTTCCATCTCTATTTGCGCTGTTTTCACGCTATACCCTTGTCCAATCATCATACCAAAAGTGCGGTTTCGTGAAAAGTTCGAATAGCCTGTCACTAAAAGGTCTCCGAGGTAAACGCTGTCAATGATAGAGCGTTCCAGAGGGTGCACCACGGTGAGAAAGCGGTTCATTTCTTGTACAGCGTTGCTCATAAGCACCGCTTGAAAGTTATCGCCATATTTCAAACCATTGCAAATGCCCGCAGCTATGGCATAAACATTTTTCAGTACGGATGAGTATTCGATGCCCACGACATCTGAGGATAGCTTAGTCTTGATCACGTCAGAGTCCAGCACATCCGTAAAAGCTTTCGCTTTGACAAGGTCGCGGCAGGCTACCGTGAGATAGCTCAACCTATCTAAAGCCACTTCCTCCGCATGCGAAGGGCCACCTATACAAGCCAAGTTGTCATAGCCCACATCAAATCTCTTGTGGAAATATTCTGAGCAAATCAGATTCTCATCTGGCACGATACCTTTGATGGCCGTGACGATAAATTTGTCTCGTATGTTTGTCTTGAGCTTCTTAAGATGGTTTTTCAGATAGGGCGATGGTGTGACGAACACCAACGTGTCGTAGGTCTTGGCTATCTTGTTGAGGTCTGACGAGAAGAATATCTCGTCCACGTCAAAATGCGCCGACGTAAGGTAGGCAGGGTTATGACCGAGGCGAATGAAATCCTCGATACGATCGTCTCGACGCATGTACCATCCAATGTGATGCGTATGGTTCACCACTATCTTAGCGATGGCCGTGGCCCACGATCCTCCTCCGATTATTGCTATCTTACCAATGTCGAACATAACTTATGACATTAGAACATGACGTTGGACATAAAGACATAAGAACAATTTTCTTTTTAGTTTCATTTTCATGCGAAAGAACATCAGTACATATTTCTATTGTGAGTTTATAATACTGGAGAACGCATTTGATCATGCTTGGGTCAATATGCCGTCCATGCCCATTTCATTAAGAAACTTATAGCGTTGCTGTCCTTTGTTTTCTTGTCTTTTAGTCTTTGTTAGCCTTGTCTATCCACGATTGTATTTCGTCGACAGACGGTTTTTTGTAATCTAACTTATATTTTTTGACGATTTCGCCAAGTTTTTGCTGTAAGCCTTGGGCTTTCTCGTCTTTGATGTCAGGTATAAGATTGAAACCTGCTTTGCGCAGCACGTACACCCAATCTTCCTCTACGCCAAGCTTCGCCCACTCGGCAATGGCGCTCTGGGGTATCTTCTTCTCTGGTTTTAGTTGTGGGAAGAGTATCACTTCCTGAATGTTCGGCTGTCCCGTCATCATCATTACCAATCGGTCTATCCCAATACCGATGCCCGAAGTGGGTGGCATGCCGTATTGCAACGCGCGCAAGAAGTCGTGGTCTATGACCATAGCCTCGTCGTCACCTTTGTCTGCAAGCAGCATTTGATCTATGAATCGCTTTTCTTGATCCAGAGGGTCGTTCAGCTCAGAGTAGGCGTTAGCCAGTTCTTTGCCGTTCACCATCAACTCGAATCGCTCCGTAAGCCCCGGCTTGGAACGGTGCATCTTGGTCAGTGGAGACATCTCCACGGGATAGTCTATGATAAAGGTGGGCTGTATGAACGTACCCTCGCAAAACTCGCCAAATATCTCGTCGATGAGTTTGCCTTTGCCGAACGTCTCATCCACCGATTCCATTTTCAGGTTCTCGGTGGCTATCTTGTAAATCTCTTGTTCGGTTTTCCCCGTGAGGTCAAATCCTGTTTTCTCTTTGATGGCGTCTAATATGGGTAGCCGTCTGTATGGAGCCTTGAACGAGATGACATGGTCTCCGTTTTTTACCTCGGTGCTGCCGTTGACAGCCATGCAGATGGTTTCGAGCAATTTCTCGGTGAAGCTCATCATCCAGTTGTAGTCTTTGTACTGCACGTACAGCTCCATGCACGTGAATTCGGGGTTGTGAAACTTGTCCATGCCCTCGTTGCGAAAGTTCTTTCCTATCTCGTACACACCCTCAAAGCCACCCACTATCAGCCTCTTGAGGTATAACTCGGTGGCAATGCGCATATACATGTCTATGTTGAGAGCATTGAAATGGGTGATGAATGGGCGCGCGCTCGCGCCGCCTGCGATACTTTGCAGCGTGGGCGTCTCCACCTCGGTGTACCCTGCCTCGTCAAAGAAGCGGCGCATGGTTCGCAGCACGGTGGCCCGTTTGAGGAACGTGTCTTTCACACCATCGTTCACCACGAGGTCCACGTAGCGTTGGCGAGCGCGCAGCTCTGGGTCGTCAAACTTGTCGAAAGTTTCGCCATCTTTATATTTCACGATGGGCAGGGGCTTGATGCTTTTGCTCAGCAACGTGAGTTCTTGGGCGTGCACAGACACCTCGCCGGTTTGGGTTTTAAACACAAAACCCTTTATGCCGATGAAGTCGCCAATATCCATCAGTTTCTTAAAGACCTTGTTATATAGCTCTTTGTTGTCTTCAGGGCAGATGTCATCACGGGTCACATAAACCTGGATGCGACCTTTGCTGTCTTGCAATTCCACGAAACTTGCCTTCCCCATCACCCGTCGGGTCATCATTCTTCCGGCTATCACGACTTCTCGTTTCTCATCCTCTTTAAACTCGTTGATGATATCCACGGAGAATGCGTTGGTCGGAAACTCGTTGGCGGGGTAGGGTGTTATACCCATATTGATTAGTTCTTGCAAGCTTTGGCGACGGCCTATCTCCTGCTCGCTCAATTCCAAAATGTTCATATTTATACTATTCCAATATATTCTTTCTAACGTGCAAAGTTAATAAAAAGTATTTAGAAAGAGGATGGTTTAATTAAATAATAATGCTCCCGGCATGCAATGCGCGTGCCACTTTTTGCATAATATTGGTTTGTGTCAATGCCAAAGGTGGTGGTGGGCGTGCCACGCTATGAGATGGCGGTCCCTAAAAATGGGTGCGACTATACGTGGCGGGTTTGCGTCGCGACATCTATTGCGTACGCCGCTCCGTTTGTTACTTGTTTGCGTTGTGAGCTTGCTGTCGTGTGTGTGGCATATCGTCGGAGTGAGGAAAATATGTTGAAAAATTCTGATAAAAGCCTCTCTGTGCTTTGCGTATTTGCGAATGGCGGACGCCTTGGGCGCAAATTCGTCAAAAATGGAGTGGTTTTGTAACTGCCTAAAAATTAGGCTGTTGCTTTCTTTTGATAGAAAAGTTAGTGGATTTGCCCTTTAGCTAGCTTGCGATTCGGTTCTAATCGTGTCGTGATTAGGCTTTGATGGTCTTGCGTTTCATGCTTGAACGGCTTGCGTTTCGGTCTTAAACGCAATGCCTTTGAGCACTAAACGCTCAATGCCGTGGCCATGTTTTGAGCCGGAGGCGTTAGAAATGGTGTCAAATCCGGTTTTCGCTTGGCTAAAAGAGGTTGTTTAGAGACGCTCGTTTTAGTGATAAAATATTTACGTCAGACACGTCTTCCGTGTATGGGCGAGCGTCACAACTTGATGTATAGGTGTTGTCTTCACAGTGTGTTGCCCATCGGTGCGCGCGGCGACACGAACAGGGCGGCATAGGCCATGCTGGCCCAATAGCCATCGGTGACCATGGCGTAGATAAGGTAGTAAGATGGTGTTTGTGATGCCCAAAACCGATGAGCAATAGCAATAGCGTATGTTTTTGCCGTTTTGTCTACTATTTAGGCCACCATTTGAAGACATTTTTTCAGAGGCCAAGGCAGGCGGGCATGCCCATGATGAACAAGAAAGACGGGAACATGGGGGCGCGTTAGCTCATCCTGCTCCACTCGGCGTGTTATGGTATGGAGAATATTTGATCGCCAGTATTGTTTTTTACAAATATCATGAGCATGACGGTGAATGAGCGAAGCGTATCAATGCCAACGTGGCATCGTGGTTGCGTGGTTACGAAAGGATGGAGTTTTTGCGGATAGATTTTGGTGGGAAAAATGAGCGTGACCGCCCAATCGGACAGCCACGCACATGCCATGTTATGGAAATTTTGGGTATTTGTCGAAGTCTGGCTTTCGTTTTTCGAGAAACGCTTGGCCGCCCTCGTGGGCCTCGTCGAGCGTGTAGTAGAGCATGGTGGCGTCTCCTGCCAGCTCTTGTATGCCCGCTTGGCCGTCAAGTTCGGCGTTGAAACCAGCTTTCATCATGCGCAAAGCCAATGGCGAACGCTCCATCATGATCTCCGCCCATTCCACGCAGGTGTCTTCAAGCTGGTCTATGGGAACCACCTTGTTGACCAGTCCCATGCGCTCCGCCTCCGTGGCCGAATATTGTTGGCAGAGAAACCATATTTCTCGCGCCTTCTTTTGGCCGACGATGCGGGCCAGGTAGCTGGCGCCAAAACCAGCGTCGAAGCTGCCCACCTTGGGGCCTGTCTGTCCGAATATGGCATTGTCGGACGCCACGGTGAGGTCGCACATCACGTGCAGCACGTGTCCGCCACCGATGGCGTAGCCGTTCACCATGGCTATGACGGGTTTGGGCAGCCGCCTGATTTGCATCTGCACGTCCAGCACGTTGAGCCTCGGCACGCCGTCTTGTCCCACGTATCCGCCCTTGCCCTTGACGTGCATGTCGCCCCCCGAGCAAAAGGCTTTGTCGCCGGCACCGGTCAAAAGCACCACGCGTATGTCCAAACATTCGCGGCAATAGTTCAGTGCGCGCCCCATCTCCATGACCGTAAGCGGCGTAAAAGCGTTGCGATAGCGTGGCCTGTTGATGGTGATTTTGGCAATTTGATGAAACTCTTCAAAGAGGATTTCTTGAAAATCGAAGCCCTCTATTTTCTTCCATTCACGATGATTCATAAGCGTTTGTGATATTTAAATGTCGTTGTGGGCGCTCGTCGGTGAGGCGCGCCCATTGTTAGTTGGCTTGTTTTTTCTCGGCATAGAGATAGTCGTACAGCACTTTCGCGTCAGTCTCGGCGTCGGTGAAGACTTCGAGCAACACGGGTAAGGGGCAGTCTTCGTCGATGAGCTCTTCCAACCCGTCTCGAAGTTCTCGTGTGTTGCGAGCGGAAAAATATCGCACGTTGTTCTGTTCGCAAATGCCCTCAGCTGACGTGACGTGCGCGCCGCAAATTTCTTGCTCGCTCGCCGGACTGTCCGCCAGGCCTGGCAGCCCTCGAAAGATGGCGCCCTCGCCATTGTTGAGCAGCAGTATGCGCAGGTTGCTGGTGAGGTTGTTGTTCCACAATGCGTTTTGATCGTAGAAGAAACTAAGGTCTCCGATGACGCAAAACACCAAGCAGTCTATGCCGCACGCATAGCCTACGGCGGTGGATAGCGAGCCCTCTATGCCGTTCATGCCACGGTTCACGAACATGTATCTGAACAAGTAGGCCATACCCAAGCGTACCGATGTGCTGTTGGCAAAATGACATTCACATTCCAACGAGTTGGTGATGGCACAAAAATCGCGCACCGCACTCATCTGCGAGAAACATGGGTCAAAGCTGTCCAAACGGTCACAACATCTTTGCATATACGTCATCCATAGATTGTTATACGGTGTTGTCGAGGCACCCTTGATGGTTGTGGCCAAGGCCTCCAGCATGTCTGTGGTAGAGGCTTGGACAATGTCGGTGGCGTGCATGAATATGTCTCGCGCCGCACCGTCTTTGTTGACGATGAATGTCCGCGCGTCTTTGGCTTTTCTCAAAAACAGTCTTAGCCGTTTGCTCACGATGTTCCCGCCCATAAACACGATGACGTCGGGCAGGAATTTCTCTTCGTCACACTCTGCCTTGATGAGTGTCTCGTCAATGAAATAAGGTTCTGGATCGATAGCGTTGCCCAGTTGTTCCACGATCAGCGCGCAGTAATCGCCGAGTGTGCGGAACGGGTCGTCGGCACCAATAAAATCCTCGTATTTGCTTTGTCCTATGACTATCATGGGCCGTTTGGCTTTTGCGAAGCAGCTAACAACCTCCACCAGCGCTCCAATGTCGCATTGTGGCTCGTGCAAATGCATGACCCGCTCGGTGGGAAGCTGTTTTGCGGAGAAATCGAACAAGGGCTCGGAGATGGGCACGTTGATGTGCACCGGGCCGCCATCGCCCCGTTCAAGCTCGATGAGCGCCTCGTTGACAAGACGGTTGCAGTACCAATGCTCGGTGTCGTCGTGTGGCTCGGGCAGGTTGACGGCCTTGCGCACAAAGTGGGTCAAGGCCGAGGGCTGGTGCATAGTTTGGCCTTGTAGCTGCCCTATCATCGATGCGGGACGGTCGGCCGAGATGATGATGAGCTTGCGACGCTGGTACAAGGCTTCGGCCGCCGCGGGCGCTACATTGAGCAGTGCCGATCCAGAGGTGACGCAAACCACTACCGGCTCATCGGCCACTTGGCTCAAGCCCAAGGCGAAGAACCCTGCGGAACGCTCATCAGTAACGGGATAACATGTGATGGAGCCGCATGCCTTGAGGTTGTGAACGATAGGGGCGTTTCTGCTTCCGGGGCATACTACAGCGTGAACGACACCCCATTGTTGCAACAATGCCGTGAGAATGTTAACGTTTTCTTTGCTTGAATACATCATGATATGGTTTAGCAGATAAGCAAACGTCGCATGGTTTGCAGTTTGAACAGTGTTTCATCCCACTCGGCCTCTACCTCGCTGTCAGGCAAAATGCCACCTCCGGCATATAGGTTAAGGTGGTCGTGACATATCTCCATGCACCTTAATGAAACCAAAAGATGGGTATAATCTTTCAGAAATAGCGGACCGCAAAATCCGCTGTAATATTTCCTTTCTATATGTTCGTTGTCAAGTATGAATGCCTTGGCGTCTTCTTTGGGCATGCCACACACGGCGGGCGTGGGATGGAGAGCTTGTAACAAATGGCCAATGTGTTCGGGCTGGCGCAGCGAAAAGGTGAAATCTGTGCGTAAATGCAACAGCTGCGCTGCCACGGTGGTATAAGGCCCGTGATGTGAAACGTTGTCGGCGAATCGCTCAAGAATGTCTTTTATGTAAGAGGCTACATACCGTTGCTCTTGCAAATTCTTCTCTGACCAAACCGCGTTGTGCTGTGACGGTCGTCGTTGTTGCGCCCTCATGGTTCCAGCCAAGGCCATGGTGTGCCATTGGTTGGCTTTGCCACGTAGCAACAATTCGGGTGTAGCCATCAACCAAGTGCCGGCTTGGCGCATGGATACAAGTGCGATGTTTTGGTGTGGATACATGGCGCAGGCACGATGGAACAACATTTCCGGAGTCATCGTGGAGATATGCTCCGCTCGGGCTTTACGCGACAAGACCAGCTTGCTGAAGCGTCCTTGAGCCACCGCGGCATGAAAAACGGTAAAGTCGCGTGTGTAATTGGCTTTGCCTGCGTCTTGTTGGCATGTTTCGTTTGGATGCTCTTGGACAAATGGTGACAATACGTTTTCGTGCTGTTCGACGATGTCTGGCCTCATCAACAAGATGGGGTGGCGTTGTGAAATGGCAAATGGGGCCATGACAAAGCCATTCTTTCCATCCAATTGGAGCATTGATTGAAGTGGCGAAGGCTCGCCCTTAGTCTGTGCGATAAATGTGAAATGGTTTTGCTCGGGCAATCGAAAATATGCGTAATTGTACAGTTTTTTATCCACGAGTAAAGATTTCTTTTAATCCTTTGAGGCACTCTCAGGCTTGTCTTTTTTAAGAGTAGCCATCACGTAATTGGTGACATGCACGGTTGAGACAAGATTGCCAAGGGTGTCTTTCACGTCGATTTGCCATTCGTGAAATGTGCCGCCTTGATGTTGTAGCTTGCCATAGGCTGTGACAGTGTCGCCTTCCATGACAGCCCTGACGTGCGATCCACTAACGTTAATGCCCACACAAATTTTGTCTGGACATAGCGACATGGAACCCACTCCGGCCAAGTTTTCGGCCAAGGCCAATGTCGCGCCACCAGAAAGAAAACCGAATGGCTGGCGGTTTAGTTTGTCAACCTTCATTCGCGCCATACAAGTGTCAGGCTCGGGCGTGGATATAAAATCGATGGCAAGGGTGTTGGAGAGTCCGTCTTGACTTGCGATGACTTTCTTTTGATGTTCTATATTCATGGATGTTTGTGTTTAGAGGTTGTTATTGCAAAGTTAATAAAAAGATTGGACAGAAGTTTATCCGCGTGCGTTTTTTTTGCTATCTTTGTGCGAAACTATTTGATTGCCCATTCTTTCAATATACAGTTAATTTGTTCGCAAGTTGAAAATATCATATATAGACAGGCTATTGCGTTTCAAACAACCCGCTGAAACGAGTCGAGGCGTGTACACAACACATCGTTCTTACTATGTACGAATAGAGCAAGATGGTGTTGTCGGCATAGGCGAATGTTCTGTATTGCCAGACCTTAGTTGTGATGCCATGCCCCAGGCCCGTTACGAGCGGACGCTCGATAGGGTGTGCGCGTTTGTCGAGCGGACGGGCGGCATACCTTATGAGATGCTTCGTGGTTATCCATCCATTCTTTTCGGACTTGAAACAGCCTTTGCCCAGATTGACGCAAAAGGCTCCCTTGCTTTTTTTGACACGCCTTTCGCGCGAGGTGAAAAAGGTATTGTTATCAACGGATTGATATGGATGGGCACGTTTGATGAGATGTTTGCGCGCCTTGAGGAGAAGTTGGAAGCAGGTTTTCGTTGTGTCAAACTCAAAATAGGCGCCATCGATTGGGAGAGAGAAATAGCTTTAATTCGTCATATTCGGGCGCGCTATGACAGTGGAACGATAGAGCTTAGGGTGGATGCCAATGGTGGGTTCACGCCAGAAAACGCACTCAATCGATTGGAGGAGTTGGCCCAATATGACATCCATTCCATTGAGCAGCCCATCCGTCAGCACCAGTGGCGCGAGATGGCTTGGCTGTGTGGCAAGTCGCCTGTGCCCATAGCCTTGGACGAAGAGCTCATTGGTGTGAACCAACTGAACATGAAATCCAACTTGCTTGATACGATAAGCCCTGATTACATCGTGCTTAAACCCAGTTTGCACGGGGGCATGGCGGGTTGTCGCGAATGGATAAAGATGGCCAAGGAGCGTAACATTGGCTCGTGGATAACATCTGCGTTAGAGAGCAACGTGGGGCTCAACGCCGTGGCTCAGTTCTGCGCGGAGGTGTACGGATCGGAGCCCTTGTTACCCCAAGGGTTGGGCACGGGCATGCTCTATACCAATAATACCAAGACGCCATTGCGGATTAAGGGAGACAAACTATGGTTCTTGAGGAATTCTTAACCGCTTGGAATGATGGTGGAGATACCGTGATGGTCCAGACCAGCGGCTCCACCGGCATGCCCAAGACCATGAGCGTGGAAAAGCGACGCATGCTTAACTCGGCTCGGATCACATGCGACTTTTTGGGCTTAACGTCCGCGGATACAGCCCTGCTCTGTATGAACCTTAAATATATAGGCGCCAAGATGATGGTGGTGAGGAGCTTGGAGCGTGGCATGCGATTAGTGACGGTCAGGCCATCCGGGCATCCTTACGCTGAGTTGCCAACCGATTTTCGTGGTCCGGGACGCGTCACTTTTGCGGCGATGGTTCCACTTCAGGTTTACAATACGTTGCAAGTGCCCGAGGAAAACCGATGGTTGCGTGGCGTTAACCATCTCATTATTGGTGGCGGCGCTATCGATGCCCACCTCGAAGAGCAACTCAAGACTTTTCCTCACCATGTTTGGAGCACCTATGGCATGACCGAAACACTTTCGCATATCGCCTTGCGCAGGCTTAATGGCAAAGCCGCAAGCGAGTGGTATAAACCTTTCCGCACGGTTCAAGTTAGTCAAAACGCTGATGGGTGTCTTGTCATCGACGCCCCGCTGGTGCACGATGGGCCTCTCGTGACCAATGACAGGGTGGAGATAAAGCAGGGCAAAGGTTTCAGAATTTTGGGACGGAGGGACAATGTTATAGTCTCAGGCGGCGTGAAAATCCAGATAGAGGAGGTGGAAAAAAAACTCCAACGCATACTCGCCGCCCCTTTTCTCATTACAAAATCACGATCTGAAAAATATGGCGAGCAGGTGGCGTTGCTCACCGAGGACACTGATATTGACAAGGTTATGATTGCCTGTTTGGCCACTTTGCCCAAATATTGGGTACCTCGCAAATATGTTCATGTGGACCGAATACCGCTTACGGATAACGGCAAGCCTGCCCGAAAGATTGCCGAGCAGATGGTCTTGTGAAGGCAAGTATGAACCATTGTTTGCCTTTTTTATTTCTATACCTTATTATATATGTATTTGATGGCGTAGCCTCGCGTCTGCCATGCCAATATTGTGTGTGTAAGATGATGGCGCCCGCCTGTTTTTTTTGTTCTTTGAATGATGATGTAATTTTTTTTCATCCATCGCGAAAGATATGCCGTTCACCATTTTTTTTGTCTTTAAATATCAAATCGTGGCAAATAAACTTGGTAGTATCTCTTTTTTTGTTGTATCTTTGTCGCATACTTTTATTCGTTAGAAGATTTGCGTTATGACTTTTACAAGCGCGAACATAAAAAATCTATCGATTAAAAACAACAAACGACTTCTTGAATGTTGTATTGATTATCAGAACAGCTACAGATGCGATTTAGACTACTTTTATTGATTATTCTTTTTTGCAGCCAGTCTCTTTTTGCTATCCAATTCAAGCATTTAGACAGCAAGGACGGCCTGTCTCAGCTATCTGTTCTGTCTATTTACCAAGACAAATTGGGCCGAATGTGGTTTGGTACAGAGGAGGGGGTCAATATCTTTGATGGCTATAGCATCATTCCTTATAAGACATTCATTAGCAATGACGATTGCAATAAGCGGCGCAAAACGAACATTGTCACTGATGTAAGCGCTATTGTTGGCGACACGGCTGGCAATGTTTATTTCATTTCCAACCATTCGGTGGTACGCTATGACTTAGCCTTGCAGAAATTTCGCTTTGTCGTTCAAGGCGGCGTTTACAGCCTTTACAGCATTGACAATATGTTGTATGTGGGGCGACACAATACTTTGCTTTGTTTGAGCACTACAGGAGGCTCTCCCAAAACCATTTGCAAGGTGCCGGCCGGCCGGCATATCACCTATATATATAGGGACGGTCGCAAGCGTTTGTGGATAGGAACCTCCAATGGACTCTATCGAAAGGATGGCGGAAAGATGCTCCGTGAGATCATCCCCCAATGCGAAATCTACGAGATTTTCGAGGATTCGCGTCACAATGTATGGGTGTCCACGCGCGACAACGGTTGCTTCCTTTTGAGGAACGCTGGGGGGATGGTCAACTTCTTGGCACATGACAAAGACGCTTGGCAGTCTTATTACAACTTCTCGCAGTCCGAAACGTTTACCAGTGGGCGCATAGCCGGTAACATGGTGCGTGGCATCAATGAAGATTCTGATGGTAATATCTGGATAGGCACATTCATGGGACTTAACAAATACGACTACCATACAGGCCTGTTCACGGTTTACGCCCACACTAACAATCCATACAGTTTGAGCCACTCATCGGTCTTCCCGGTGTACAAGGATAGGAACGGCACTATATGGGTAGGCACTTATTTTGGTGGCGTGAACTATTTCAACCCACGTACAGACATGTTCACCTTCTACTCGGCAGACGTCAATCGCACCGATTGCCTTAGCTATCCGTTTGTTGGGCACATGGTGGAGGATAAAAACGGATACCTATGGATTTGCACTGAAGGTGGCGGCCTAAATAGGCTGGACCGAAAAACCGGCAAGATAACCCATTACATGAAAGGGCGAAATGGTAACGACATTGTGCATAACAACCTTAAAAACATAGTCTACGACGCTAAAAGGAACAAGCTCTATATAGGAACGCATACCGGCGGATTGACATATTATGATATTACCGCCAATCGTTTCCATAACATTTGGAACATTCATCCCGATTATCGGGCGCGTTTTGGCGATCAAATTTTTGGCATGTGCCTCATCGGTGACATGTTGGTCTTCACCACTCCGCAAGGTATTTGGAAAGCCAACGTAGAGACAGACCGTATAGAACCGCTCTTCCCTTCGGGGAAAAACTATGGCAATTCTTCCTTCCATATTGACCACAAAGGGTATATATGGATTGCTGCCGACGCAGGACTGTATAGGATAAAACTCAACAACGAGCGCAACCAGCGGTATTATAAGGCTGGAACCAAGGGATTAAGCCCCTATTATGTTACAGACATCAACGAAGATAGCCAGCGCCGCATCTACGTGGTGACACGTGGAGGAGGTATGGCACAATATGATTCAAAGGTTGATTCGTTCATTGTCATGAATGTGCAAAATTGCGGAATTGTTAGTAATTTCTGTTACGAGGTAGTGCCTTCTGGCAAGTACTTGCTCATCAACTCTGACCGAGGCATCAGTATTTTTGACCCTTCGACACGTTTGGCACGCAATATCGAGTTCTCACCTGACTTCCCCCTCACGGGCATGCACCGTGGCTGTGGTATGGTGACTTGTCGCGATGGTAGCGTATTCGTGGGTGGAACCAACGGGCTCGTGTCGTTCAGGACTGAGAAAATCAGGGATGCCCGTAATGGTTGCAAGCTGTATGTGTCACGCCTTTTTGTCAAGAATAAGGAGGTATTGCCTGGCGATGACACAGGCGTGCTCAGTGTCGCGGCCTATCGCACGAAACGCATCGACCTCAAGCATAGCCAGAACGACCTGACCATTATGTTTGCCAAAACCGACTATGTGGGCACATATCATAACACTGTGTACGAATATATGATGGAGGGCTACGAGGACCGATGGGTGCAGACCACTTCGCACCGTATCACTTACACACAGATAGTACCCGGATCGTATACCCTTGTCATCAGGGAGAAACCACGTATGGGACAGAGAGAAACGCCCGAGTTGAGGTTGAGGGTGGTGGTGCATCCGCCCTTGTACAAGACATGGTGGGCTTACCTCGTTTACATGGTGCTCTTCCTTGGTGGCGTTTACTATGTGTACCGTTTCAAAAGAGCTGAACTTTTGCTTCGCACTTCTTTGGAAATGGAGAAAAAAGAAAAAAAGAACATAAATGAATTGAACAAGGCCAAGCTGCGTTTCTTTACCAGTATATCTCATGAGTTCCGAACGCCGCTCACGCTACTCATCACCAAACTTGATGCCATCATCGCCGAGACCACATCCGGAACGACGCTGCACAAGAAGGTCAAGGCCCTGAGCCAGCATGCCAACCAGCTGATGGAGCTGATCAATGAGCTGTTAGACTTTCGTAAGATGGAGCAGGGTTTCACCCGTTTGGAGGTGGCCGAGACCGACATGGTGGCCTTTGCGCAAAATGTCTACCAGGGTTTTGTGGCGTATGCCCAGACCCACAACGTGACCTATCGTTTCTCGTCGACAGAACCTTCCATCCTATGCTGGTTTGATGCCAAGCAGATGGAGAAAGTGCTTTACAACTTGTTGTCCAACGCTTTTAAGTATGTGAACAAACAACAAGGCATGGTAGAGGTGCAGGTGTCGGCCGAGCAAGACAGCGTGATCCTAAAAGTCATGGACAATGGCGTGGGTATTCAGCGCAAGGATATGAACAAAATCTTTGACCGCTTCTACCAGATTGGCGAGAGTCCAGATGGCGTTGGTCATGTCATGGGCACAGGCATAGGCTTGGCGCTGGTAAAGGAGATTGTGGATTTGCATCATGGGTTGGTGCACGTGGAGAGTTCGCCCGGCTATGGCTCCATCTTCATTGTCACGCTGCGCAAGGGTAGGGAAATGTTTTCTGATGATGAAATAGTGGAGGCCAATCGCGAGACGGTTCCTCTCAAACCATACAATGAAAAAGTTTTGACAGACCAAGACGAGACTGTTGACGAGCTTATTCCGCTGCCTCCGTCCGAGAATGGCGGTTCGTACACCGTGCTTTTGGTGGAAGACAACGAGGATTTGCTCATAACCCTACGCGAGCTTTTCGGAAAGACTTATCGTGTGTTGACAGCCCGTGATGGGGTGGAGGGTCTGGAAATGACGCGGAAAGAAATGCCCGACTTGGTGGTTAGCGACGTGATGATGCCCCGCATGAGTGGCACAGATATGTGCAGACGCATCAAGGATGATATTACGGTGTGCCATATACCCGTGGTGCTGCTTACAGCTATGGGTTCCACGGAGAGCACCATTGAGGGCTTCAGGTGCAATGCCGATGAGTATGTGCCCAAGCCATTTGACGCGCGGTTGCTTATTGTGCGGTGCAACAACCTCGTAAGATCTCGCATATTGCTGCGCAAAAAATTTATGGAAGAAGACAGGGGGGCAGCTGAATTGTTGGCCACCACCCCATTAGACCGCGAGTTTCTCAAACGATGTGACAGCTACATCGAGGCCAATATGGCTAATTCTGACTTCTCCGTGGACATGATGGCCAAGGCTATGATGATGGGTAGGAGCAGCTTTTTCAACAAGTTCAAGGAGCTCACGGGCATGACCCCAAACGACTATATGCAGAACTATCGGTTGCGTGCCTCCGCCATTTGGCTGAAAGATAAACCTGATTTGCAAATATCTGACATTGCATATCGGTTAGGGTTCAGTTCGCCACGCTATTTTTCTTATTGTTTCAAGACTAAATATGGCATGACCCCTAAGGAGTTCAGGAGCAAGGACGCATAACAACGCTTGGATGACTTGATGGCTTGAAAATATAAGACAAAAGGGCTTTCATTTTTCGCTTATTTCCAAATGATAGCATGCTTGCTCGTAAATACGCGAAAAATGGACGTGTTTTGTATTATGCAGTTGTACAGCAAGTTATACAATTTTTTTAGTTTTTCTTTCAAAAATTCATATTTTCTGTGTTGCGATTGGGTATTCATGGCGGGCCGATTACGCCTTGATCGTATTGTGTGTAAGGCTTAAACGCGTTGCAATTGGGCACTAAAGGCGTTGCCAATGGGTAGCAATGGGCCTAAACCTATGGGAGAACGCTGGTGGCGAAGCTGTTTTTACCTGTAAAATTTATAATTTTTTATGTAGAAGAGATGGCGTTCAGAGGTCTTTTTTTATGATTTAAAATTGACAAAAAGTATTTGCCGTGGTGTGTTTCCAACTTTTCTGTTGCGATCGTAGGGCTGTTAGCAGGGTGGAAGATAACCATGAATTTTACAATATGATTATACTGCATTGTCTGTGCCGTATTGAGTTAATGTTTTGTGAGACAGTATGGATAGGTATCTGGAATGCTTGTTAAAAACTATGATTAGATTATTTTGTACATAGTTTGTACAATGGTAGCACCTGCTCATGGATAGTATTTCGTAACTTTGCGACGAAACAATCAGGAAACTTTGCATAGTCTATATTTTAATTTGAATAATCTATATAATTTAATATGAGAATAAGAACGAATAAAGGTGTTGAACTGAAAAAGACGTTCGGCATATTGGCAGGAAGTATGGCTATGGTGCCACAGATGGGCCTGGCTCAATCTGTTGCCTCCCAAAACCCGAGGCTGCCAAATGTGGTTTATGTTTTTCCTGATCAGTTTCGCAACTTTGCTATGGGATTCTGGGGCCGGCCAGAATATATGAACAAACTACGTACAGTGGGCGATCCGGTCCATACGCCCAATATAGATAGGTTCGCAGGCGAATCAGTGGTGCTAAGCTCAGCCATGAGCAACTGCCCACTGAGTAGCCCGCACCGTGGCTCCTTGATGACGGGGATGTACCCCAACAAGAGTGGAGTGCCACTGAACTGTAATTCGAGTAGGCCGTTGAGCAGTCTGCGTGATGACGCCAAGTGCGTGAGTGACGTGCTGAGTGAGGCTGGCTATGACTGTGCGTATATCGGCAAATTGCATGCCCACACCCCGCTTCGCAATGACCCTGACCGTCCTGGACAATACGTGGAAGACCGTGTGCCAGCGTGGGATGCCTATACACCGGCTAACCAACGCCACGGCTTTAACTATTGGTATTCTTACGGAACCTTTGACGTGCACAAGAACCCACACTATTGGGACACCAATGGTAAGAAGCACGAGCCTAAAGAGTGGTCGCCCATTCATGAGGCAAAAAAAGCAGTGTCCTACATCAAGAACGAGGGCAACGTGCGCGATTCGAACAAGCCTTTCTTTATAATGGTGGGTATGAATCCGCCTCATAGTCCCTACAGGTCTTTGGACGACTGCATGTCAGAAGACTTTGCGCTCTATAAAGACAAACCCCTTGACCAATTGTTGGTACGTCCTAATGCCAACACCAAGATGGAAAAAGCAGAGAGCGCTCGTTATTATTTTGCTTCGGTTACGGGCGTGGACCGTGCGTTCGGCATGATTTTGCAAGCCCTTAAAGATGCCGGCTTGGACCAAAACACTATCGTGGTGTTCACGTCTGATCATGGAGAGACCATGTGTAGCCAGAACACTGACGACCCGAAAAACTCGCCTTACGCTGAGGCGATGAACGTGCCGTTTATCGTGCGTTACCCCGGAAAGATGACCCCTCGCGTGGACAACTTGTTATTGTCATCGCCAGATATCATGCCTACGCTGCTTGGTATGGTCGGACTGAAAGACAACATACCTGCCGAGGTACAAGGAACCGACTATTCGCAGCTATTTTTTGACAAGAATGCCAAGATAAAAAGACCAGAGGGCGTGCTATACATACAAAATGTAGATGGTGATAAAAACGCCGAGGGCAAGGTAATTAACTATTTTGCTAAGGCTCGTGGTATCAAGACCGCCGACTATACGCTGGCTTTTTATGTAAACCGAAAAAACCAGTTGCAAGAGGTAAGATTTTTTGATGACAAGAATGATCCATACCAAATGCACAACCTCGCCATAGAGAAACACCCCCAAACAGTCAAAAAACTATGCGCACAATTGGGAAAGCTATTGAGAGAAATAGACGATCCTTGGTATCAAAAACGCGTTTTGCCCCAATTGATAAAATATTGATGCGCACACAAAATATTAACTATATAAACATTAATCTATAATAATCCTAAAAATTAACAGCATGGAAACTTCTAAAAGTAATGTGCATTTGAAGAGGGTGTTCCTGTGTACGGCAATGTCTTTGACATTTTTTGCGCCCATGGCGGGTGTTTATGCCAGTAACACTAATGCCCTCGTCTCTGCCCAGAAAGTGGCTCAAGACGCGATAACCGTGAGCGGAACCGTGTCTGATGCCTTGGAACCCATGATAGGCGCGACCGTCATGGAAAAAGGCACTACAAATGGAGCGGTGACAGATATTAATGGACATTTCACCATCAAGGTATCTTCACCAAACGCCACGTTGGTCATTTCGAGTGTGGGATATGTGACGCAGGAGATCAAGGTAGGTTCGCAACGCAACATCCGAGTGACCCTGAAAGAGGACAACAAGTCGCTCAATGAAGTTGTCGTGGTGGGTTATGGTACCCAGAAAAAAGTAAACATGACAGGCTCTGTATCGGCTGTAAACGTGGCCGAATTGGCCGAAAGCCGTCCCATCACCAATGTGTCGCAAGCCTTGGCAGGTATGGCGGCCGGTGTGTCTGTGCGCTCAAACAACAATCAGCCTGGCAACGACAACGCGTCTATCTTGGTTCGCGGTCAGGGCACATTGAACTCTTCAGCCCCATTGGTGATTATTGATGGTGCCGAGGCTGGTATCAACACGGTGAACCCACAAGACATCGAGTCGGTGTCTATATTGAAAGATGCTGCCTCGGCCGCTATCTATGGTTCGCGTGCTGCTAACGGTGTTATCCTTATTACTACCAAGAAGGGTAAAGCCGGCAAGGTGAAAGTGGAATATAACGGTTATATGTCGTTTGAGTCCATTCGCAAGACTTTGACGCCAGTTTCTGATTATGCCACTTACATGGAATTGATTAACGAGGGCTATATTAACAGTAAAAAGGCGGCTCCTTTTACCGAGGACGTAATCAAAGAGTGGAGAGACGATGGTGGCAAGAACCCACTGAAATATCCCAACACCAACTGGATAGACGAGACATTCAAGCCGGCCTTGGCAACAAACCATGTGGTTTCGGTGTCGGGCGGTTCGGACAAGGTTCGTTTCTATGGTTCGTTCGGCTACCTGAACAATCCCGGCGTGATGGCTAACGCTGGTTTCAGCAAGTACAACGGACGACTCAGTGTGGACGCGGACGTGACAAAATGGCTGAGCGTGGGTATGCAAATCAGTGGGTATGTGTCTGACATGCAACCGGGTGTAAACGAGATTAAGAATGTGTTTACCTATACCGCGGCCACCACACCGGGTATGGTTTTCAAGGCCCCTGACGGTCGGTTTGGTGCCGTGAACAACACGCAGGATGCCTCTCAATCGTCTAATAACAACCCGTTAATTCGTGCTTACGCATGGGAAGGAGACAATCGCAAGAATAATTTCCATCCTCGTTTCACGGCTACCATCAAGCCAATGCGAGGGCTTTCCTTGGCACTGAGCTACTCGTATGAGTTCCTCGATCACTTTACTTCTCGCAAACCAGTGTTCCTCGAGGGTTGGAATTTCTTGACAGAGATGCCTACTTTTACTAACAAGAGACGAACTACTTATCAAAATTATAATGGTAAGACGGAGCGTTATTTCAATGACGCGGTGCTGCGTTACGACAACAAGTTCTTCAAGAAGAGCCTCGCAATGAACTTTATGTTGGGCGCGAGCCAGGAGCTTTACCGTTTTAGGAGTTTCAGCGCGAGCAAGCAGGACATGATAGACCTTAGCATGGACGCCTTGGATGGTACCACGGGACAGGCTAACGCTGGTGGCTCGAGAACAGAATGGGCTATGCGTTCTTTCTTCACCCGTTTGAATTTAAACTGGCAAGAGAAGTATCTTTTTGAGTTTAACCTGCGCGCCGATGGCTCGTCAAGGTTCCAATCGAACAAGCGTTGGGGATATTTCCCATCAGCTTCTGCCGCATGGCGCATTGACCAAGAGAGGTTCATGGAAGGAGCTTTCAATAATCAATTGAGCAACTTGAAAGTCAGAGTGTCTTATGGCGCGCTGGGTAACAACGCTGTCGGAAACTATGATTCTCAATCGCTGTACACCACCAACAAGAACGAGTACAATTACGTTTTGGGCAATAGCATGGTGACAGGTTTGGCAAAAGCAGCTTTGGCTAATCCGCTTTTGACATGGGAGAGTACCAATGTGTTTGACGCTGGTTTAGACTTTGGATTTTTTAATAACCGCTTGACAGGTACGATCGACTACTTTAACAAGCGTACTACCGACATATTGATTAACCTTCCGGCACCCGGTGTGCATGGAACTACATCGTTGCCTAAATCTAACAGCGCCATCGTGACCAACAATGGTTTTGAGCTTACGTTGGGATGGCAAGACAAAGTGCAAGATTTCACTTATGGCGCAACAGCCAATTTGACTTATGTCACTAACAAGGTGAATAAGTTCAAGGGTACTGACAAAGGTGGCATGGCCATCAGTGGCGCCAACCTGATATGGGAAGGACACAGTATCAACTCACAATATTTGCTACGAGTGGACAGAATTTTGCAAACCGATGAGGACATGAAGCTTGTTCAGCAGATGATTGACAATGCGCCGATGGGCTCTGACGGAAAGAAAGTAAATCCTTTTGCCGCTTTCGGCAAGCCAGAAAAGGGTGACCTGTTCTATAAGGATGTGAACAATGATGGTATCATTGATAACACTGACAAGGAGATAGTGAGCGACGGTCCCAACCATAAGGTGATGCTTGGACTTAATCTTAACGCTGGGTGGCGAGGCTTCGACTTGGCCGTTTTGATGCAAGGAGCTTTTGGAGGAAAAATGTTCTGGAGAACAGACGCATACAACACTCCATCCGTTCGACGCGGATACCAACTCAATAAAGAAGTTGTGGAAGGCCGTTGGTATGAAGGACGCACAGATGCCACATATCCGCGCCTGCTCGAGTATGGCGATAGGAGAAACCTTGGCTTTAGTGATTTCTTTTTGCAAGACTTGAGTTTCGTCAAGATTCGTAACATTCAATTGGGCTATTCGTTGCCTAAAACTCTTATCGGCAAATTGGGATTGGGACGTGTTCGTGTATATGGCAGCTTGGAAAACTTCTTTACCTTCACCAAGTATAAAGGCTTCGACCCGGAGGTTAGTGGTATGGCTTACCCATCGATGAAGCAAGCTGTATTTGGTCTTAACGTATCATTCTAATAAAACGCAATCACAATGAAAAAGAAATATATAACAATAGCGTTGGCTGCCATGACATTATCGCTTTCAGGTTGCTATGACCTTGATCGTGTTCCAGCAGACCAACTCAGAGCCAGCAAGTTCTACAAGAACGAGGATCACGCCAAAGCCGCGATGATGGCCGTGTATAGCAAGATGAAACATGAAGAGGTTTTTGGCCTGCAATTTGCGATGGACGGTCTGGGAGGCATTGCCATGGGTTATGACAATGCGTCTTATCAGGTGTTCCAGCGTGGCAGGTACGATGTCAAAGCGGGTAAGGTCTTGGCAAAATGGCAGCATCTTTATGAGGGTATAGCGCGGGCCAACGACGTGCTCCAGAATGTGGATAAGTGTGAGATGACCGACGAGTTGAAGGCCCAATACAAGGGCGAGGCCAAGTTTATGCGCGCCTTGTACTATTTTACGTTGATGGATTTCTTCGGCGGCGTGCCAATCTACGACGAGTCTGTTGTCGTGGCCGATAGCTATGCGGAGATGAAAGAGCCCCGCAGCTCGGTTGAGCAGGTGAGAGAATTTGTGCTTAAAGATCTCGCCGAGGCAGAGCGCGTGCTTCCTGAGGCGTGGGGGAAAACTGATGAAGGTCGTGCCACCAAATATGCGGCTATTGCCCTCAAGGGTAAGGTTTATCTCTACAACAAACAGTATAAAGAGGCAGCCGACTGCTTCAAGACTGTGGTAAATAGTGGTAAATTTGCCCTCTACGATAATTATGCGGAGCTTTTTAAACCTGGAGGCGATGAGAGCTCGGAGATGATTTTCGCCATCCAGAACATGGGAGGTGTGGGCACCGACAAGGGTATGCCTATGTGCTTCTATATGGGAACACGCGCATCGTTTGGCAGTTGCTGGAACAATGTGATGGTGGCCACCACCTTTGTGGACCAATATGAGTGCAAAGATGGAAAGCCTTTCAATTGGGACGATTGGTTCCCCGGCATCTCCAAGGACAAGAAAGTGAAAGAGAACACGTTCCGCGCAAAATTGGATAAGAAAACGGGCAAGGTGGTCAAGTATCCTGACGGAAAGGAAAAATTGCTCCAAATGTACGACCAGCGTGACCCACGCATGGCTGCGAGCATCATCTTGCCATATTCGAATTATATGGGATGGTTTAAAAACCAACTCGCCCCTTGTGAGTATGTGATAGCTGGGGGAATTAACGATGGCAAGGGTTACATTCGTGTAAATGGAGGTTACGAGACCTATCTGTGGCGCAAATTCGTGCCGGAGGGCAACATGGATGGGGCTCTCAACAACCGCGCGCACACACCAATCAACTTCCCACTGATACGTTATGCTGATGTGTTGTTGATGTTGGCCGAGTGTGAAAATGAACTTGGAAACCAAGCCGAGGCGGTCAAATTGATTAATCAAGTGCGTGCCCGCAAGTCGGTTAACATGCCTGGTATCAACAGTGGTCCCGCTTGGTTGAAGGCCAATACCAAAGAGGAGGTATTCGCTCGTATACGCCATGAGCGCGCCGTTGAGTTGGCTGGAGAGGGACTCAGCTTTAGTGACATGAAACGCTGGCATCTGCTTGAGACTCTCAATGGAAAGAAAGAGAATGACATTACAGGTAAGTTCCGCTACGAGCGCGTAGTGACTTCACGCGATTATCTTTGGCCTATACCGGCTGATGAAATCGAGAAGAATGACAAATTGGTGCAAAATCCAGGTTGGTCATAATCTTCAATCAGTGTATTCAATATAAATAATGATCATGCTCCCTGTATGGGTGTGAATCTGTACAGGGAGCTCTTTTGAAAAATCAATTACATTATGAAGAAATCTCTTGCCTTCATAGGTTTGCTCTTCTTTATGCTTACACGTTTGCAAGCATATGAAATGCGCAATCTTTTGCAACATTCTGCAACAGAAAGCCAAGTGCGCCAATCCTTGGTAATGGATAGAAAATGGGTGCCTTATCCAGCTTATTCTGACAGAGAAGGATGGGATAAGTTTTTGGGAAATTACAAATCTACGATCATTAAGAGCGGAGAAAAGTATCTGGATTATCATTGGCGGGTCGTTCGCGCCTCTGAATATTTGGAGTACGAGAAATCGGGAAGCCGCAAGATTATGGAAAATCCCAATAACAGTAACGCCATAGCTTTCAGTGCAATGTTGATGGCAGAGCTTGCCGAGGGAAAGGGACGATTTATCAATGACTTGATGAACGGTGTGTTTTATTTTTCTGAAATGACTTCGTGGGCGGAGTCTGCACACCTTATGGCTTACCAAAAAACCAAGCGGTCTTTGCCCGACCATCGTGAGCAGATATTGGAACTGCATCAAGGTGGGATGGCGCAGATGCTTTCTTGGACCTACTATTTCCTTAAACCACAGTTTGATGCCATTGACCCTGTCATTGCGATACGCTTGCGAGACGAACTTCAAAAGCGTGAGCTTGACCCTTATTTGCGGCGTGATGACTTCTGGTGGATGGCCACAAACTATAAGCCGGGCAGGATGGTTAACAATTGGAATCCATGGTGTAACTCCAACGCGCTGTTCTGCTTTATGCTTTTAGAAGATGATCCCGATGTGCTGACAAAGGCTATATGTAAATCAATGAGGTCTGTAGACCAATATCTTAATTATGTAAAAAGTGATGGAGCCTGTGAGGAAGGACCTTCTTACTGGGGGCACGCGGCGGGCAAACTCTATGATTATCTGTCCGCCCTTCGCATGATTACGGGCGGCAAAATCAATCTATTTACAAATCAACAGGTCAAAGCTATGGGCGAATACATTGTCCACTCGTATATTGGTGATGAGTGGGTGGTTAATTTTGCCGATGCCGCCGCCCGCGCGGTGGAGGTCAACACGCCCCTGATTTATCGTTATGGCATGGCTGTTAACAGTACGCCCATGAAGGCTATGGCAGCCATGCGAGAAAGAATGTATCCTACAAAACTGCCTTCCAAGTGGATGGATTTGTACATCGGGCTTGAGACATTGCGTTTCTTGCCTCTGTTACAGGCTGAGACAGCCGTTTACAAACCTGCCGATTTTACGTGGTATCCACAAACCGAGTTTTGCTATATGCGTAGCGGCAAGGCTTTCCTCGCGGCCAAAGGCGGTTTTAATGATGAGAGTCACAACCACAATGATGTGGGTACTTTCATCTTCGCTTATAACAATACGCCCCTTCTCGTCGATGCTGGCGTGGGCACTTACACCCGTAAAACCTTTAGTAGTGAGCGCTATTCTATTTGGACAATGCAGAGCAACTACCACAATTTGCCATTGATTAACGGCGTGGCGCAGCCTCATGGAGCTGGCTACAAGGCTTCTGGCGTGAAGGTAGACCGGCGCAAGCAAACCTTTGCGGCCAATATCGCGACAGCCTATCCGGTTGAGGCCCAAGTGGCCAAGTGGGTTCGCGGCTACAAGCTAAAAAAGAACGGCCTGATCGTAACCGACGATTTTGTGTTGAATAAAGCCAAAGCTCCCAATCAAATAAACTTTTTGACGTGGGGCGATGTAGATATTACGACCAATGGCGTTGTCAAGATTGTTGCCAAAGGAGTAAGCGCTCATCTCAAATATGATGACACTACGTTCAGACCTTCGATAGAAAAGATAGAACTGTCAGACCCTCGTCTTTCCAATGTTTGGGGCAAGTCGCTCTACCGTGTCACCCTAACGGCCAAAAAAATGCCCAGTACAGGCAACTATAAATACGAAATACAGGTCGTAAAATAGACTTTAGTCTATGAGACGTTGTCACACATTACGCAGTGCCGGAGACACACTTCGTCTAAAAAAATAAACCATATAATATAGCAAATCACATGAGAAAAACTATCCTGACTTTAGCTTTCTTGTCAAGTATGACAATGATTTCGGCTAAGCCCAATTGTGGCCCGAATATTTTGGAGACCAAAAAGGCCATCGAGAATGCCAGCGCGCACCTCAAGAATGAGTTGGACGTGATAGCGCGTAGTGGCAAACTGCTCAACCCTGTGACTCTCACCAAGGACAACAAGGTTTTCTATTGCGACTATGAGGATTGGCGCAGCGGTTTCTTTCCCGGCAGCCTATGGTATATGTATGAACTCACCGGAGACCAATATTGGGCTGACAAGGCCGCTACGTTCACCAAGTCTATCGAGCAGGCCAAGACCTTGACATGGCATCATGACATTGGCTTCATCGTCAATTGTAGCTTTGGCAATCAGATGAGACTGTCTCCCAAAGGCTACGAAGAGGGCAAGGAGGCCATGATAGAGGCCGCCAAGTCGCTCATCACCCGTTTCCGTCCCTCGGCCGGCATAATCCAGTCGTGGAACGTTGACCGTGGTTGGCAAGCCAAACGAGGCTGGCAATGTCCTGTTATCATTGATAACATGATGAATCTCGAATTGCTTTTCAAAGCTACGCAGCTCACTCACGACTCTGTATATTATAAGGTGGCCGTGAGCCATGCCAACCGAACCATGCAAGAACAGTTTCGGCCTGACGGCAGCTGTTACCACGTTGTGGACTATGATTTGAGTGATGGACACGTGCGTCACCGCCATACTGCTCAGGGCTATTCGCACGAATCTATCTGGAGTAGGGGCCAAGCATGGGCCATTTATGGCTATACTATGTGCTATCGCTATACCAGTGACCCTCGCTATCTCAACCAAGCTATCAAGACTTACAAGATGATGAGAAATCATCCGGCCATGCCTGCCGATGGCATTCCTTATTGGGACATGAGCACTCCAAGTATCCCCAACGAGTATCGCGACGTCTCTTCTGCTTCGTGCATAGCCTCCGCGCTCTATGAGATGAGTACCTACGATTTGCAGAACGCCAACGAATACAGGGCCTATGCAGACAAGATTATGACGAGTCTTGCCTCTTCGGCCTATACTGCCAAACTTGGCCAGAATGGCAATTTCATTTTGATGCACTCCGTGGGCAGCATTCCGCATGACAACGAGATAGACAAACCGCTCAACTACGCCGACTATTACTATCTCGAGGCATTGGTGCGAAAGGCCCATTTGGATCTTTATTTCCAAAAGATAATTGCGCGAGAAAAGCAAAAGTGAGTTGAGAAGATAGGATGAAATACTAAAATAAATAAGAAGAAAAAATAACAAAATAAAGTTATTTGTCTTTTAATGGCTGGAGCAAGTCTTTTGAAACTTGTTCCAGCTTTTTGGTTAATATGATAAAAATGATTTTGATTTAGTTTTTATTTAGCGGTTCAGTGTAAGTTATAAAATGTGTTTTTTAGTACATAAATTCTTTAGAAAAGTAGCTATTTATGTATTTATTTCTTAAAATTAGAATTATTTTTTTGTTTCCCTTAAAAAAAGTCGTTTTAATTTTTGAATTTTTACAGATTTTCTTTAAATTTGTTCCCGAGTAATTATCATAGTTGTTTCTTGGTGACAAGACAACACATATGAAGAAATTGACTATGTTTTATCAACTTTGACATCCTGTTGGCGAGACAAGTGGTCTGCTCCATATAAGGACGTTTTTTATTTTGCAGATGAAAATCTCCAATTGAACGAACAGAAGTTGAGAACAAAATACATAGTTCTTTGCTATTTGAAATGCATCTTCTCTTGATGAGAAGAATAAGTGTAAACCATTGCAGAACATTCTGCTCTCTCTCTTAGTTAACCAAAGAATTCGAAAAATCGCAATTTGTAGATGTACAGGTTGACCAAACGCAAGGCAAAAGAAATAACTATTAATCAATATTACAGGTAGAAAATAAAACTGTGGTTGCTTTTTCTTTGACATTATTTTTTTATTAACCAATTTATTAAACTCAATCTTATTATGAAAAATTTTAAATTGCACTCGCCAAAGATCTGGCTCTCGATTGCAGCCGTTTTGGCTTTTAGTGCTTGTTCAAGTGAGGATCCATTGGTCGATGAGAACACCAATCCAAACGTTAATGAATCGTTCTCATTTTCCAATTATACACTTGGCGCAGGTATGTCGCGTAGTGGTGTACCAGGTCCTAACGTTCCTCCCACGCCCACTCCAGGCACCGAAACTTCTTCTTACGATTTCGAAAATGGCGTTCGTGGTGTAAAAATTACGCGCACTACCTATCACCAGTCAGGTACGGCTTACAATGAGTTCATGATTTTTAACCCTGCACAGACATCCATCTATCCAGGCCACGTGTTTGTAGGCGGAAGCGTTACCAGTGGTGAGTACAAACCCGTTAAGGGACAGAAGCTCAATCCTGTCGTTATTTCCAACACACTTGTGCCAAGAGAACCGGGTTCGTTGAGTTCTAGACCGCTTAATGACCCAACATGGAGCTCTTATCAGGATGTGCTCAAAGATTGGCTCTCTTTTGGTGCACAGGACGCTGGTGCAATGACCGAATATGAGTATCATCAGGTAACACTTGACAGATCTGGGTCTGTACAGCTCTCTGGGTCTATCGGTACTTCTGCAAAACTTACATGGGACTTGAGTAATTCTTGGCAGCGCAACAAGACACATGTGCTGTTGAAGTTCATCCAAAAAGTTTATAGTGTTTCTATGGATACGCCAACAGGATGTATTCTTGCTAATGCACCTGAGGTGGCAAAAAATTTCGAGGGCACCATTCCTGTTTATGTTAGTGACGTGTATTATGGACGCATCGCTTACATGTTGGTATCGAGCAACTATACCTATGACGAAGTTACAGCCGCTATTGGCTTATTGCTTCCCAACTGGGGCAATCTTAGTTTGAACTTGCAAACACAATATAAGAAGGTGCTTGATGAGTCTGCGCTCCATCTGCTCTGCATTGGTGGCAAAGCTGAGCAACACGGACGTCTCGCTGATGGTGGCTGGGAAGGTTTCCGTAAGAGCCTCGCCGAGCCCATGCCTATTTCTACGGCAGAACCAATTTCTTACACGCTCCGCTATGTAGACGACAACTCTGTGGCACAGGTGCTTACTACAGATCGATTCCCGATTATTTCTTCAGTATTTGTACCAGAGTGCAACAGTATTTCTTTCAAACTCACACCTTCCGCATTGGAGGCCGCCGCAGCCAACAAACCAGACCTTTATGTTTGGGGTAACGCAACGATGAAATTGCCAAATGGTCAAACGATATCCTTGTTCAAAGCTCCTTATTCAGATGCTTACAAGATGAATGGTCCGAACATTTACACCCAAATCGATGCACCTACAGCAACAGTTACGCTGAATAGAAACGGCATGGACATGGATGCATTCCTCAATCAGAAGGTCGAAATTAACCTTACGTTGGGTAATACTGTTGCAGCAGGAACCACTAAGGGTGACGATCTTGGTACAGTTACTATAACCAAGACGCTAAAAGACTTGATTTTTGATGCAAAAGATTACCAGTTCGGCATGCAGACACGCCGTAAGATATCAGTGGACTTCCACGGTTCTATTGTCTTTGACGTAAGTTACGCTACTGAATAATTTTTTCTTGGCGGAGAAAGTTAAATTCTCCGCCAAGCATATTACATGCTATAGGTGGAAAGTGTAAATTCATTAAAAATTTGCACTTCCCTTTATTCCTATTGGCTTATATAAATCGTACTTTTCACATTATTAATCCTTTACGCTGATGAAACGTTTTTCCAAATTATTGTATGGCCTTTTCTTCGTTGGCTTGTTCACCCTTTGGGGATGCCAAACTGATGAATTCCAATCCATCAGCACAAACAATAGCGAAAGTAATTTTGTAGAAGAAAAAGAGGCCTTGGAAATCGCAGGGAACTTCCTTGAGCAGAACAGTGATGTGGCCCAAGTGAAAACCAGGGCGAACGGCATACCTGAACTAAAAATGGTTTATACTGATGGTAAACCGCTTACCCGTGCTTCAAATGCACAACGCTCCACTTATTACATCATCAACTATGGTGATGATGGCTATATTGTAGTATCCGCTTCTAAGGGTACCTATCCCATTCTTGGCTATTCTACCAACGGTAAGTTTGATCCTAACAGGATACCTGTGAATATGCGAGAGCTTCTTGACGGCTATTCTAAAGAGATACGCTTTGCCTATGACAATGTAAAGATAGACGACCGTATCAAGCAAATGCGCCAGACGGCTATTGCAGGAACCAATCAAGAGATGAATGCGCAAACAGCAGTAAGTCCTCTGTTAGCAAATATTCATTGGAACCAAGCCCCTTATTACAACGCTTACTGTCCAGCCAACTGTCCTGTGGGTTGTGTAGCTACAGCTACATCCCAAATCATGCGCTTCTATGAGTATCCTGCTCGGGGCAAGGGATACCACTCTTACAACTCCAGCTATGGAACACTATCTTTCAATTACAACTATGATTTGAATTGGAAGAACATGCCGTATTCAGTGCTCCGTGGCTCCAACGACGATGTGGCAAGTCTGTGTTACGGTGTCGCTGTGGGCCTGGACATGGGCTTCTCGCCATCTGGTAGCGGTACTTTCCAGCAGTATGTTCCGCAGATGTTGAAGAATTACTATTCTTATCCTGATGCCGTAACCAGTTTAGAGCGTTCAAACTATTCCACCACACAGTGGGAGAGTATAGTGCGCAATGAACTTGACAATCGCAGGCCCGTGCAGTATGCCGGAAGCGGCGACGGTGGCGGTCACTCCTTTGTTTGCGATGGTTACAGTTCTAACGGATATTTTCACATCAATTGGGGATGGGGCGGATATTCAGATGGCTACTTCCTGCTCAATGCGCTCGACCCGAGTGGATTAGGTATTGGTGGTGGCTCCGGTGGCTTTAACTATTGGCAAACCATTGTGGTGAATTTCGCACCTCCAGGTTATAATGACGGTAACGATCCCGATCCGACGCCCGATCCGACGCCGACAGATAATTACGCGCCTTCTTATTCAGACTATTTCAACTCCACCTACATTTATTATGTAAGTATCGGCGACATGCAAAACTATAGTGGAGCTTCTTCCTACACATTCTTCAATAATAAGAAAGTGGAGCTTGAGGCTGGTAGCAGCAACTACATTACGCTCATGCCGCGATTTCCTAACGGGGTTTATCCCATGTACTGGTGTGTGTGGGTAGACTTTAATGGTAACAAAAAGTTTGAGGACAACGAGCGTGTGTTGGCTCAGTACATGAATTCTGACAACTATTTCTATCGTATGTTCAAGGTTCCCACCGACGCCGTGAAGGGAGAGACTCGGGTGCGTGTCAGTGCAAAATGGGGTAGCTATCCTAAGCCTGACGAACATTTCACTTATGGCGAGGTTGAGGATTATACAGCTGTCATTACGAAGCCTTCTGTGCCAGAACCTGATCCTAAGCCAAATCCAGACCCTGACCCAGACCCTGACCCAGACCCTAAGCCAGATCCCAACCCCGACCCGACACCCGATCCAACACCTGATCCAGACCCTGATCCGACACCCAATCCAACTACTTACTGTACTGTTGGAGCTGCCAATTTCTCATCAGCTTATATCAGCCAAATTAGTCTTAGCACCATGACGAAGGTGTCTGGCGGAAGTGCATACTCTGACTTTACTTCTTACATTGCGTACGCAAGCCAGGGGCAGTCTTTTAAGTATGTGCTCACTCCGGGTTTCAAATCTTCTTTCAGAAATAAGATGTATTGGCGTGTTTATGTTGATTTCAACAACGATGGAGTATTCTCACCAAACGAGAAGAAGGTGGAACGCTACTCTTATTATGGTTTCTCGGGCTACATATATGTACCTGCAACCACTCAAAAGGGTAACTATCGCATACGAATTATAGCCAGTCCCGACCGTTATCAAGATCCATGTGGAGGATTCTCCAATGGTGAGGTTGAGGATTACACGCTGCAAGTGCGTTAAATTTCAAGCCGTTTAGAGCTGATAGATCAGTAAAACAATAATTAAAGGTCCGTAATACCAGTGATTGGTATTGCGGGCTTTTGCCTTATACACAATATGCCTGTTCGAGCCTTTCTTCTTTCTTTATCCCACTTTTTGTTGCGTATGTATACGTTGATCCGTCACTTTGAAAAGCTCTTTATCAACATATTGCTCGATAATTTTGAAAGAATATCTTGCATGTAGCCACACTTCACATATACTGTTGCAACCCCAAAAAATCTGTTGCATAAATATTTTTTCTCTCCTTTTTTTTATCCCTAAAATAACGGACAAATGGTGGCTCAGGATTTGTGTATTTGCAATCGCCTACCTCTTTGCTCGCAAATACGCCAAAAATGAACGGTTTTTACAACATGTTGTAACATAGATAGTTGAGGCATTCAAGAAGTTGCGCCAACTAAAATGGTCATCTGTTGGCTTGCCATTAAGGCTTAATCGCCATGCGTTTAAGGCTTAATGGCGAGTCGATAAGGCTCGAAACGCGGCGCGTTTGCAACCTGATTGCGTCGCCTATCGGTACCAATCGCATGCTGTCATCGCTATGACTGTGTCACCGCAACTTGTTTTTTGATGAATTTGCACGGTTTTCAGGCTCTGTAATGGTAGTGTGGTGGGTGCCGTTTTTTGTGATTATTTTTTGACAAATTGTCGTGGGTGAACACGTTTGCGTATCTCTTAAGGCTATCATATATAATAGCCAAGCGGAACAGACGCTCACTTGTCGTCTGTCCCGCTTATAATACACTCAAGGCTTAGCCTTGCGAGCTTCCCATGACGTGTCGCATGGCGGAAAGCTAAGCAAAGCTCCACCACGGGCCCATGGGTCAAGGCTTGGCCTTGCTTACCTTGGTGAATAACACGCGCAAGGGGCATGACAACATGACGGGTTCACCCTCCACAGCAGAGTATTCCATCATCTCGTAGGTTTCTTTCCATGTAGATCCCCAATCCATCTTGACGGTGTTTTCCACTGGCTTGTAGTCGTAGATGGTCATCTCAAGCATCTCCTCGCCAGTGTCCTCGCTCTTCACCAATCTAAATCCTACACGAGCCTGCTTTATGTTTTGGTCTTTCTCGTCCATGGACAGGTTCACGTTGTCTATCCTCAAGACGCTAAGTTGCACTTTGGGCATTGGCCATCCGCCATACTCTTGCATCATTTCTATGCGCGTGCCCATGTAGGTGGCCTTGCCCGGGGCTGTGAAATAGTTTTTCAACTTGCCTTTCAGTTGAGGCGTGAAAATGTAAGCGTCGTTGTCTCCCTTGAACGTTATGAAGTCGTTTTCGGGCGTTCCATCTACCAATACTTCCGCGTTGGCTCCCATGTTATCCTTTAGCCACTTGGCGTTAGACACGGTCTTGAAGGCCCACGTGCCGTTGAAGTTGGCCGGCCCTACTATTTGTATGGTCATCATGGCGTTTTCTCCTACTGACAGGTTGTCGGTAGCGGGCAGCCTGAGCACTATTTTGTCCTTGCCTTTTTCAAGTTTCAGAAAGTCGAGGGTGATAGTACCGGTGTTGTCCCCTGGTTTGAAGACTATTTTCTTCTCGTCGTTCGCAAATTTGAAGTGTGTGCCCTCGACGGCCGTGGAGAGCTCTTTGTCTAACTCGACATCTAATTTTGTCTCGGTGTTGAAGCTGAAACGGTCACCCTTGTCGGTCCTGATGGACACGGCGAAAGCGTTGGACAGCGCCAACTGAGCCTTGGTGTCCTCGAACGAGTAGATATTGGCTCCCACGAAATACACCTCAGAATACTTGAGTATACCCACTTTCACGCCGTTTGTAGGTTGCAGCGTTGCCATGAGAGTCTTGCTGGCAGACACTTTTTTCCGGGTCAATGTGATAAAGGCTTGGCTTTCGCCTTTTTTTACATGAAAGGCGTTTGCCGATGCCGTGAAGTCCACGCCCTCTTCGGCTCCGGTGAATTTCACGGGTATCTCAAGGTCGGTCTCGGCTGGCTTGATGGTTTTCATGCCAAGTCTTACCGTGGCCCCCACCTCGTTTTGGAGGGTGTAGTAGGCTTTCTCTGTGCCTACGGGCATGCCTGTCTGTGTGCTCTCGTCTTCTTTGCAAGATACGAAAACAAGGCAGAGCAGCGTCATTAGAAATATGGTTTTCTTCATGATTGAAAGTCTATATGTCAATAATGTTATGCCTATTTTACGGCGTTCTCGTACTCATTTTTCACGCTGTCCACCATGTCTCGTTCCTCATTGGTTAGCGAGGTGGGGTCGGGCAGCTTGTAAACACGGTTTGCCGTGGCGTTTTTGTCAATGCGCGGTGGCATCTCATCGGCCTTTTCGCATGCGCAGAAAGTTGCCATGCCGATACACATCGTGACTGTGAGCGCTAATTTGAATATATTGTTTTTCATCGTTCGTTCTCCTATATTGAATGTTATATGGCATCTTTGTAGCCTTCGTTTTGCACGATGCCGGGATTAATGCGCAGCTCAGACTCTGGGATGGGCATGGTGTACATGTATTTCTCCGTGTTGTAGCGCAATCCGTCGTAGGCAGTCCAAAACTCGGGTGTGCCGTTTCGTTTCAGTTCAAACATGCGATCGCCCTCCATGAACATCTCTTTGCGACGCTCATTCAGAATCACAGCCATGAGTTTGGACAGTGGTTTGCCCTCGGCGTCTACCACGATGCGTTCTTGGCTGTTCCTCTTGGGCAACTTGTCGAGGCTCAGTGGCTGGGCGTCTTTAATGCGCAGGCTACGCAGCAGGTTGATGGCGGCCAATGCTTCGGCATCTTTGCCCATGTGGGCGTAGCTTTCTGCCAGCATGAGTTGCAGTTCGGCGGAGCGCATTCCGCAGAAAATGGGCTTTGTAGCCTTGCGCTTTTTGTTTACAAATAGGCTTGCTCGCACATCGTTTGCTATCTCGTCTTTCGCAAAACACTGCATGTAACGCTTGCTTACAGGCCGATAGGCTATGGAAGCGGCTTTGCTTTCGTACTCCTGCACGGTGGTGGTGGTCGTCGAGCGATATGCGGTCATGATATGGTTGCCCTCTTTAGGAGAGCCGGGGTTGATGACCATCATCTTGTATGCCTCGCCTCCCACAAGTGGGTATAGCTTGATTAGCTCATTTGCCAAAGGCACCACCTTGTCCCATTGTTCTGTCCAGAAATAGAGCTGGGCTAAATATCCTTTAGTGACAGGCTCCGTAAAACGATACAAATCGTTAGTGCAATGATAGTTGATAGAGGCTTTCAGGTCACGCTCTATTTGGTCAATGGTTTGCTGTAAGGTGCTACGGATAGGCCGAGCTTCCATGTCAAAGCTAACCACCAATGGCAATCCTAATTGCTTGTCGAACTGTCCCTTGATGGGCGAGGGGCAAAACATGCGCATAAGCTGGTAGTAAGCCACGCCGCGCAGGGCATAGGCGGCGGCCAAGACATTGTTGGCCTCTTGGCTGCCTCGTTCTTTCATGTTGGCGATTACGATGTTGCAGTCTCGAATCAGGGCATAGTTTCGCCAATATGCCGATTGCGAATAGCTGTTGACAATGTTTCCGATATAGAATGGCATGGCTCTTCCCGATTGCTCGGTGAGGCTGGCTTCGAAGTCGTCGCCCCCCGCAAGGTCAAAGTCAAGGCAAGCGGAGGCGTTAAATACAACATAGTTTTCGCTGCCCTCATCGATGACGTTGAGATATGGGTGGATGAGAGCGGCAAACTCTTCTGCCGTCTTGGGGATGGTGCGTCCATACGGTTTGATGTCAAGGTATTTATCGCACGAAGTCAACAGCAGTATTGTCGATATGATAATGAATATTTTCTTCATGTTTTGATGTGTTATGATTTAGAAACCTACTGATAGTCCGAATGTGAATGTTCGTGCCATGGGGTAAACCGCTCCGGGAGTTTCTGGGTCTATTCCCGAGTAGTTTGTCAGCGTGAGCAGGTTGTTCATGGTGAACGATACAGACAGTGAGCTGAGGCGTAATGAGCGTATAATCGATTCCTCAAACGAGTAGTTCAGGTAGAGAGAGCCTATTTTGAAATAGGATACGTCTTCCAATGTGGATGCCTTCGTAATCGTGCTCGCCGTTGTCATGTAGTTCTTCAGACCTAAAAACTCGCCGTATGCGTCGATGATTCGTGGGTATGCGTCGGTGCGTGGGTTGTCTGGAGTCCAGCGGTTTACCACGTCACGCCGCACGTTGAGATGGTTGACGTACAAGTCGTTGATTTGCGCGGGGATGCGCTCAATGGTCTTACCCTCGAGAGAGCTGTAGTCCACGGGGCAAGTTACGTCGTTCACGATTTTGCCACCAATAGAGAAAGAGCCTCCCACGCCAATGGAGAACCGCTTGTAAGATAGACTGATGCTGTAACCGCCATTGGTGGGTGCGTTGCCCGTGCCAAGGTAGAACAGGTAGTTCTCATAGTTGTAGTAGTCGGCCGCGCTGTTGAACACCGCGTCGGGGCGAGGCTGGTAAGCGTAAATACCGGTCATTTCGTCTACGCCGATAAGTTTTCCGCTGAAGATACTTCCCAATGGATAACCCTCGTATCTCCCAGAGCTGAGGCCCGAAGTGGGTGGCGTGTACTTCACCAACTTGTTGTAGTTGTATGCCATGTTGGCAGTCAACGAGCCGCTCCAATTTTTTGTTTTCAGGAATTGGGCATACAATGTAAGTTCCAATCCATTGTTTTCAAGGGTTGAGGTGTTAAACTTTTGTGTGCTAAAGCCTGTTGTATAAGGCACTCTTATTTCTGACACGGCATCTTCCGTACGTCTTTTGTAGACCTCGGCGCTTAGTCGTAGTCGCTCGTTGAAGAAGCCCGCGTCTAATGATAGTTTCATGTCGCGTGTCTTTTCCCAGCGCAGTTTGTCGTTGGGGGCGTTCTTCAGGAAGCCCATGCGATAGTAGTCGTTGTCGGTTCGCCTGAACACATTGACATAGTCCATTACTAATTGGGGATAGACAGATTTGTTAATGTTGCCCGTATAGCCGAAAGCTGTTCTTATCGACAGACTGCTCACGATGGGTTTTAAAGCTTTCATGAAGTTTTCTTGGTCCACGTTCCATGACAGGCCGAGTGACCCCGTGGGGTTGAATTGTTCGTTGCTGCCAAAGTTGTTGGACCCATCTGTGCGCGCCGTTAGGCTTGCTACGTATCGATTGCGGTACGAATAGTCCATCGACATGTAGAAAGACGCGAATCGATCTTCCACGATGCTCTGTCCGCTCAGGCCGTTCACGATACTCGCGTAGCGCAGCAAGGTTCCGGTGTCAATCTTCGTGCCCTCGGGGAATGTTGGTATGGAGGCGTTTCCTGACACAGGGTCGTAGCCGTAACGCTTGGTGAAAATGCTTTTGGCATATTGCCCGCGAATCTCCGCCCCCAACAGCGCGCTCACGTAATGGTTATCCTTGAATGTGTTGAAGAAGTGGAATTGGCCGCGCAAGTTGTAGTTTTTGTTGTAAGCGGAAGATTGCGATATGGAGCTGTACACTCTTTTCGAGGTTTGACGATTTGGCTCGAATGGCCTGTCCATCCAAGCCGCGTAGGTGTCCTTGCCGTTATAGTTGTCAGAGTTGTTGTTGTATCCATATGAGGCCAAGCCCTCGAAGTTCAGGCAATCGAGTATCTTCACCGATAGATTGGCTATGGTCGTGACGTTGAAGTTCTTGGATTCAGAGTTTGTGTTGTTCAGCTCGCGCAGCACGTTGAAGCCGTTTGGCGGCATGGGAAAATCCATGTTGCCATTGGCCAATCGCAAATAGTGGTATGTTTGGTCACCGGCGTAGCTGCCGTCATCGTTGTATGGCCGTTCGTAAGGGTTGGCGAAGTAGGCGTAATTGAACATGTCCACCCCGGCGGATGAGCCGTGAGACCCTTGCCAAGACAGGTCTATGGATAGCCCTAACTTGACCCTACTGTTGGCTTGCATGTCTAATTTTGACGAAATGTTATAGCGGTCATAGCTGCTTCGTTTAACCAAGCCGTTGTTGTTGCCATATCCCAATGAGATGTAATAATTGCTTTTCTCGCCACCTCCAGACATGGATAGGTAGTGGCTTTGCGACACGGAGTTGCGAAACAGCTCTTTGAACCAGTCGGTGGAGTGACCTCGCAGTTTTTCTATCTCGGCGTCTTGCTGTTGCTTCGACAGCCCCGCGTATTTGCCATATCCTGACCTTATCATGCCCACCGCACCTATCACGGGGTATGTTTGCTTGTTGTTGAAACGGCTGGCGGAGAACTGATCCCAAAGTTTTTGCTCCCAGTCGAGTTTCTCGCTTGCGTTCATCAGGTTGGCGTCTCTTGGCGGTGTCGTGGTCAAAGACACGTTGGTAGAGTAGCTCAAGTGCATTTTTCCTTTTTGTCCGCGCTTGGTTGTCACCACGATTACGCCGCCAGCGGCACGCGAGCCATAGATGGCGGCTGCCGAGGCATCTTTCAATACCGTCACGGACTCTATGTCATTGGGATTGATGCCGGATATGCCATTGGTGAATATCTCGCTGAAATCGCCAGCCCTGATTTGGCTATTCGTGGCTATGGTGGGCACGTTCTGTTGCAATGGCACGCCATCTACCACCCAAAGAGGGTCCGCGTTGCCAGTGATGGTGTTGGTTCCCCTGATTCTCACCTTAGCCGTTTCGCCGGGTCTACCTGACAATGCTTTCACGTCCATGCCCGCAACCTTGCCTTGAAGCAACAGGTCGAGGTTGTTCAAAGGTCTGTCTTTCAGTTCCTTGGCGTCTATTGTGGCCACAGAGCCTGTGATACGGCGCTTCGTGGTGCGCTGATAGCCGGTAACAACAACTTGATCGAGTGTCTTCTCGTCGTTGCTTAGCGTGATGGTGCCGGATATAGGCTTGTTCACGACGAGCGCGCGAGGCTGCATGCCCAAATACGAGACGGTGATTTTTTCACCTTTCCTAACCCAAAGTTTGACCTTGCCATCCATGTCGGTCAACACGGGGATGGGCTTGCCCGACACTTTTACGGTAGCTCCGGGCAGACCTTCTCCTGTCGCGTCCACAACGACAATGTCGACAAGAATGTCGGAGTCGCCGTGCGTATTTTGTGCATAGGTAGCTTGCAGAACGCATGCACAAAACAACATCAATAATAAAACTTTTAATTTTGTCATACTGTCCGTCATTTTGTTATTTATGGTTGATAATGTCAATGTCTCTCTCCGAGGGGGTGATGAGGTTCTCCTTGAAGTAATATCTTATCAGGTTCTGATAGTAATTGTTCCACACTCCATGGTCTTTCCCGGGCAGGATTATCATGTCAAATCGCTTGTTCTTGTCTATGAGAGCCTTGGCCAAGCGCAGCGTCGAGGCGTAGGGCACGTTGTCGTCCACGTCGCCCGATATGAGCAGGAGCTTGCCTTTGAGGTTCGCGGCCAATTTCATGTTGGTTGGAATCTTCTTTAATCCGTGGAAAGTCTCTCCCCACCACTGTATGTAAATGTTGTTGTCATGGTTGCCGGAGGCCGCCACCCCCACCTTGTAGAAGTCTGGATAGGTCATCATGGCGGTCGCGGCCATGGCTCCACCGCCGGAATGCCCGTATATACCCACCCTTGTTGTATCTATAAACGCATATTGCCGGGCGAGCGTCTCAATGGCGTGTTTGTCGTCCGCGATGGCGTAATCGCGCAAATTGCCGTATCCATAGCAGTAAAAATCGCGTCCTCGCAGGGGCGAGCTGCCTCTTGGCGCCACTGTCACCACCACGAATCCCATCTCCGCCAAACTCTGGTTTCCGTTGTCGTCAATGGCAAACGAGCGTGGCAATTGGTCGTCTTGCGGTCCTGGATAGACGTTGGAGATGATGGGATATTTCTTGGCCGGGTCCATGTTTGTGGGTGTGTACATCAGTCCGTAAAGATCCGTCTTGTTGTCGGCGGCCTTCAGTTTGACGCGCTTGGGTGGCATCCAGCCGGCTTTTCTCAATTTGTTGTCATCGCGTTGGGCAAACTCAAAATACCGCTCGCCGTTTTTCATGGACACAATGTTGTACACTGTCGGCAAATCCATGCGCGAGTAACTGTCTATGGCATACATGCCGTCATCGCAGAATTGCAATTCGTGCGTGCCGTCTCCGTGGCTCAGGCACTGTTGCCCCTTGCCATCAAGCGAGGCCCTGTATTGAAATTTGTAATAAGGGTCAACGCCCTTTTCATTTCCGTACCCGGTGAAATACACTTGTCGTCTGAGCGTGTCGATACGGATTATGTTGCCCGCCACAAGATTGTCACCTTTTGTCACTCGACGTATCAACTTGCCGTTCCTGTCGTAAAGGTAGTAATTCCCTTTGCCCGTTCTCTCCGACCACCACAAAATTTCCTTGCCTTTATTCAGCAGTCGGTAATCGAAGAGGTTCACGTTGACATGTGGACGGCAAACCTCGCTTATCACGGTCTCCACCTTTCCAGTGGGAATGTCGACCCGACAAAGTTCCAGTGTGTCCACTCCTCGGTTCCTGCGTATGAAATATAGGTCATCGCCCGCGTCGCCAAAGTTCATTGACACAAACTGGTCTTTAAATTTATAGATGGGCAACAAGCGGCCTTCCCGCTTGTCCGCGTCATACCAAAACAGCTTGAACTGCCTCACATGCTTCTCGTTGGGCAGTGGCATTTTTTTTGTTATGAGCTTGGGGCGTCTTTTGGCCAAGGCGTTGATGATATACAGGTCGCCCACCTTGCTGTCGTCATTGACAAAGTTCAGGTATATGTGCCCTTTCCATTTGCCGCTCTGGTTGCTTTCCAAGAGCGTGTCTTTGGCCGATTTGTAGCAGTATGAGCCGTTCTCCACACCGTCCGTGGTGAGCTGTGTCGTCGTGCCAGTGCTATTGTCCCGTACGTACAGGTTGTATTTGTCGCCAAGCATTGTAAACGTGGAGTCGGCCGTTGATGAGCCAGAATGGTAAGATGGCACGCGCGAACGGTTGCTCCGCGACGTTGTTTCGCGATTGTCCAGGGTCATTTCTCCGCTTTTCCTATGGTACACCAAGCGTTTGCCTTTGCGTGTCCAGTAGAACTTGGACGTGTCGTCTGCGCTCATCTCGATAGAGTACAGCGTAAAGTTAGCGGTGGTCATCGTGGTGTCGCCGGTGAGTTTGCGATATTGTCTCACAAAGTTGTCGACGTTGGCTATCAGTCGTTCAGGCCTCCTGTTTTTCAGGCTTACTATATAATATACGTTCTGACCATTCTCCATTTTGTTGTATTTCACGAAGTGAGAGCCTTTCACCCAATCGGGCAAGACGGCATTCTCGTAATACAATTTAGAGAGGTTGGCCTCTGACATCCGCTCCACGCGTTTCCAGTCTACGTTTTGGCTTTTGGCCGTGCACGCGCATAAGCATGCCGCGCCAAGTATGGTTATTTTAAGAAATCTCATATATCCTATTTGTATTGTCGTGCCATTTTCACTGCCGCTAACGCATCCACGATACCGTTGCACACCGACAGCCCTTGCTCGTCCATGCGCGAGGCGCTCTCCATGAGAATGTGTTTCACCTCTGTGGCGGTGAGTCTTGGAAAATAAGAGCGTATCATCGCCGCTACGCCGGCTACCACCGGCGCGGCCAAACTGGTGCCCTGCGAGAGGTCTTTCTTGTTGCCTGGAAATACGGATGCGATGTACTCGCCCGGCGCGAAAATATCAACGTTTCGCGCTCCATAGTTTGACATTTTCGAGGCGCGCCCATGCATGTCCGTCGCTCCCACGCGTATGTAATTGTCAAAGCGCCGTCCCTGTTTGTCCACCGCTGTCGGAAAGTAGTTCGTGCGGTCTATGTCCTTGTGGTTGTTGCCTGCCGCTTGCACGATGAGCGCGTCGTGTTTCGCCGCGTAGGCGATGGCATCGTTCACCATGTCAGCCTGTGGCGAGGTGTATTTTCCAAAGCTCATGTTGATGACCTTGGCGCCATTGTCAACGGCATAGCGTATGGCCGTGGACACGTCCTTGTCATACTCATCGCCGTCGGGACAAATTCTGATCGTCATAATCTTGGCCTCGGGACAGATGCCCTCATATCGTTTGTCGTCTGGCGTTTGTCCGGCGATGATGCCAGCCACGAACGTGCCGTGCTCGCAACCATCCACCGTGAGCGTGTTGTTGCCATAGTGGATGTCGCTTGCGTCGTTCATGTTGTCGCCCATCAGGGTGCGCTTGTCAATGTCGCGCTCTATGCTGGCAATTCGATTTTGCATGAGTTGCAGCGCCGCTTGCTGCCTCTGCTTGAACTTTGCCCAAGTCATGCTTCCTCCGGAGCGCACGATGTCTGCTATCTGCGTGCTCACCCAACTCTCCCATCGAGGCTCGTTCACGTCAAGTCGCATCACGTTTGTCACGCTCATGGTATCGGCGTCTATGCCCGGCATGGCTTGTACGGTCGAGTCTATGGCGTGGCGCGCCATGGCTTTTTGTTGTGCAAAGGCGTAAGCCTTCAAATATCCGTTAATGCTCGCGGCCTTGCGCATGGCCAGATAATATTGGTATTCGGCGTTGTTTGCCATCTCTTCGGCGTTGACATGCTTGTATTTTGGGTACAAACGCTTAAACTCCCTGAACTCTTGGGTGCCCGCGGAGGTCATGTTGAATGTTCCATCGGCCGTGCCCAGGAAGTTCCAGCCGTGCAAATCGTCCACGTAGCCATTGCCGTCGTTGTCCTTGCCATCTGGTTTCTCCTTGGGGTTAGACCACAGGGCGGGCCGAACGCTCTCGAGGGTGGTGTCTATGCCTGAGTCTATAACACCGACAACAATGTTTTTTTTGTTGCCAAACCATCGTTCACCCATGTATATTCTTGCCGTCTCTGTGTTGGCTCCACGCAGGTTCTCACCGCACAGCTTGTGCCACCCGGCGTAATTTCTTATTTGTTTTGATTGCGAGAGGGCGGACGTGAAACACGCGCCCAAAATCAAGAGAATACCTATTTTTTTCATGTCATATACTTAATAAAAAGCGTAAAGCATCATAAAAAAATGCAAATTTAGCTATAATAAAATGATTTTCCTACTTTTTTGCCTGTTTATTTGTAAATAATCATGTTTTTATGTTTTTTACTCACATTTTCTTACATTGCAAACGCTGTTTGCAATAAATCCTCAAAAAAAACGGACAAAAGGTCTCTCGTGCTTCGCGTATTTGCAAGCAGCCGACCTTTCGCTCGCAAATACACGAAAAATGAACATGTTTCGCAACTGCCTGTCAGTTAAAAGTTTATGTCGTTTTGTATGCGAACCTGTCATTGAAAATCATTTGTGGGCTTGCCATTAAGGCTTAATCGCCATGCGTTTAAGGCTTAATGGCGAGTCGATTAGGCTCGAAACGCGGCGCGTTTGTAACCTAATTGCGTCGCCTATCGGTATCAATCGCATGCTACCAGTGCTATGACTGTGTTACCGTAACTTGTCTTTTGATGAATTTGCACGATTTTCAGGCGCTGTAATGGTAGTGTGGTGGGTGCCGTTTTTTGTGATTATTTTTTGACAAATAAGGGTTTGCTTCGTTGCCAAAAACAAAAAGAGGCAAACTGCTTTTGCGCAAGTTTGCCTCCAATGAAAAGGTCATTAATGGTGTAATTTTAAACTGCTCAGACTTGATGCCATTTGGCATTTCGCGTCACTAATCTCTATTGCGGCGTGATCTCTGTGCCCAAACGTCTTGGGCTGTCGCCACATGTTATAGCCGACCGATTTTTTTGCCGTCGCGTATATACAAGCCTTTGGGCAATTTGTCGATGTTGGTGCCCAGATAATGACCGTTAAGACTGTAAATATTAGGGTTGTTTGGGCGTCTCGTCAGCGTTGTGTGGCCTATGCTTGTGGGTAGGGTGTTTCCGTCTTTGTCTTTTATTGTGATGCTGTACACATAGATGCCATTGCTTGAGGTGATGGCCACGTCGCCGTCTTCGGCCACTTTTCCGATGCAGATTTGCTCTTGCAGGTTGTTCGGCGCGGCGTTGCCAAAGCCCTCTTCCACATTAAGGTTGTGAGCGTCGAGATAGCGAGGGTTTTGACTTGTCACCGATCGGCATCCCACGATGACCGTTTGTCCCGCTTTTAAGTTGGGTATAACGATGGCCAAATTCTTGGCGTTGAGGTTGATGCCTTGCCTCTCAGCGTCGGTGTATATGCGCAGTTTGCCTATATTTACAGGCTTCACGGTTTTTGTCTCGGGTATGTAAGTGCAAAACAACAGTCCACGCGCAAAGGTGAGTTCCATGTTGTTGACCATGAGTTTGCCGGCGTATTGCGACAAGTGCTTGGCCTCTACCGGCTCGGTGCCTGCCTTACCTATGGCGCTTGCGTTTTGGAACACGGGGTTGTTGCCGTTGTCAGTGGTTTTCTGCCATTTGCCAACGCCGCTTGCGTCGGTTTCAAACGCGTTCCTGTCTTTGTCGGCCATGAAGTTGAAAATCCATGTTTTTCCGAGTGCCGACACATGGTCCACACGCTCGAGTTCTGACAGCCACGTGGGCACGTGCCCCAATCTTCGTTTCAGTTGTTCAGCGTAGAGCGAGTGGGGTAGTACGGGTGTGCCGTGGCTTTCGTCGCGTTTGGTTTGGCCGTCGGCGAACTTCATGTCGTAGTCGCCGTGTATGCCCACGATGGTAGGCGGCAACATTTTTATCCAGATGTTATTGTTGTCCCACCAACGGTAGGGCAGCATCTTGAGCGTTTGGAGCGACGTGTTGGTCACGTACAGGTTCCAGAGCGTGAGATCGTCAAGGTGGTTGGGCAGCTGGTATTTGTCTCCACCGCATCGCAGTTGCATCAGTCCGCCCCGGCATACGTCTATGAGTGTGGCTCGTGGCTGTGTGGCGTGTGCCTCGAAACATGCGTCCACGCCCCATGCGCAGTTCCAGACGACAGTGCCTATGCTCTGCTTGGACACGCCGCAAGCGTGATATTGGCCCACGCTCTTGGCCCATGCGTTGCGCGTGTCGTTGTAAATGCCATCAGAGTAGTCGCTCACTTTGCCGATAAACACGCGCGAGGATGCCTGCGAGCGAATGGAAGAGTGGCCACGGTTGCCCGTGATGAGGATGTCGTATGCCGAGCAGTTGGCGCACCAAGTGAAAGTGAGGGCCTCGCTCACGCTGTGAAACGCCACGCGGCGCACCCATGAGTTGGTCAGCCTGACCATGTCTAAAGGCTTGTATGCGCCATCGTCTTCCCACGATCCGTGGTGCTTAAAGTCGGGTTTGGCATAGCCCACGAAGGTCACATCCTCCACGCCCACATTCTCAAAGCACTTGTAGTTTTGGATGGTCCAGCCGTATTGACTTTCCACGGCGTGCATCAACGGCTCCTTGAATGTCACTTTGCCGTTGCCCACTGCCGCCACTTGATGGTAGTCTACAACCTGCACCCCCTCGTTTATGAGGTTTGTCATGTTGTTGTACAAGGGTTGTCCTAACAACTCTTTGTCGATAAGCGCGCGATCGTTGTTCTTGAGATGGAGCGTCACCCAGTCTCCCACGTGGATGTTCTTGGTATCGTCAATCGCCACCTCGAAGCTCCCCTTTGGGGCGTTGGCGGTCACGTTGGCCCATACAGGGACAGGCTTTTCACCATTGTTCCTGATAGATAGCATGGTGGGTGAGGTCCACATGTTTTTAGGGTTTTTAGGCAAGTTGGGGTCTTGCATCACCAATTGGGTTTTGTCACGGCCTGCGCCCTTTATAATCAGGTTGCCCGCGACGATATTGATGGTCTTGGAGGCAAGCTTCCCAGCGCTGTTTGTGAAATTGTCCGCGCTGGTGTGTAGGATGTATCGTCCTGCTGGGAAATAGATGATGGCGTTGGCTTGGCCGCCATTTTTTCTCGCCTTGTTGTTGATTTCGCCCACCAACCGGTCAAAAGCGGCACGGTCTGAGAGATCGTCGGTGCCGTCAAGCCCATATTTTGTCACGTCGTATACGGTGTAACCCAAGGTGTAGACATCGGCTGGAGCCACCTCGCCGTGCTTGTATCCGGCGAAGGAGAAATCCAAGAGCACGTTGTCGGGCGATCGGTTAACAAACTGTTGCCATGCGATGGCGGTGTTAGAAACACCACCATCCGCCATGATGGGCAGGGTGGTGGTGAAAAGTATTGATACCAGTAAGTTTCTGTATCTCATAGATAAATGTTTCAAGATTATTTGACGATCTTCTTGCCGTTCACGATGTAAACACCCCTCTGCAGGTTGTTCAGGTCGTTGCCCACATATCGTCCGTTCAGGTCGTAGGCCTTACCATCAGCCGTTGTCTTAGCCTCGATTGCTCCAATGCCTGTCAAGACATTCAGATCATCTATAGACAACACTTTGCCGGAAGCATCTTTCACGGTGATGTCGTAAACGTATATGCCTTTTGTTGAAGTAACCCAAGCAGCACCATCTGCAGCCACTGTGCCTTCACCGGTGTGATCTGTCTTGCCCGGTTCAGCATCTGTGGGTGCCACGAAAGTGTGTCCATCTTCAAAGTTAAATCCGTTAAGATAACGGTTCTCCTTGGATGTTGTGGAACGATATCTCACACTGACCTTCATTCCTTTCTTCAAACCGGGGATAATGATGGCCAAATTGCTGGCGTTGAGTTGCAACGCATTCTTGAATGCCTGTGTGTTATCAACATTGAACCAAATATTTCCAATGCCTGTTTCTTTTTTGGGATATATAGTTTTACATTCCTTTTTCTTATCCACATATATGGCGAACAGCAGGCCTTTTGTGAAAGAGAACTCTTTTTTTGATTTGTTAACGAGCGGATCGCCGCCTAACTTGGCAATGTTAGTGCAATCTACTGGCTTTTTGTTTCTGCCAATTCTTTCTGCCGACTTGTAGATGTTATCGTCTAATTTCCATGATCCATCATTGACAGCAACTGTCAATTCTGCCTTCTGTGCATCCGAGAGGTTTGCAAAGTCATAAGTCTTTGTCGTTTCCTGCGCATTCATGGTCACGGCCACAGCGCACATCATGGTGATGAGTAAAGATTTAGTTTTCATACACTTAAATTTAAAAATGGTTGTATTTGTGTTATTATTGATTAAGTTCCAAGTCGTAGCTCAAGCCGTCTTTGCAGACAAATCGGATGGTGGTGGTCTTGCTGTCTTGCGCCACTAACTTGATATTGTCTGTCTCGTTGAACTTCCATTTGCCTATCAGAGTGACCGTGACGGGTATCTCCAAGCTCGGATTGTCTCTCCATGGGCGACCGTAGATGCTGCGTTCCACGCGCTTGCCGTCTTTATAGACATCGTCGCTGGGCCCGCGATAGAGTGCGAGGTCGGGTTGTGCCACGGTGAGTATCATGTGTTTGGGCGTGATATAGCGTGCCATGGCAAGGCACGAGGTGTCCGTTCGGGCTATCGGACTGCCCGGGAGGTAGCCCTTGGGGGTCTCGAAGAGTGCGTAAGAAATGGTGTTGGTGGCCTTGGACGACACGATGTGCGCGTCTCTGTTTTTGGCAATCACTGTGTAAGAGGGGTGTTGCGCAAACGCCTCCATTTGCTCGGCGGTGGCCTGAGGCATCACGGCATACTCGTATTCGGCATTCTTGGGTGCCTTGCCGTGGTTGATGACGAGCGATGTCCATGTGCCCTCGGTCTCGGCTCCGGTCTCCTCATTGCGCGATTTTTGCAGCACCAATGGCGTGAACACTGCCTTTTGCGGCGAGTAATAGCCCGTGCCGAGATTGTCTAACCACCATTTTCCGTTGTCATGGAAGCCCTGCCAATACTTGCGGGCGGCGTTATCGTTGGCCTCCAATTGGAATATTGTGGTCTCAGTGGGGTATTGGTCTACGTCATTCTCAATGTCGCTGCCAAGACAAACGATAACCCTGTCGAAGAAGTGGTACGACTTGCGGGCGCGGTGCGAGCCGTTATACTTGTCGTGCTCGTGCAGCTTCATGGCGAAGTTGCCGTTCACGCCAAGTTGCGACAGGCCGCCTGCGAACGCCTCGTCAGAGTATAACATCTCTTCAACGCCAGACGAGATGTCCACGTTTCTGATCTTGGCTTTCAACTCATCGAATGGCAAATGTATGGACGTTACACCCGGTATGCGGTTCCAGTCGAACCCGTCTTGAACCCATCCGCTGGTTTTTGGCGTTACGTCTACGCCCTCGGGGGCGGTCATAATCTGCATGCTTCCATAGCCCAAGTAACGTCCGTAGAGGTTCTCGCCCACGTAGTGTTCGGCTCCCCAAAGATAACGGCTTGTGCCACGAACCACGGCCGACCAGTTGGCGCGGCGCTGCACGGCGGTGCATCCATAGCTGAGCGAGAGGTTTCCTTGTGGGTCTTCCTCTGCAAAACAACCTTTGATTTGGAACCGCTGGTATGTTTTTTTCTCCAATGTGGAGCGTGGGTTGTTGCCCAGACGCATGTAGACGGCCGCCATGTCGCGGTCGAAATCGTGCTGTTTGTCGGGTGTGCCTGCCATCGCCATGTAGGCATAGTGTATGGGTGTGAGCCTGCCTTTGCCGTCAGGATGGCGACCGGATAGGGCGAGTGGGAAGTGCAGCTTGTTGCAATAGAAACGCATGGCCAGCAAAGCGTTCTTCACTGTTTGGTGTGCTAACTCGCCAACGGCAAACTGTGTGTCGCTCAAGATGTAAATCATCTGCGTCGCACCGTTGAGGCCTCCTACCGCATAGGCAGGATAATTGTTGCAATGATGGTAGCCAGAGCCATCAATCTTGAATGCGTCGGCCAGTCCGGGGGCAGGTCGGCATCCCCAATCAAGCCAACGACTGCACGAGCGAAGGTACTGCACTTTCTCCGGAGAGTCGTCCATAAGAAGTATGCTCGACATGCATCCCACTGACGAAGTGTTGAACGTATCCATGTCAATGCCATTGCCAACCGGTTTTTGATAGAGCTTGTTGGTTTGCCCATACCATAGCATGGTCTTTACGGCCTCGTCTAATTTGCCCTCTTTTTTGAGCGCGTCTTTCATCAGAAAGTAGGCTATATACATGTCCCTGAGGCTGTAACCATAATGATGAATGTTGCCCCAGCAAGAGCCAAAGGTAACGCCTTGGTCAGTGATATGATCGTACATGAGCATGAACATATCCTTCAATGCGGCCTTGTCTGTCTCGTTGGTGGCATTGTTATAGCCAATGGCCATGCGTTGCATGAGCTTGAAATAGTCGGCCATCTCAAACCCGGTGCGTGTCAACATGTCCTTGTTCCAATTGGGAATCATTCGCTCGTAGGCCTCGGCATGGCGTACAAACCATATCGGCATGCCAGAAATGACGCCCTTTTTGCGGTTGATGCGATATTTGGCGAATTGCGTCCGCATCTCATCCATCTGCTTGGGATAGAGTTTTGCAGGTGTGTAGATGATGGAGCGGAACTTGTCTTCCATCTTCTTGATGTCGCGACGCTGTTCGTCGGTGACGGGTTGCAAGGCGATGTCGGGCTGTATGCGGTAACTTTGGTTCACCACCAACCAGTGATTCTTGGTTTTCTTGTTGACGAAAGGCACTTGCAAGTCGGCCGTTTGCTGTCGTGGATCCACCTTGATGGCGGTGATGAGATGGTCGAAAAAGAGCGTGCCCTTGGTGTCGGGGGCTACTATCTTGACTTCGTCCATGGCCACTTCGGGTTTGCCCTGCATGTCGCGCTCATAGCATACCCATGCGCCCCGCCATCCTTTGAAGTTGATGCCAAAGGGAAACGAGGTGCAAAGTTTGCCGTTTTTGAGAAATTGGAAGGTAATGGTTTTGCCCGGTTGGGGCTTCTCGCTGTACACCCAAACGATGAAAGCCGAGAGATAGTTGTCCCTATCGCCCTTTATTTTAGGCTCAAACCGCAGGTCTCTTTTAAGGCTGAGAGTCGCGTTGGGAGAGTAATTCCATTGCAATGACTTCTTGCCGTTTTTGTAATGGGCGGTCGAAAGTTCCACGCTCGATTTGACGGTTTGCGCCGATTGCAAATCTTTCTCGTTCTCGAAAGAGAACATCCTTGGGTCGTCGAAGAGCTGACCCTTCGCCCCCATGGGTGCAAAGAGCCAACCGATCGCACCTAAAAGTATGATAGAAACTGTTTTTTTCATGCTTATTGATAATAAGATGTTGTTATCAATCCACGACCTTAACCTTGATTTCGCGGATAACTCTTGACTCGTGCTTGTAGTTGCTGTTGGTGGCTACGAACGTGGCCTTGTATTCTCCTGCCTTGTTATAGGTGTAGGAATAGCTGTTGAGAGCCTTGGTGATGTTTTTGATGGCCATGCCTTGATCAGGCGAGCAGGCATTGGACATGATAAGATCGGACACAAGCCAGCTGTATTTGAGGGGGGCACCGCCGCCTGAACTGTGGATAAAGAAGTTGCCTTTGCCTGCGTCTTTCAGGTTCCAGATGCCACTCATGTTGTTGGTAACGGTGCCGTAAGTCCTGTTGTCTTTCATGTTTTTCTGGTCTTTCAAGTTGTGTCGCCACATCATATTGAGGGGCGTGAAACCGAAATTACCTGCATAAAGGGTAGAAGTGGCTCCGTTTTTCAACTTGTTCTCTATCTTCATATCCACGAAATTCATGCGAGGTTGGGCAGCCTTGTTGCTGTGTCCGGTATAGGATATGGCCAATGCAAAGCGTTTTCCCAGATAGGGTTTGAGGTCGATCTCGAAAGATTTGGCCCCTTTGGCGTTGCCCGGTGTCTGTGGAAGCTCTGCCTGTGGCACCAAGTCTTTCCACTTGTGGGCCTCAACCAACATGGAGTCGGCGTTGAAATCGTTTTTCTTCAATCCGGGGAAATCATCCGAAATCATCATTTTCAGCACGTTTTTCGTGCACTCTCCGTTGCCGTATTGCGCCCAAACCGAGAAGGTCAGCTTAGACGACGCGATGTCTTCGGGCGACACTTGGTCGCGGTTTCTGTATTGAAACTCATGGCCAGCCTCGCCACTGAAGAAAGATATGTTATCCGGATCGCCCGCGAAAAGGAATTGCACGGGCTGTCCTTTCTTGACGACGAAAGTGTCGTTTATCTTAGAAATGTTCTCGTTTTGCGCCACGTCAACGTTCAACATAGCCTCTTCGGTAAGCTCATTGTTGCACGCCGCGAACGTCGCTGCTATCGCAGAGATCAGTATATATTTGCTTATTTTCATGACATTTTAAATTGAATGTGAACAGAATATTTGTTTTTACCAACCGGGATTGTTTTTGTTGATAAGCTTGTTGACCGCTATCTCGTTGGCCGGGATGGGGAAATAGTTGTACGCGTCGGATATTTGATAGTACGTATACACGTTGCTTGGGCCAAACTTCCAGTTGGTTCCACTTTGTGCGCGCGGCGCCAAGGCGTTCATATTCTTGACGTATTCGCCCCATCTAATGAGGTCAAAGCGTCGTGTCATCTCGAAGCACAGTTCCATGGCGCGCTCGTCTTTGACAGCCTGTCTAAACTCGTCCTTGGTCATTCCTTCTTCTAACGGATTGATACCCGCGCGTCGGCGCACTGCGTTGATGCACTCGTAAGCTTTTGCCGTGGGTGCGTCGTTCACCTCGTTCTCGCATTCTGCAATCATCAATAGCACGTCAGCGTAACGCAAGATAGGGAAGTTGATGGATGTAAAGTTCTTGTTCTTTTTGTCGGCCTCATATTCACGACGCCACTTTCCGCACGCCAGGTCATAGTCTTTGGTCTCGTAGGTTTTCTCCCGGTCGCCCTTTTTGGCATTGGGCTTTGCGTCGCCATAAGAGAAAGACTGGTCATAATATTGACCTTTCACCTCTTCTAACTTGCCCTTTTCGAATAGGCGGCCGTCCACTCCCTTGCCCTTTACAGACTCGGTGTAGGTGAATGGTGCGATGCTCCAGTTCATACGCTTGGTATCTCCGTTAGCGACATACAGCTCGTATAGCTTGGGTGTGCTCCAGAAGAAGCAGTAGCCAAATCCCGGATCAAGCTTGCCAGTAAGCTCAGTTTTGCTCGAAAGGTCGGGCCCCAGAATGCCTATGATATTGCCTACACGACCCTCCGTGCGAATATCTGTAGAGTAGTTACCGGTAAATTCAGCCTCCCACATACTCTCATTGGCAGTGGAATTATATCGGTTGGCGCACTGGTCGATGAAAAAGTCCCAATAGTTGGGGGCAAGGCTAAATCCTCCTTCGTCTTTCACTTTAGACGCAAAGAGTCCTGCCTGCTTGAAATATTCTTTTATTTTAGCCTTGTCTGGCGATGTTTTGTCTCGATAGTGTTCGCCTGCTCTGAACATGTACACTCTGGCCAAGATACCCCAAGCGGTCTCTTTGGTCACTCTTCCGGGGCGATACGCGATGCTGGAGGCTTTTAGAAGGTCGTTGGAACTCTCTTCCATCTCTTTGCAAATAAAATCGTATATTTTGGCTTTTGGGGTGCGTTCGATGTCCAATCCTACCACTGTTTGTGTGGAATAGGTCCTGAAAGGAACATCGCCCCAGCACTGTACCAAATTGAAATAGTAGAACGCGCGCAAGAAACGAGCCTCGGCAGAGTATATTTTTCTGTTCTTTTCGTTTATGTCAGACACTTTGTTTATCTCTTCCAAGAAGATGTTGGCACGATTGATACCCGAATAAAGCGTGTACCAAAACGTATAAACTGCGGGGTCGCTGGTTGTTGCGTTGTTAGAAATCAATCCTTCTTTGCTTGGCGCGCGTCCTGGCCCTCCGTAGGCTTCGAGGTCGTCGCCCCCCACAAGATAAAAATATTGGTTGCCGTAAAACGATGTCTGCGTTAGTATGGCGTAGACCCCTCGAAGAAAAGACTCGGCCTCTGTTTCGTTGTTAAAGTAGTTGTTCGAGGTGGTTCTGGTCGGCTCTTTATCGAGAAAGCTGCACGAACCAAGCCCAACTACCGTAGCCATGATTAATATAATAGACTTAAAGTATTTCATATTTGAATGAGTTTGGATGGATAATTTAGAAAGTAAGGTTAACGCCAAAGCTTACGCTGCGAGCGCGAGGATAGGCCGAGAAGTCAAGGCCTGGGGTCAAAGCGCCGTCTCGAATTGACACCTCTGGGTCGTAGCCATAGTAGCTCGAGAATGTGAGCAGGTTTTGTCCGGCGAGGTATAGGCGCAGTTTGTCTATACCCCAGCGACTTGTCGTGGTCTTTGGCAGGGTGTACCCCAATGTCAATGTCTTGAGTCTCAAGAACGAGCCGTCTTCTATCACACGCGTAGAGAACACGCGGTTAGAGCTTGAAGTGGTGGCTCGGGGTATGTCGCTGGTGGGGTTTTCTTCTGTCCATCTGTCGGCATAACTTGCATATTGGTTCAACTCGCGAGCCTTGTTCCATGAGCTTTCAAACATGAGGCGGTTGGCATTGAGAATGTCGTTGCCGTAAGACCACTGGAAAAACATGCTCAATTCAAAGCCATCATAGGTGAAAGTGTTGGTAAATCCACCCGTGTGGATGGGCAGGCCGTTGCCAATCATGGTGCGGTCGTCGTCGTTGATGACACCGTCACCATTAATGTCACGGTATTTTGGCATACCGGGCTGTGTATTATTTTCGGATGCGAAGTGCGGCACATTGGCTTTCAGCGTGTACGAATTGCCCGACTTGTTGAAGTCGTCGTACTTGTAAGTGCCGTCGTATATATAGCCAAACATGGCTCCCATGGAGTATCCCACCTTTGCGATATAGCTGGTTTGGGTGTTGAAGTTTTGGTCGAATTGCGCCGAGGTGAGCAGTGAATTTTGGTTTTCAGCCAACGCCATCACCTTGTTTTTATTAAAGGCTATGTTGAAATTGCTGGTCCATTCAAACTTTTTTGTTTTCACGTTGACGGTGTTAAGCGTAAACTCCAATCCTTGATTTCTCACTTTGCCAATATTTTTCATGGCACAGTTAAATCCAGATGAGGGAGCTAAGCTGGCCATCAGCAACAAGTCGCGCGTGGACTTGCTGTACAAATCGAGCGTCATGTTGATGCGCTCGTCCAAGAAACTAAGGTCGAGACCCAAGTTCCACTGTTCTGTTGTTTCCCATTTAAGGTCCCTATTAGGTATGGTAAGGGGCACCATACCTACGTTCCTGTCATCATTATCATAAGGATACACACCACTTGGCACTGTGCCTAAATTGGCAAGGTTGCCGTTGGCGTCTTTCAGTAGTTCATAAATGCCGTATGTGTCATATTCTCCCACGCGGTTGTTACCCGTCAATCCCCAACTCAGGCGCAGCTTACCGTTGCTCGCCACGTCTCGTATGGGGTTCCAGAAGCGCTCTTCTGTAAAGTTCCAACCCAATGAGCCCGATGGGAAATAGCCGAAACGGTTCTTGCCACGAAACTTGGAGCTGCCGTCCGCGCGCATGGTGAAATTGCCATAATATTTTGATTTGTAGTTGTAGTTGATCCGTCCGAAGAAAGACATCATTGCCCAGCTCGATGCCGTCGAGGAGGTGCGGGTTGGCGTGCCTTGGCTCATGCCTGCCATTCCGAGGTTCTCATTAGGAATGTTGATGGTCTTAAACTGATAGAACTCATAGTCAGAATTTTGGAGAGAGAAACCCAACAGCGTGTTGAAAAAGTGTTGTTTTTTCAGGTTTGTCTGGTAGGTCAGGGTGTTTTCGTTCAGCCATGTGGCACGTTTGTAGCGTGTCACCTGTGCGTTCACCTTCTCGATGGATGTCTTTCCGCCGTAGCGTGTCTTGGAATTATTAAAGTTGTCCAAGTTCCAACGAGCATCCGTATATCCGCCCGAAACCTTCAATCTCAGTCCTTTCATGATTTCATATTGTAGAAATCCGTTGAACTGTATATATGTGTTGTTTCGTTTGTTATACTCATTGTTGAGCGACATATAGGGGTTGAAGCGGTAGTCGTTGGAGTTGTTCACATCCTCATCGGTGGCATTCTCCAGCAGTGATGTTAGAGGCAGGCCCGGTTGTGTTACTGGGCGATAGCCCCACACACTATAAAAGAGGTTGTTCATACCCGAATAAGACGCTTGCGATGGCGAGGCACCCATTTGGTTGGTCTGTGAATAGTTTACATTCAGGCTCACCTTGAGTTTGTTTTTGTCTATCGTGGTGCCCAAGCGTCCCTGCGTGCGGTTGTAGTTGGAGTTAATCACGATACCGTCTTGATCAAAATATGACAGAGATGCGTTGTATCTCAAGCCTTTGTCGCCTCCGTTGATGCTCACGCTATGGCTCTGTATGGGGGCAGCCTTGAAGATCATATCCTGCCAGTTGTATTGCTCAATGTTGCGGTAATCATCCAATGTCCACTGCTTGCCATCGTGTTTCGCGAGGTAAGTATCCGCGGCTTTCTCTGGGTACATCTCGTTCTGCAGGCTCACAAACTGGTACGCATCCATCATTGGTATCTTGCGCGTTATGGTCTGCCAACCTATGCTGCCGTCATACTGAACCTTAGGCTTGCCAGCTTGGCCGCTCTTGGTCGTGATGATGATAACGCCATTGGCGCCGCGAGCACCATATATGGCCGATGCTGACGCATCTTTAAGTATGTCTACCGACTCGATGTCAGCTGGGTTGATACTGCTCGCTATGGATGGGTCTTCCACCGGGAAGCCATCTACTACATAGAGGGGAGAGTTGTCTTGGGTGAGCGAGTTGTTGCCTCGTATCACGATATTCATCTTGGCACCCGGCACGCCCTCGCCCGAACTCACGTTCACACCAGCGATACGGCCACCCAATGTTTGGTCGAACGAGCTTACGGGGGTACTGATTAGCTCTTTCACGTCAGCTTTGGCGACAGCACCTGTGAGGTCGCGTTTTCGCACCTCTTGATAACCCACTATGACCACTTCGTTCAACAACTTGTGGTCTTCTTTCATCACTATGTTGACATTGTCGCCAGGCACGACGCTCTTTTCCACGCTTTCATATCCGATATAAGAGAAAGTCAGCGTGGCTTTCTTTGTTTTGATGTCTAATGAGAACGAACCGTCCAAGCCGGTGATGGTGCCTGTAGTG
>ERZ1673752.426-NODE-426-length-73549-cov-14.323414_pt1 | contig 73549 bp, 56 predicted proteins | sample MGYA00580195_ERZ1673752 | MGnify/ENA primary metagenome ERZ1673752 (study PRJEB41218, sample SAMN15661744) | gut metagenome | host: Homo sapiens | place: Canada: London | collected 2015-08-20/2019-03-30 | study: EMG produced TPA metagenomics assembly of...
GAACATAAAAACAGTTTCATCAATATTCTCCTTTATATATAAATTCCGATTTGCTATGCTAAATCAAGTATACCATACTCACCTGCAAAAGAACACCCCTGTGCCCTTGTCATATGCCACCCTGCGCACCGTATACATTTATAAATCTAAGGCAACACCGCACAATTCCCGCCTTACGGCTTAAGCGCCGCTCCGGCGGATCTCCGCGCCAAGAGCCGCCGCAAGCGGCGGTTGCGCTCCGAAGCGCCTCGCTGCGGCTCGGTGTGCGGTACGGCATCTGCGTTGCCAAAATGCTCGATAAGACATCCAGTATTATCTGCGCTTTTGGCTTGGCATCTGCCGCACCTCGCTCGCCGTATCGGCACTTAGAATTATGCGGTATTGCCCTAAAGCTTGGGGGTGTACCGATATGCAAACTTCACCACTGATCCTCACCGCCCTCGCCGGTCTGTCTACAGGTCTGGGTGGGGTGCTGGCGGTGCTTGGCAAACCAACGGAAAAGCTTCTGGCCGCCTCGGCGGGCTTTGCGGGCGGGGTCATGCTCACCGCATCGCTGACCGATCTGCTGCCCGAGGCCCTGCATTTTTACGGCAGGTATCTGCCGCCTCTGGCCTGCGGCTGGGCGCTTGCGACACTGACAGCGCTGGGCATGGCGGCGGCGGGGCTGCTGGGCAAGCTTCTGCCGGAGGAATCCGAGCTTGCTGCCCGCTTTGGTCAGGGCCACGACCCCGCCCGCGCGGCGGCCATGCGCACCGCTCTCATCACCGGCGCGGCGCTGCTGCTGCACAATTTCCCGGAGGGTGTACTTACCTTCTTCGCCGGGACAGCGGACCCGGCACTCGGTCTGCGCACGGCGGCGGCCATCGCGCTGCACAATATCCCGGAGGGGCTGGCTGTGGCGGTGCCCTTCGCCTACGCAACCCGCAGCCGTGCGGCCGGTGTGCTGGCGGCTCTCGTTTCCGGTCTGGCCGAGCCGCTGGGGGCTGTGCTGGCGTGGCTGTTCCTGCGCCGGTTTTTTACACCCGGCTTTTTGAACGGCACGGTCGTGCTGGCGGCAGGCATTATGGTGTGGGTGTCCTTTGCCCAGCTTTTGCCCGATGCGTTCGCCCTTAAACATCGCGCCGCCGGCATTTTGGGCGCCGCCGCAGGTACATTGCTGATGCTGTTAGGCATTGCGGCGCTGCCGTAAATGTGGTATACTATAAACTGTATTGATGTAAGGGATGCGGAAGGAAGACTGCCTATGAAATGCTGCGTTTGTGGTGCGGAAAGTGGTCGCTATCCGCTGTGCCGTGCCTGCAACCAACAGAAGGAATTGGGCTATATTATAAAGTGCCCAGTGTGTGGGCAGTGGCATTATGGTGATGAACCGTGCCCAAAGCGCGTGCAGCTGGAATTTTTGTATGAACCGAAGAAAAGGCTGATTACAAAAAATGAGCAAGGCTTTTTTGACGCCTTGAGAGAAATCGTCCCGCAAGGATATCATGTGTTTCCACAAATCAATCTGGCAGCATTTCTCGAAAAAGTGGACAATTCTGCATATCATAACGAACTTTTCCGCAACGTTGATTTTTTGATTACCGATGGGGAATTTGCGCCCAAAATCGTGGTGGAAATAAATGACAATACACATCATAAGTGGGAAAGACGCCAACGCGATGAAAAGGTTTCTGCTATTTGTGCAGATGCAGGAATACCGCTGGTTACATTCTGGACAAATTATGGCGTAAATAGACCGTACATCGAAAAACGTATCCGTGAGGCATTGGAGACGCCACCTAGGCGAGTGCCGAGTTTTACAAAAGAAAATACTGCGCAGCCGAATACATTCGAGAAAGAAAATGCCGCACGGCAGGCGGTTGATTGGGATGTGCAGGCAGAACAGCACAATAAAACCCATAAGAGAAAACAGGGATGCTATATTGCGACTTGTGTGTATGGCTCGTATGATTGTCCGCAAGTTTGGACGCTGCGGCGATATAGAGACATTGTGCTGAAAAGTTCGGTGCTTGGGCGCACCTTTATTGCGGTATACTATGCAATCAGCCCTGCATTGGTACGCACTTTTAGCAAAAGTGTAGTTGTCAAGAAAGTATGGCGCAGTATATTGAACCCGATGGTTAAGCGGCTGAATGAGAAAGGCTTTTCCAATAATCCGTACACAGATTGATGACTTTGTGAGAAAGGAGCAGACCGCCATGATGAAAAAAATCACCGCCCTGCTCCTTGTACTGCTCTTGCTGGCAGGCTGCAGTGCGGCGGGCGATGTCGAGACCCTGCTGCGCGCACCGCAGCTTTCCGGCGAGAGCGCGGCCCTGCAGAAGGCGCTGAACAACTATCTGGGCGGCAGTGCTACCCTGAAATATCCCGCCAGCGGCGATTTCCTCTCCCCGTTTGCGTTCGGTGACTGGGACGGTGACGGCGTTGACGAGGCCGCAGTCCTGTACACGGCCGACACCACCAGCTCCAATGTCTGGCTTGCGGTGCTGGAGCCGAGCGGCGAGAGCGGCTGGCGTGTCAGTCAGGCCATCGAGGGTATGTCCTCCGAGGTGGAAAGCTTCTCCGCCGCCAGCCTGAAGGACGCAGACAGCAAGCAGCTGCTGACCGGGTACATCTCCCCGCAGGGGGATCAGTATCTGGCCGTCTACCAGTACGACAACGGAAGTTTGTCCACCGTCATCAGCAAAAGCTACACCGATATGATCGTGGCTAATTTCACTGGCAAGGGCGATACGCAGGACCTTGTGCTGGCACTGCCGCCGGACACTGAGCTTGGCGGTGTGACGCTGCAGCTGCTGACCGCCAACGAGGGGGAGTTCCGCTCGACCCAGACGCTGAATCTGGGCGAGGGCGTTTACAGCAGCTGTGCGGCCCTGCATGCCGGGACCGGCAGCGATGACGCCATGTACCTTGTGATGGACGCCTGGACCGGGACAAGCAGCCTTGTGTCGGACATTATCCTGTACGATGCCGAGACGGGCTTTTTGCAGCCCTACCGCCCCGGCGGCATGAGCGACATTCAGCGCAGCACGCTGCGCTACAACGACACCCTGCTCAGCTGCGACATTGACGGCAACGGCACGGTGGACATCCCTGTGGAGATCGACGATGGCGGCACCCTGCAGACACCGATGGACAAGCGGCTGAGTTTCCTGCTCTGGAAGGATTACACCTCCACCGCAGGCGGCAACAGCCAGTTCGGTGTCTACGACAGTGAGTACGATCTGTTTATGGAGCTGCCCGAGTCAATGCACGGCAGCGTGCTGATCCGCGCCAATCAGGGTGGCACCGGCTGGCTGATCTGCAACGCCGAGGGAAACACCGTCTACTGCGAGATGCGGGTCGTTGAACCGACCACGGACACAGCCAGCGGCGAGGGCAACTACCTGCGCATCGCCAATATCGGCAGCCAGCAGCTGCAGGCGCGGGTCGTCACACCCTATTACGGTTTGAATCTCGATTCCATCAGCCAGAATACCGTGCTGCTGGGGTCAAATTGATAAGGAAGGGAACCGGGTTTATGAAACGAGTTTTGGTAGTCGAGGATGAAGCCAGCATCCGCGAAATGGTAGCCCTGAACCTGAAAATGGCAGGCTGGGAGGTCATCGAGGCCCCCAGCGCCGAGCGTGCGCTGGAGCTGATGCACGGCGGCGAGCCCTGCGATGCAGCCCTGCTGGACATCATGCTGCCCGGCATGGACGGGCTGAGCCTCTGCGAAACGATCCGCCGCGATGACAGCGACATCGGCATCATCATTGTGTCGGCCAAGGGGCAGGAGAGCGACAAGATCCGCGGCCTGTCCATCGGTGCGGACGATTACATCACGAAGCCCTTCTCAGTGTCGGAGCTGATCGCCCGGCTGGAGGCACTGACCCGGCGCATCCACCGCGGCACCGGCGCCGCCAAGCCCGCTGAGGAGCCGGAGCAGCTTGTCAGCGGCCCCTTTGTGCTGGATGAGAAGAGCCGCATCCTCTACAAATCCGGCACGCCGATCGACCTGACGCAGGTCGAGTTCCAGATCATGGAGCTGTTTTTCCGCAACCCGGCTACCGCGCTGGTGCGTGAAAAAATTCTGGAGGGCGTCTGGGGCAAGAATTATTTCGGCGATGTCAAGATCGTGGATGTAAACATCCGCCGCCTGCGGATGAAGATCGAGGACGAGCCCAGCAACCCCCGCCATATCATGACCGTCTGGGGCTACGGCTACCGCTGGAATGTGTGACGGCGGCCCCTTAGAAAAACCGCGAAAGGAGGGAACCCCCTATGCAGCCGAACAGCAGCAGTATCATCCGCCGATGGGTGTGCGGCAGCCTGCTTATCACCGTGTTGGTGCTGGTGCTGGCGGAGGGACTTTTCCTCTATTACAGCTATAACGATCTGTACGGCGGCGTTGAGCGCGCTGTGGAAAACCGCTTTTCCACCGTGGTGGGCCGCCTGCAGGCCACCGGCACGGCGGGGGATATGGCCGTCACCGCCGAAAGCCGCGGGCAGGTCCTGCGCCGCGTGGTCGAGCAGTTTGACGAAAAGGACAAGTTTGAGTTTATGCTGCTGGACAATCAGGGCGTGATTCTGGCAACCAGCAGCGGCACGATGAACCGCGACCTGACCAACGGCACCGATTACGGCCGCGCGCTGACCGCCGCCAATGGGCTGGGGTCGGCCATCTTTACCACGCCGCAGGGCGAGCGTGTCATGGCAGTAACGATGCTTGTGCCCTACGCGGCGGGCAGCATCGCCGCCATGCGGATGGTGACGAGCCTTGTGCTGGTGGACAACCTCTGGTGGCGCACCGTGGCCATCTGTGTGGGGCTGGGCTTGCTTGTGCTGTGCTTCACGGTCTGGAGCGGATTGTTTTTTGTGCGCTCCATTGTGCGGCCCCTCGGTGAGGTCGAGGCTACGGCCACCCGGATCGCCAAGGGCGACATGAAGGTACGCCTGCCGGACACCCGGTACGATGACGAGATCGGCCGCCTGTGCAAGACCATCAACCAGATGGCCGAGGATCTGGCCGAGACCGAACGATTGAAAAACGAGTTTATCTCCTCGGTCAGCCATGAGCTGCGCACGCCGTTGACCTCAATCAAGGGCTGGGTCGAGACGATCAGCAACATTGATGACCCCTCCAACGAGAACTACCGGCGCGGTCTGGCGGTCATCGGCACCGAGACCGATCGCCTTTACACGATGGTCGAGGAGCTGCTCGACTTCTCCCGTATGCAGAACGGCATCAAGATGAACTGTCAGGTGCTGGACTTTGTGGCCGAGGCCACCGATGCGGCGCTCTTTGTCGAGGCCCGCATCCGGCAGGAGGGGATGCAGCTTGTCTATCAGGAGCCGCCCGAGCCATACCCGGTCTGGGCGGACCCGGCGCGGCTGCGGCAGGTGTTTGTCAACCTGTTTGACAACGCTATCAAGTATTCCGAGCCGGGCGGTACGATCTTTCTGACCCTGCGCCGCACACCGGTCACGGTCAGCGCATCGATCCGCGATCAGGGCCGGGGCATTGCGCCCGATGATCTGGAAAAGGTCAAGCAGAGGTTCTTCAAGGCAAAGAACTCGGTGCGCGGCTCTGGCATCGGCCTTGCGGTCGTGGACGAGATCGTCCAGACGCTCGGCGGCCGGTTCGACATCACCTCCGCCCTCGGCTGCGGCACGACCGTCACAGTGACCCTGCCCGTCTACCACCCCGGGCAGGAGCATCTGCATGAAAAAATCTGAGATTTTTTCATGCAAGATAAAAGATAATAGATAAAAGATAAAAAATAGCAGCGCATAGCGCAGTTTTTAAGCAGCGCCATGCGCTGCGATCCACCGGTTTTATTATCTATTATCTCTTATCTTTTATCTATTTTAAAGGAGAAACCTTATGAGTTCATCACCCAACACCCCCGCCCACTTCCGCACCTCCGTCGGGGGACAAGCCCTGATGGAGGGCATCATGATGCGCGGCCCAGAGAAGATCTGCTGCGCCGTGCGCAAGCCGGACGGCACCATCGACCTGAGCTATGACACCGTCACGACCCACTGGTACAATAAGGCCCCGCTGGTCCGGGGCGTCTGCAACATGGCGGAAAACCTTTACAAGGGCTACCGCTACCTGATGCACGCGGCCGACATTGCCATGGAGGGCGAGACCGAGCCCGCTGAGTCCAAGCTGGACAAATGGTTCGAGGCGCACGCCACCCCCGCCGTGCAGAACGCGCTGATGGCCTGCGCCGCCTTTGTGGGCGTGGCGCTGGCGCTGTTCCTGTTTACCTTTCTGCCCACTTTTTTGACCGGTCTTGTCATGCGCGCCGTGCCGCTGGGGCGCTGGCCGCGCGTAATCCTCGAGGGCGTGCTCAAGATGGTCATATTCCTCGGCTACATGTTCCTTTGCACCCGCATGAAGGAGCTGCACCGCGTGTTTGAGTACCACGGTGCCGAGCATAAGACCATCGCCTGCTATGAGGCCGGTCTGCCCCTGACGGTGGAAAACATCCGCCGCCAGAGCCGCTTTCACCCGCGGTGCGGCACCAGCTTTATGATCCTCGTCATCATCATCAGCATCTTCCTGTATGCGGTGCTGCCTTGGACCAGCACGGCGATGCGGGTCGTGTATAAGCTTTGCATGTTCCCGCTTCTGGTTGGTGTATCGTATGAAATTTTGAAATGGGCGGGCCGCTCTGACAGTGCGGCGGCAAGAATCATCTCTCAGCCGGGGCTTTGGATGCAGCGGCTGACGACCTTTGAGCCGGACGACTCGATGATCGAGGTTGCGATTGCCGCCGTCACCCCCGTTCTGCCTGAAAAGCAGGAGGATGCCCGCTGGTGAACGCTGCATTTCAAAAACTCTGCGCCATGCTGACGGCCGCCGGTGTGCCCGATGCCCGCTTTGACGCGGCCGAGCTGTACCGCTTTGCGACCGGCCGCGACCCCCGTCTGGATGACGGCCCCAGCGCCGCCGAGGCAGCCCGCCTGAGCGCGCTTGCCGAACGCCGCGCAGCCCGCGAGCCGCTGCAGTACATTCTGGGCGAGTGGGACTTTATGGATTTTACGCTCAAGGTCGGGCCGGGTGTGCTGTGCCCCCGGGCTGACAGCGAGACCGTCTGCGAGAGCGCCCTCGCGCTTTTGCAGGGCAGGGAGCGGCCGGTGGTCTATGACCTCTGCGCGGGGACAGGCTGCTTAGGGCTTGGCATTGCGCGCCACAGCCCCGGCGCGCTGGTGACCTGTGTGGAAAAAAGCCCGGAGGCATGGCATTACCTGACCGCCAACACGGCACAGACCGGTGTGCGCACCGTGCAGGCCGATGTCTTTACCTATTACAAAACGCTGCCTGCCGAGGGGGCGGACCTGATCATCTCCAACCCGCCCTACCTGACCGGGGCGGAGATGCGGGCACTGATGCCGGAAACGGCGCAGGAGCCTGCCATGGCGCTGGACGGCGGCACAGACGGGCTGGATTTCTACCGCCTGCTGACTGAAAAGTACCGGGACGCCGTGCGGCCGGGCGGCTGGCTTGTGCTGGAGATCGGCTATGCCCAAGGCCCCGCCGTGCTGGCGCTGGGGGCCGCCTGCGGCTGGGTCAACACCAGCTGCCGCAAGGACTACGGCGGCAATGACCGGGCCGTCCTGCTCCAAAAACCCGAAAAAAGCTGATGAAAATCCGATTTATGGGACAAAAAACGCACAACAAAATGTTGTAATCTGTTCGTAAATCGTATATAATAGATGCAAACGCAAATCCTAGACTTACTTGTATATAAAAGGAGAACCGCAACATGGCAGCAAAAAAAGATACTACCCCCAAGACGGCAGGCCCTGCCGCTGACAAAAAGGCCGCGCTGGAAACCGCGCTGGCCCAGATCGAAAAGCAATTCGGCAAGGGCGCCGTTATGAAGCTGGGCGCCAATGTCACGATGCAGGTCGATGCCATCCCCACCGGCAGCCTGGGTCTGGATCTGGCGCTGGGCATCGGCGGCGTGCCCCGCGGCCGTATCGTTGAGGTCTACGGCCCCGAATCCTCCGGTAAAACAACGCTGGCGCTGCAGATCCTGGCCGAAGCCCAGAAGATGGGCGGCGAGGTCGCGTTTATTGATGTTGAGCATGCGCTCGACCCGACCTACGCCGCCGCGCTGGGCGTTGATATTGACAGTTTGCTGGTCAGCCAGCCCGACACCGGCGAGCAGGCCATGGAGATCTGCGAGGCGCTTGTCCGCTCCGGCGCGATCGACGCCGTTGTTGTGGACTCCGTTGCCGCCATGGTGCCGCGCGCCGAGATCGAGGGCGAGATGGGTGACAGCCATGTCGGTCTGCAGGCCCGCTTGATGAGTCAGGCACTGCGCAAGCTGACCGGCGTCATCGGCAAGACAAACACCGTCTGTATCTTCATCAACCAGCTGCGTGAAAAGGTCGGCATCGTCTACGGCAACCCCGAGGTCACGACCGGCGGCCGCGCACTGAAATATTATTCGAGCGTCCGCATTGATGTGCGCCGCATCGAGGGTCTGAAGGACTCCACCGGTGCGTTCATCGGCAACCGCACCCGTGCCAAGATCGTCAAGAACAAGGTCGCGCCCCCGTTCCGTGAGGCAGAGTTCGACATCATGTTCGGCGAGGGTATCTCCAAGCTGGGCGAGATCCTCGACCTCGGCGTCAAGCTGGGTGTCGTGCAGAAGAGCGGCGCGTGGTTCAACTACGGTGAGATGCGTCTGGGTCAGGGCCGCGACAATGCCAAGCAGTTCCTGAAGGAGCACCCCGAGGTCTCTGACGAGATCGAAAAGATCGTCCGCGCCAACGCCGACCGCCTGCTGGCCGCCGGCAAGAAGGGCACTGTCAAGCCGCTGGACCCGAGCGAGATCGTCAAGCCGGTTGCCCCGGGTGAGGCCCCTGCCGCCCCGGCAGCCAAGACAACGGGCAGCGAGGTTGACCTCGATATCATGGTTGACGAATAAAAATGCCGCGCCTGACACAGATCAAAGAGACAAAAAAAGGCCGCCTTGCGCTGTTTTTTGATGGAGAATTTGCCTTCTCCCTCGATGAGCAGACTTTTGCCGATGCCGCGCTCCATCAGGATGACCTGCTGGAGGACTGGCAGATCGAGGAGCTGCGCAAGAAAAGCGAGACCCGCCGTGCGCTGGACAAGGCGATGGACTACCTGTCGCTGCGCGACCATGCGGCGGGGGAGCTGTACCAGAAACTCTGCCGTAAGTTCGACGCCCACAGCGCCGCCTACGCCGTGGCGCGGGCGGGGGAGCTGGGCCTCTTGAATGACGCGGGCTTTGCCCGCCGCCGCGCGGCCGAGCTGCTGCGCAAGCGCAAGTCCCGCCGGGAAATCTTAAATGATTTGTCGGCCAAGGGCATCGACCGCGACACTGCCGCCGAGGTGGTGGAGGAGCTGTTTGCCGAGAACGATGACGGCGAAAGCCCCGAGCTGGAAACAGCCCGCGCGCTGGTCGCGCGGCAGTATGCGTCAAAGCTCGCCGCCGGTAAGCGCGAGCAGGTCGCCGCCGCGCTGGCACGGCGCGGCTTCAGCCACGCGGTCATACGCGAGGTGCTATCCGACAACGAGTAAAACCGCACCGTAGGGGCCGGGCATGCCCGGCCCTCGGCCTGCCGATTGCATCCCCTTACCGGTTCGCATTGTAGGGAGGGGCCTTGACCCCTCCGCGGCGGCCAGAGGGCTGGCCGCCCTACAATTTCCGGCAAGCATCTGCCACCCCGCAGGCCGTCGCTGCCGCCGCCCCCTGCAACCCTACGCAAACATACAATATTATATTAAAGGACTACCCAATGAAAATTGCCATTATCTCCCTCGGCTGCCCGAAAAATCAGGTGGATGCCGATGTTTTCTGCCATGCCCTCATCAAGGACGGCCACACCACCGTGGGCGACCCGGCCGAGGCCGATATCATCATCATCAACACCTGCGGCTTTATTGAGTCTGCCAAGACGGAGGCCATCGAGAACATCCTCATGGCCTGCCAGTACAAGCAGGAAAACCCCGACCTCAAGGTCATTGTCACCGGCTGTCTGGCCGAGCGCTACAAGCAGCAGATCATTCAGGAAATTCCCGAGGTGGACGCCGTGGTCGGCATCGGCTCCAACGCCGCACTGCCCGCCATCGTCCGCCGCGTCTGTGCGTCCGGTGCCGGCCAGACCGAGAGCTACGGCCCCAAGAGCGATATGCAGCTGGGCGGTGCCCGCGTTATCTCGACCCCGCGCCACTATGCGTACTTAAAAATTGCCGAGGGCTGCAACAACGGCTGCTACTACTGCGCTATTCCGCTCATCCGCGGTGCGCTGCGCAGCCGTGAGCTGAACGACTGCGTAGCCGAGGCCCGCTGGCTGGCGGGGGAGGGTGTGCGCGAGTTGATTCTTGTTGCGCAGGACCCCACCGCCTACGGCGAGGACTGGGGCAAGCCCGGCGCGATCTGTGAGCTGCTCGACCGCCTGCAGGAGATCGAGGGCATCCGCTGGATCCGCATCCTCTACGCCTACCCGGAGCGCATCAGTGATGCCTTTATTGCGGCGATGGTCCGCAACACCAAGGTCGTGCCCTATCTGGACCTGCCCATCCAGCACTGTGATGATGCCGTGCTCAAGGCAATGAACCGCCGCGGCGGCCGCAGGGAGATCGAGGATGCGATTGCCCGCCTGCGTGCGGCCATCCCCGGCATCACGCTGCGCACGACCCTGATCGCCGGCTTCCCCGGTGAGACCGAGGAGCAGTACGCGGAGCTGTGCGACTTCGTCAAGACCGTGAAGTTTGACCGCCTTGGCTGCTTTGCCTACTCCGCCGAGGAGAACACCGTGGCGGCGAAGATGCCCAACCAGCTGGACGAGGAAACCAAGCAGCGCCGCGCCGACCACATTATGGAATTGCAGGCCGAGGTCAGCGCCGCGCGCGAGGGCGAGAAGGTCGGCAACACCTACGAGTGCATCTGTGACGGTGTGGACGATGAGACCGGCATGTACCTGCTGCGCACCAAGGCCGACTGCCCGGAGATCGACGGCAATGTGCTGACCCCCGCCGATACCCCGCTGGAGACCGGCGCTTTCTACAATGTCACCATCACCGATGCCGATACCTACGACCTGTATGGCTATGCGGAAGAAAAGCTGGAGGACTGAACCATGAATCTGCCCAATAAACTTACGATGCTGCGTGTGATACTTGTGCCGGTGTTTATGGTGTTTGCCGCGCTGAGCCGCTACGGTACGCAGGACTTCAACGCGGGTCTTATGCTGGCAGCCGGTATCGTCTTTGCCGTGGCCAGCTTTACCGACTTTCTGGACGGCTATCTGGCCCGTAAAAACAATCTGGTCACTGATTTCGGCAAGTTCATGGACCCGCTGGCCGATAAGTGCCTGACCACCGCGGCCTTCCTTTATATGCTGGCGGACGGTGTCTGCCACCCGGTCGTGCTGGCAGTCATTCTTTTCCGTGAGTTCGCCGTGGCCGGTGTGCGGATGCTCGCTGCCGAGACCGGCACTGTCATCGCCGCCAACATGTGGGGCAAGGTCAAGACGGTTTTGCAGATGCTGACCGTGCTGTACTACTACTTTGCCGCCGCGCTGGCAGGTCCCACCGACGTGATGGCTGTGGGGCTGATCACCCAGCTTTTGTGTTGGCTGTGCGGCGCCGCCACCGTGCTTTCGGGCGGCATTTACCTGTGGCAGAACCGCAAGCTGTTCATGCAGGCGAAGTAACAGCCGCCGCAAGGCAGTAACCCAATAAGGAGATCCCCACCTTGTCAAAGTGCAACCTCCCCACCTATTTTAAGAGCATCTATCGCAGGATGACCCGGGCTGAGCGGGCCGTCCTGTTTCTGCTGTGCATTTTTGCTGCCAAGTTCGTATTCAGCACAGCCGCGCATTTCATCACGCCCCTGCAGGGCATCGACATGCTCGGCAGCGGGCGAAATCCCGTGGACCTCTGGCTGCTGCTGCTCTCCTGCACGGCGGTGCTGGGTACATTCTGCCTGTACCGCCGCGCGGCCGGGGCCGTGGGCGCGAGGCTGACGAAAGCGGATGCCGTCATTCTGGCGGTTTGCATCGTGCTGAGCGCGGCTTTCTACCTGCATGCCATGGTGGGCCGCCAGAGCCTGTATCTCTGGGACAATGCGACCTACTACAACCTGCAGGTGCGGCTGGAGTCCAACTTTGCAGACGGCGTATTCACCGGCGTGGGGTCTACCATCTATAAGACATGGTTCAATGACTATGCACCGCTCGTCATCAACCTGCTGGCAGAGCCGTTCTTTATGTTCACACCGCGCACGGCCAACACCTTTGCGCTGCTCTGCGCGCTGCTGATCCCCACGCTGGTCTACTACAGCGCATGGGTATTCCTGACGGTGCTGCGTCAAAAGCTGGAGCCGAGAGCCCCATATCTCTTTACGGCGCTCTCGATGGCGTTTGTGCTGCTGCTGCCGCTTTTGCACATTGCACTGTACCGCGGCATGCCCGATCTGCTGGGCGTGGCGTTTGCCTTTATGCTGCTTGCGCTGGGTGTCGGCTATGATTATGCCCGCCCGGCACCCGCCCGGCTGGTCAGCCTTGCGGCTTTTACCGGGCTGCTGATGCTGACCCGGCGCAGCTATATGTTCACCGTGGTGTCGTTCTTTTTGCTCTATGGCATCTGGGTGCTGGCCCGGGCTGCCTGCACAAAGCAGGGCGGCGCAGCGGTGCGCTTTGTGAAATTTGCTGCGGCATCGCTGTTCTGTGTCGGCGTGCCGCTGCTGCCGATGTTCTGGCGTATCGTCCGGGCCGATTACAGCGACCGCTATGCCACCTACCAGACCGGCGGCTTTCTGGCAGAACTTAACAACCAGCGCATCTATCTGGGCTGGCTCGTGTTCGGTATTATGCTGATCGGCATACTATACGGACTGTATAAAAAGCAGATGCGCTCCCTCGCGGTACTGTCTGCGGTCGGTGCAGTCCTGACGGTGCTGCTTGTCACCCGGGTGCAGAATATGGACGACCACCAGTCGCTGGCGGTCGCGCCGTTCTACCTGCTGGGCTGCTTTCTCTGCGCGCTGCTTGTAAGCGAGCTGCCGTGGGTGTGGCCGCGCCGTGCTGCGGCGGCTGTGCTGGGTGTGCTGTGCGGCCTCAACTTCGGGGCATGCAGCCAGCTTTTGCCGGTCATTCTGCCCAACGCGGTCAACAGCGGGCTGTATTTTTATGTTGACAGCCCCCGCAGCGATCTTGCGCAGGTGGCGGCTGTCAATGACTGGCTGCGGCAAAACTGCAGCGGCGCCAATTCAGCCTATATGATCTGCCACGGTGTGGTATACAGCCCGGATGTGTTCCGCGTTTCGGCCCTGCCGGACGAGACTATCCGCGAGATCCTGCCCTACGGCGCCTGCAACCCCGGCAACGATGCCTTCCCGAAGGAGCTGCTCACGGCACAGGTCGTTTTGACCTGTACACCGTTTGACCCCAACAACCATACCGAAAAGCTGAACGCGGCCTTTCTTGAAAATCAGGAAAAGTACGCGCCGTTTGAGGTGGGGGCAGAGTTTGACATGGGCAATGGCTATACGATCACCGCCTACCGCCGCATCAAGGCCCCCACCGTTGCGGAGCTGGACACCTACCGCAGCTGGCTGGCCGAGGAGGATGCGCGGTTCCCCTACAATTTCAGTGCCGTCTGGGACGCGCTGGCCGTGCAATTTGCAAATAACGGCTGAATCCCCCTTGCAACCTGCGCACACGCTGGCTATAATGGAATAGATATCCCTACACAGAGGAAGGAATGTGCAAGCTATGCAGATCTTCAATACGATGACACGCCGGAAAGAGGAATTCACCCCCCAGAAGGAGGGCGAGTACCGCATCTATGTCTGCGGCCCGACGGTCTATAACTATATCCATATCGGCAATGCCCGCCCGATGATCGTCTTTGACACATTGCGCCGTTATCTGGAATACTGCGGCAGCAAGGTCTACTATGTCTCCAACATCACCGACATTGATGACAAGCTCATCAAGAAGGGGCAGGAGGAGGGAACCTCCATGCAGGAGGTTGCCCGCAAGTTTGAGGCCGAGTACATCAAGGATTCCGACGGCCTGAATGTCATGGCGCCGACCGTGCGTCCCCGTGCGACCGAGCATATCGGCGAGATCATCGGTATCGTCAAGGATCTGGTGGAGTCCGGCCACGCCTATGTGGCGCGCAACGGCGATGTCTATTTCCGCGTCAAGTCTGATCCGGACTACGGCAAGCTGAGCCACCTCAACCTCGATGATCTGGAGAGCGGCAACCGTGCCCTGCGCAGCCAGATGGACGATGATCTGAAGGAGGACCCCGCCGATTTCGCAGTCTGGAAGGCTGCCAAGCCCGGCGAGCCCTACTGGGAGAGCCCCTGGGGCCACGGCCGCCCCGGCTGGCATATCGAGTGCAGCGCCATGGCCCGCAAGCACCTTGGCAAAACCATCGACCTGCATGCCGGCGGTCAGGACCTGATCTTCCCCCATCATGAGAATGAGATCGCCCAGAGCGAGTGCGCCAACGGCTGCACCTTCAGCCGGTACTGGATGCACAACGGCTTCTTGAACATCAACAACGAGAAGATGTCCAAGAGTGCGAACAACTTCTTCACCGTGCGTGAGATCGCGGACAAGTACGGCTATGAGCCGATCCGCTACTTTATGCTCACGGCCGGTTACCGCATGCCGCTGAACTATACCGTTGAGCTGATCGAGAGCTGCAAGAGCAGCCTTGAGCGGATGTACACCTGCCGCGACAACCTCGATTTTGCTATCGAGCATGCCCACGGCACCGATACGGCGCTGGCTGCCAAGTGTGAGGAGGCCCGCGCCAAGTTCAAGACGGCGATGGACGACGACCTGAACACGCCGGATGCGCTGGCTGCCATCTTTGATCTCGTCAAGGACATCAACACGCTGTCCGATGCCTCCGACAAGGCTACGCTGGAGACGGCCGCCAAGACCTTTGACGAGCTGACCGGCGTGCTGGGTCTTTTGTACAACCGCAAAAAGACCGACAGCATCCCTGCCGAGGTCACAGCGCTGGTCGAGGAGCGCGCTGCTGCCAAGAAGGCCAAGGACTGGGGCCGTGCAGACGCCATCCGTGCCCAGCTGACCGAGATGGGCTGGAGCGTTACCGACACCGCACAGGGCCCGAAAATTGCAAAACTGTAACCGATAACAGACGCAGGGGCGGCCTTGCGCAGCTGCGCGTGTGCCGCAGGCTGTGCGGGCTGCCCCTGCCTTATTTGTATGGCTATGACGAAACAACGAACAAAACAGAATACGGCCCTCTGGGTGGTGCTGGCCTTGGCGCTGGCACTGCGTTTGGTGCTTGCCCTTGTCACCGAAGGCTACCCCTATGACATGAGCTGCTTTGTTGCGTGGGGGGATAAGCTGGCCGCCCAAGGCCCCGCCGCCTTCTACAGCGAGGGGTACTTTGCCGATTACCCGCCCGGCTACCTCTGGGTGCTGGGGCTGGTGGGGGCGGTGCGCGCCGCGCTTGGCATCGCGTATGAATCGCGGTGGACCTACCTACTGCTGGCGCTGGTGCCGTCGGTTTGCGACTGTGTTTCGGCGGCGCTGGTCTATGCGGTGGCCCGGCGCGGTACGGTGGGGCGGCAGATGGCACTGGCGCTGGCTGCGTTCACGGCGTTCGACCCGCTGCTGCTGTTTGATACCGCCGTCTGGAAGCAGATTGATGGGGCCTTTACGCTGCCGCTGCTGCTCTGCTTCCTGCTGCTGGAGCAGCGCCGCTACCTGCCTGCCGCCGTCTGGTTCGGTCTGGCGCTGGCCATCAAGCCGCAGGCGCTGCTGTTCGGTCCGGTGCTGGCGGCCTGCTTTTTGGCGGGCATCGCGGTGGAGCAGGACCGCCTGCGCGCCTTTGGCCGGTGCTTCGGCGGCGCAGCGCTGGCGCTGCTGGTACCGCTGCTGACCGGCATACCCTTTTTCGGTCTGGCACAGCTTGGCCCGCGCCTTGTCGAAAAATACACAGATACGATGTCCGGTTACCCCTACGCCAGCATCAACGCCTTCAACTGGCTTGCGGCGCTGGGCGGCAACTGGAAAAGCCTGTCCGAGCCTGCGCTGTTTGGTATGAGCTGGCAGCAGCTGGGCTGGGTGCATATCCTGCTGGTCACGGCGGGGCTTGCCTATTTTGCGGTATGCAGCAGCCGCAGCGGCCGTTTTTCGCCGCTGCTGCTGGCGGCCTACTACGGCATCGGCATCTTTACGCTCTCCCACTGCATGCATGAGCGGTACATGGTGCCCGGTGTGCTGCTGACCCTGCTGGCGGCGGCCCGGTGGAACGACATTCGGCTCTATGCGGCGGGGGTGGGCCTGTCGCTGACCGGGTTTATCAATCTGGCGGCAGTCTACTCGCTGACCGGTACCGAGGACGAATGGCTGACGAGTGCAACCAGCGCTACGGTTGCGATCCTGACCGGCCTTGGGGAAACGGTCTGCTTTGTGCTGCTGCTGTTTGCGGTGTGGGACATCACCCGCCACGGCCATACGCTGGCCCTGCCTGCCGGGCGTGTCAACGCCGCTGCAACGCCCGATGCCCAGCCCGCCTGGACCCGCCGCGAGGTGAGGGCGCTGCTGGCCCTGACGGCGGCCACGGCGGTGCTGAGCTTTGCCTATCTCGGCAGCCGCACCGCGCCGCAGCAGCCGCTTGATGCCACGAACACCGCGCTGACCGAGACAGTCACCCTGCGGGGGGACGCTGTTTCGCTGTGGGTTTACCCGGGCGTTTCCTTCGGCGGGCGGATGACGGTGACGGACGCGCAGGGAAACACGGTGTTTGAGAAAGAACTGGACTACGGCACCTGCTTCAGCTGGACGGCCAACGCAGTGACCGCCGCAGCGGGGCAGAGCCTGACCGTCACGGTGCAGAACGCCCAGATGTTTGAGCTGGCCTTCCGCGATGCGGCGGGCGGGCTTGTGCCGACCGTGGGCGGCGGTGCGCTGTTTGACGAGCAGGACGCCGTGCCCGATGCGATCAGCCAGCTCAACAGCATGTATTTTGATGAGATCTACCACGGCCGCACCGGCTATGAGCAGCTGCACCGGATGCCTGTCTATGAGACGACCCATCCGCCGCTCGGCAAGGATCTTATCATGCTGGGGATTGCGCTGTTCGGCATGACCGGGTTCGGCTGGCGGTTCTCCGGTACGCTGTTCGGTGTGCTGCTGGTGCCGCTGGCATGGTGCTTTGTGCGCCGCCTGACCCGCAGGCCCGGGGCGGCGGCAACGGCGGGTGTGCTGCTGGCGCTCGACTTTATGCGCTTTTCCCAGAGCCGCCTTGCCACGATTGACATTTACGGCACCTTCTTTATCCTGCTGGGCGCGTACTGCATGGTGTGGTACTGCCAGCGGGTGCTGACTGACGGCGTGCAGCATGCGCTGCTGCCGATGGTGCTGGGCGGCATCGCCTTCGGGCTGGGCTGCGCAGCCAAGTGGACCGGCATCTATGCGGGGGCCGGGCTGGCGGTGCTTTATCTGGGCGTGCTTTGGGCGCGCCGGCAGCAGGGCCGCCCCGGCTTTTGGGCAGAGTTCCGTCTGGCAGCGCTGGGCGGGGTGCTGTTCTATGTGGTGCTGCCCCTCTGCATCTATGTGGCGTCCTACCTGCCGTACTGGTGGCGGCAGCCGGATTTCAGCCTCGGCGATTGGTGGCGGTGCCAGCTTTCGATGTACAGCTACCACGCCACGCTCAAGGCAACGCACCCGTTTGAGAGCCGCTGGTACACTTGGCTGCTGGGGCTGCGCCCCGTATGGTACTATCGCAACGGCAGTCTGCCCTATGGCATGAAGGCCAGCATTGCGGGCATGGCCGGGCCGGTCATCTGGGTCGTGGGTCTGGCGGCGCTGGTGGGGCTGTTCTGGCATCAGGTCAGCGGGCGCGGCAGCCGTCAGGGCGCAGCGGTGCTGATCCTGTACGGTACCCAGCTTATCCCATGGATGCTTGTCACACGCTGCACCTTTTTGTACCACTATTTCCCCAGCTCGATGTTCTGTCTGGCGGCGCTGGCCCTTGTGCTGGCCCGTATGCGCCACCGGGACTGGGCGCGGTGGCTGTGCGCAGGCCTTTGCGCCGCGGCGGCTGTGCTGTTTGCCGTCTACTATCCGGTTCTATCCGGTCTGCCCATCCCCGCATGGTGGGCAGACGCATTGGAAGTGCTGCCGAGCTTTGGGTTCTATTAAACGGGAAGAGGAGCGGGCGGATATGGAATCCGCCCCTACAGCTGCAGGGGTCGGCGTCCTCGATGAGCCGGAATGTTGGCGGCTGTTGCAAGGCTCCTGCAATCTCTATATAGAAAACGCCGCAGTGACGGGCAGGCTTCCCGTTACTGCGGCGTTGTTGTGCTATTTGTTTAAAGCTTCTTTGGTTACTTTCTTCTCGAAGAAAGTAACTTACGCCTCCGGCAGGTAGATGTGATGCGGCAGGCCCTCTACATAGATCGGGGTCAGCTCCGCCTGAACCAGCGGCAGGGCGTAGGCGAGGAACTCCTCGGTCATGGCGGTGTGGTCGGCGTTGACCCACTCGAGCGGGACCTTCTTCTCAAGGTTTGCGACCTCGCTGATCGGGTGCAAGCTGGTGCCGCACTGGTACGGTGCGTTGGAGATGCGGTCCAGCGCGACCATCTCGCCGGTGTGGCCCTCAAAGGCGGCCTTGGCGGCGGCACCGCCGACTTGATAGGCCTCGGTGATGTCGGTGCGGCTGGTCAGGTGGCCGGCGCAGCGCTGCAGGGTCGAAAGCTCGATGCAGCGGGTCTTGGTGTCCAGACGGCGGGCGACCGTGTTGGCCAAAAAGCGCGCCGTGCCGGTCAGGGCCTTGTGGCCGAAGGCATCAACTGCGTGTACATCGTCAGCCAGCTCGCAGACATAGCGGCCGTCCTCCAGCTTGACGCCCTCGGACACGGCGATGACGATGGAGGGCTTTTCCTTCTGCATCCGCTCGACCTTCTCCACAAAGTGATCCACATTGAAGGGGACCTCCGGCAGGCAGATCATATCCACGCCCTCACAATCCTCGGCCTTGGCCAGTGCGGCGGCGGCGGTCAGCCAGCCGGCGTTGCGGCCCATGATCTCAACGATCGTCACATACTTCGTGCCGTAGACCGTGGCGTCGCGGATGATCTCCTTCATGACAACGCCGATGTACTTGGCGGCACTGCCGTAGCCGGGGGTGTGGTCGGTGACCATCAGGTCGTTGTCGATCGTCTTGGGCACGCCCATAAAGCGGATGTCGCTGCCGATGTGTGCGCCGTAGTCGGCCAGCTTGCCGATGGTATCCATCGAGTCGTTGCCGCCGATGTAGAAGAAGTAGCCGATGTCCAGCTCCTTCAGGATCTCAAACAACTGAACATAGACGGCCTCGCCCTCGGCGGTGTGCCAGTCGGGCAGCTTGTAGCGGCAGGAGCCGAGGTAACTGGACGGGGTGCGCTTGAGCAGCTCGATGTCCAATGCGGTCTTAAGCTTGTCATCCAGCACACAGGTGCGGCGCTCTAAAAGGCCGGCCACGCCGTGCAGCATGCCGTAGACCTTGCCTGCGCCGCGGCGCTTGCAGCTTTCATAGACACCGGCCAGACTTGCGTTGATAACGGAAGTCGGGCCGCCGGACTGACCGACGATTGCGTTTTTTGCCATGGTTTTCCTCCTGCAAGCAGTGCTTGCCTCTGGTTTGTGGGATGCTCCCGGCCGGGTAGAGGCGCCGCGAAGCACACGAATCTTGTCATCCTCAGTGTACCATGCGGCGGCGGCATTTACCATTGCGGCGGTTGCTTATATGGACGGCGCGGGCGGGCAAAACGGTGCGGTTCCGCAGGGTGGAACTGCGGTGCGCGGCAAAATTCAGCAGATGGAATTGCGTTCCATAGTATGGAATTTTGCATCACGAATATTTGCAAGAATCGTTCGGTAACCTTGCAAAAATTGCGGAACCGGGGCAAAGTTGTGCAAGATGACGAAGCACGGCGCACCCGCCGTGCCGCCGACCTGCTGAAAAAAGCAGGGCAGACGCCCAAAAATCTGAAATTTATTCTTGACAGGACTGCATGACCGTGTTATTCTTTACTCAACAAAAGCGTTGATGGGGAAAAGTACCGCCCAAGATCCGCACAGAGAGCCTGACGCATGGTGTAAGTCGGGACGGGGACGGGGCGCGAAGGAACACCCCGGAGCCGCCGCCTGAAACCCGGCAGGGGAGTAGGGTGCGCCGCAGGCCGTGCGTTACAGCGGCAGCGTTTCAAAGGTGAACGCGTACGGAAAAAGTGACCGTGTGCCTGTATTTCGGCTGCGGTAATTTAGGTGGCACCGCGGATCCAAGACAGCGATTCGTCCTAATGACAGGGCGAATGGGCTGTCTTTTTTGTTGCCGTTCGCAGCAACTGGTGTTGGAAGTATAAAAAGGAGTGTCACCGAAAATGTGCTGTATCATGGGCTATGCCGGGCATGATCTGCCCAAGGAAACCTTTGCCGAGTATCTGCTGCGCACCGCCAGCCGCGGTCCTGACGACCAGCGCGTCATCGAGACCGAGTTCGGACTGCTGGGCTTCGGCCGTCTGGCCATCATGGGCCTGACGCCGGAGGGAATGCAACCCTTCACCCGCGGCGCGGACTGCGTGGCCTGCAACGGCGAGCTGTACGGCTTCCGCCCTGTCAAGGCCGAGCTGGAGGCCGAGGGCTACACCTTTGCGTCGGACTCCGACTGCGAGATCATCCTGCCGCTCTACTATAAGTACGGTCTTGCTATGTTCAAGCATCTGGACGCCGAGTTTGCAATGATCCTCTACGACAGCCGCAAAAAGCTGCTTATCGCCGCGCGTGACCCCATCGGCATCCGTCCGCTGTTCTACGGCTACAGCGAGAGCGGGCACATTGCCTTTGCGTCCGAGGCGAAAAACCTTGTGGGACTGTGCAAAAAGATCTATCCGTTCCCGATCGGCAGCTACTACTGCAACGGTCAGTTTGTGCGGTACTGCGATATTGCCGACACCCCGGCCTATACACAGGATGAGCTGCCCGAGATTTTGACGAACATCCGGGAAAAGCTTGTGGCCGGTGTGGATAAGCGCCTTGACGCCGACACCCCTGTCGGATTCCTGCTGTCGGGCGGATTGGATTCCAGTCTGGTCTGCGCCATTGCCGCCAAAAAGCTCGGCAAGCCGATCCGTACCTTTGCCATCGGCATGAGCGAGGACGCCATCGACCTGAAATACGCCAAGCAGGTGGCCGACTATCTCCACGCTGACCACACCGAGGTCATCATCAACCGGGGGATCGTGCTGCGCGCGCTTGAGGATGTCATTGCGATGCTGGGCACTTGGGACATCACAACGATCCGCGCGTCGGTGGGCATGTACCTTGTCTGCAAGTATATCCATGAGCATACCGACATCCGGGTGCTGCTGACCGGCGAGATCTCTGATGAGCTGTTCGGTTACAAGTACACCGACTATGCGCCGAGCGCTGCCGCCTTCCAGACCGAGAGCCAGAAGCGCATCCGGGAACTGTATATGTACGATGTCCTGCGTGCCGACCGCTCGATCAGCGTCAACAGTCTGGAGGCCCGCGTGCCGTTCGGTGATCTGGATTTTGTCAAGTATGTCATGGCCATCGACCCCGAAAAGAAGCTGAACACCTACGGCAAGGGCAAGTACCTGCTGCGCAAGGCTTTTGAGGGGGACTGGCTGCCCGAGAGCATCCTCTGGCGTGAGAAGGCCGCCTTCAGCGATGCGGTGGGCCACTCGATGGTGGACGATCTGAAGGAATACGCCGAGACCGTCTACACGGACCGCGAGTTTGCCGAGCGCTGCGGCCGCTACAGCTACTGCCGCCCCTTTACCAAGGAAAGCCTGCTCTACCGTGAGCTTTTTGAGAAATACTACCCCGGTCAGGCCGGCATGATCGTTGATTACTGGATGCCCAACCGCGCATGGCCGCACTGCGATGTCAACGACCCCAGCGCCCGTGTGCTGGCCAACTACGGCGCAAGCGGGCAATAAGGGGAAAGCTGCCCAAAGCCCCTCCGGCCTTGCTGACGCTCGGCCACCTCCCCACTGCGTGGGGAGGCTTTCTCGCGGGCGAAGCCCGCGCAATAAGGCGCCCCACGCAGTGGGGAGCTGGCCGAGTTTACGAGGCCTGAGGGGCTTTACCGGCGGGCTTACCTCAAAACTTATTCTTGCATTTTCCCAAAACCTGTGTATAATAAAAAGCAATATCGCAGAGTAGGAACCTGCGCGTGGGGCGTCATGCCCCGAAGTGCCTGACCAACGGGGAGTTGTGGCAGGACGAAGCGGCCGTAAGGCCCGCGGTGCCGGTTCCGCATCCCACTGCTGCATGACGGTGTGCAACGGCGGATGTGGCGTTGTACACATCCTATCAAATTGCCTCCTCCCTTGTGCGGCAACGCACAAAGGAGGAGTTTTTATGTGCGAAGAAAAACTGTCCGTCTTTTCCGGCGCCTACTGGCGCACCGCCCGCAATGAGCTGAAAAACCCGCGGGTGCTGGCCTTTGCAGGGCTTGTCTGCGCGATCTCCATCGTGCTGGAAAGCCTGCCCATCTACCTGATGGGTCCAAGCCTCAAGATCTATTTCAGCTTTCTGGCTGTCTCGCTGGGGTGCATGTGCTACGGCCCGGTGACCGGTATGATGGCGGGCGCCATCATCGACTCGGTGGGCTTTCTGCTGGCGGGCTACGGTGAGCCGTATTTCCCCGGCTATCTGATCTCGGCTGTGCTGTCGGGGCTGATCTACGGCGTCATGCTCTACCGGCAGCAGCCCACGCTGCCGCGCGTCATCATCACACGGCTCATCATCAACTACGGCAGCAATGTGCTGCTGGGCAGCGTCTGGAAGGCGATGCTCTACGGCAAGGGCTACCTCTACTACATGACCTCCGGCGCAGTGAAAAACACCATCATGCTGCCCATCGAGGTTTTTCTGACCTGGATGGTGCTGAACGCCGCCGTAAAGCAGGGGCTGGATAAAAAATTTATCCATAAGCGGTAACAGGGACAACAGCGGAAATAAGCAGCAAAAGTCATACATTTTGTGCAAGCAGTATGACTTTTGCTGCTTTCCTTTGTGCGTCCTGCTCATAGCGGTGTCCGCGTGAGCAAAACATTTACCGTTTTCGCCAAACTTTTCACAAAAATTTAAAAATTATTGCAAAAGCTGTGTAAAGCGGCTACAATGAGTTTTGCAAGATAGCAAAATGCGTCGATTCCCGGCACGGTCCGACACGAAACGGCGCATTTTGCCTTTTATATGCAGATATTACAGGGAGGAACAACACACATGAAGAAACTGATGGGCATTCTGCTGGCCGCCTCTATGGTGTTCAGCCTGGCCGCCTGCGGTTCCACCGCGAACACTGCCGCCAGCAGTGCCGCCGGCACCACGGCCACTGCCGAGGGCAGCAGCACGAACGCAGCGCCCGATGTCAAGATCGGCGCTATCGTTCTGGGCGACGAGACCGAGGGCTACAGCGCCGCACATATCAACGGCATCAAGGAGGCCGCTGCCGAGCTGGGCATGAGCGATGACCAGATCGTCTGGAAGTACAAGATCCCCGAGGGCGGCGAGACCGCCGATGCAGCGGAGGACCTGGTCGGTCAGGGCTGCAACCTGATCATCTCCAACTCCTACGGCCACCAGACCTACATGGTCGAGGAGGCTGAGAAGTACCCCGATGTCAACTTTGTCGCCATGACCGGTGACTTTGCTGCCATTTCCGGCTGCAACAACTTCTACAACGCATTCACCTCTGTGTACCAGAGCCGCTATGTCTCCGGTGTGGTTGCCGGTATGAAGGTCAAGGAGCTGGTCGAGTCCGGCACCCTGACCCCCGAGACCCAGCCCGACAGCTTCACTGCTGACGGCAAGGTCAAGATCGGCTATGTCGGCGCTTACAACTACGCCGAGGTCGTCTCCGGCTATACCGCCTTCTTCCTTGGCGTTCAGAGCATCTACCCCGATGTCCAGATGGAGGTCATGTACACCAACTCCTGGTTCGATATCGACAAGGAGGGCGCTGCCGCCGAGGCCCTGATCGCCAACGGTGCGGTCATCATCGGCCAGCACGCCGACTCCACCGGTGCCCCCGCCGCCACCCAGAAGCTGAAGGATGCCGGCAAGATCTGCTACTCTGTCGGTTACAACATCGACATGCTCTCCACCGCCCCCACCGCCGCGCTGACCTCTGCCACCAATGTGTGGAGCGTCTGCTACAAGGAGCTGATCGAGGGTGCCCAGAACGGCAACATCCCCCAGAACTGGTGCAAGGGCTATGAGGATGGCGCCGTTGCCATCACCGATCTGGGACCCGAGGCCGCCGAGGGCACTGCCGCCAAGGTTGCCGAGGTCGAGGCTGCGCTGAAGGACGGCAGCCTGCATGTGTTTGACACCAGCAAGTTCACCGTTGACGGCAAGGAAGTCACCTCCTGCCCGGTCGATTTGACCTACTATGATTTCAGCACCGGCAGCCCCGTTGCCGTGTATCCGGGCGAGACCAAGGAGGCTGTCTCTGACGGTTACTTCCATGAGGGTGAGCTGCGCGCTGCCCCGACGTTCTCTCTGCGCATCGATGGCATCATCGAGGACGCTGACCCCGTCGCCTGATTCTGTCTGAATCTATAAGGGAAGACCGCGGTGAAACCGCGGCCTTCCCTTTTGGTGGTTATATCTGTCGTTGCAAATCAGGCCGTAGGGGCGCATTCCCTATGCGCCCGTGCAGCTTACGGCAGGTACCGCGGGCGGATATGGAATCCGCCCCTACGAAGATGTAGGGGTCGGCCTCCACGATGCCCCGAACCGTTGGCCGCACCACAATCACAAAATTGTTCCTGCCTTGATTTTTTGAATCCCTGTAGGGGCGAGGCATGCCTCGCCCACAGCGTGACCGCGATTGCCCGCTTATGGGTGGCCGCGCAAGGCTGCGGGCCGGGCATGCCCGGCCCCTACCTACTTGACTCTTGAAAGGAGCCTGCATAATGGCGCAGAACGAATATGCTGTGCGCTTGGAGCACGTTACCAAGACCTTTGGCACTGTTGTGGCCAACAAGGATGTCTCTCTGGGCGTGCGCCGCGGCGAGATACTGGCCCTGCTGGGCGAAAACGGCAGCGGCAAAACGACCCTGATGAATATGATCGCCGGCATCTATTTCCCCGATGAGGGCGAGATCTATGTCGGTGATGAAGCGGTGACCATCCGCTCTCCGCGCGATGCGCTGGACCTCGGCATCGGCATGATCCACCAGCATTTCAAGCTGGTCGATGTATTCTCGGCTACCGAGAATATCGCTCTGTCGATGGGCGGCAAGGATAAATTCGACCTCAAGCGTGTCCACGACAAGGCCCGCGCCATCTGCGAGAAGTATGAGTTCAACCTCGATCTCAACCAGAAGGTCTATGAGATGAGCGTCAGCCAGAAGCAGACGCTTGAGATCGTCAAGGTGCTTTACCGCGGCGCGGATATTCTGATTCTGGACGAGCCGACGGCGGTTCTGACCCCGCAGGAGACCGAAAAGCTCTTCAGTGTCATCCGCAACATGAAGGCCGACGGAAAGGCGGTCATCATCATCACCCACAAGCTGCATGAGGTGCTGTCCATCAGCGACCGTGTGGCCATCCTGCGCAAGGGTGAGTATGTCGGTGACATTGCCACAAAAGATGCCGATGAGGCCAAGCTGACCGAGATGATGGTCGGTGAGAAGGTCGAGCTGAACATCGAGCGCCCCGAGCCGGTCGATCCGGTCAAGCGGCTTGAATTGTCGCACCTGACCGTGCGCAGCGCGGACGGCATCACCGTCCTTGACGATGCGTCCTTCACGGTGTACGGCGGCGAGATCCTCGGCATCGCGGGCATCTCCGGCAACGGCCAGAAGGAACTGCTCGAGGCCATCGCCGGCCTGCAGCCGACGGAGAGCGGCGCGAGCATCGAGTATTTTGCCCCCAATGCCGACACCCCCGTGCAGCTGGTCGGCAAAAGCCCCAAGGCCATCCGCGAGGCGGGTATCCACCTCTCCTTCGTGCCGGAGGACCGCCTCGGCATGGGTCTGGTCGGCTCGATGGGCATGACCGACAACATGATGCTGAAAAGCTACGGCAAGGGCCATTCGCCCATCGTGGACCGCAAGGCCCCCCTTGCACTGGCCGAGACGATCAAGCGGGAGTTGGGCGTCGTTACGCCCGACCTGAACACGCCGGTCTCCCGCCTGTCGGGCGGCAATGTGCAGAAGGTGCTGGTCGGCCGCGAGCTGGCCGCCGACCCCATTGTGCTGATGACCGCCTACGCCGTGCGCGGGCTGGACATCAACACCTCCTACACGATCTACCACCTGCTGAATGAGCAGAAAAAGCGCGGTGTAGCAGTCATTTATGTCGGCGAGGATCTGGATGTCCTGCTGGAGCTGTGCGACCGCATCGTCGTGCTTTGCGGCGGTAAGGTCAACGGCATCCTCGATGGCCGTCACACCACGAAGGAAGAGGTCGGTCTGCGTATGACCAACCTGGTAAAGGAGGAGCAGGCATGAGTCAGACTGCTGCTGCGGCCCGCGAGCCGCTGCTGCGCATTGCCAAGCGCGAGGGCACCACGATGCCCCAGAAGATCGCCGTCCGTGCCATCGCCATCATTCTGGCGCTGGTCGTGGATGCTGTCTTTATCTTTTTTGTCACGGGGCTGAACCCGCTCGCCGTCTACGGCGTTATGTGGGGCGGCACCTTCGCCAACATGACCCGCTTCAGCTGGATGCTGCGCGATCTGTCTACGCTGCTCTGCGTCGGCATTGCGCTGGCCCCCGCGTTCAAGATGCGCTTCTGGAACTGCGGCGGTGAGGGTCAGATCCTGATCGGCGGCCTGACCGCCGCCCTCATCATGGTCTATCAGGGCAACAACCTGCCGCTGCCGCTGCTGTTTGTGGCCATGGCCGGCGGCAGCATTGCCGCGGGTGCGCTGTGGGGCTTTGTCCCTGCGTGGTTCAAGGCCCGCTGGAACACGAACGAGACGCTTTTCACCCTGATGATGAACTATGTTGCAACAAGCATTGTTGCCTGCATGACCAACATCATGCGCGGTCAGGCCTCCAGTCTGGGCACGCTGAACAAGGCCACCAAGGCGGGCTGGTTCCCCATTTTGATGGGCCAGCGCTACACCATCAACATCATCGTTGTTGTGGTGCTGACCTTTGTCATGTACGCCTACCTCAAATACTCCAAGCAGGGCTATGAGATCAGCGTTGTCGGCGAGAGCGAGAATACAGCCCGCTATGCCGGCATCAATGTCCGCCGCGTCACGGTGCGCACGATGCTGATCTCCGGCGCGATCTGCGGCCTCTGCGGCTTCCTGATCGTGGCCGGTAAGGACCAGACCATCTCGACCACCAGCGCGGGCGGCCGCGGCTTCACGGCCATCATCGTGGCGTGGCTTGCCAAGTTCAACACCTTCTATATGGCGCTGATCTCCTTCCTGCTCGTTTTCCTCGAGCGCGGCGCCTCGGAGATCGCCTCCGCCTACTCGCTGAACGAGTATGCCGCCGACATCATCACCGGCATTATTCTGTTCTTCATCCTCGGCAGTGAGTTCTTCATCAACTACCGCGTTATCCCGCGCGGCGCACATAAGGAGGGCAAGTGATATGCACAGCAGCTTGATTGCATGGATCATGCGTGCCATCCCGTTCGGTACGATCATTATGTACGGTGCGCTCGGCGAGACCGTGACCGAAAAATCCGGCAACCTCAACCTCGGCGTGCCGGGCATCATGTATCTGGGCGGCTTTGCCGGCTTTGCCAGCGCCTGGGCGTATGAGAATACCGCCGCCAACCCCAACGGCTTTGTCAGCATCCTCATCGCTATGTCCTGCGCGATCCTTGCCAGCATGGCCGGCGGCCTGATCTACGCCTTTTTGACCATCAGCCTGCGCGCCAACCAGAATGTCACCGGTCTGGCACTGACGACCTTCGGCATGGGCGTGGCAAACTTCTTCGGCGTCTTTATCCTCAACGGTGCCAGCTACTCCGCCGCCCCCATTGCCAACAAGGCGTTCAGCGCAAAGCTCCCCGTCCTGTCCGGTCTGGGTGCGCTGGGGCAGACCGTGTTCTCCTACGGCTTTTTGGCCTACGCGGCCATCGCGCTGGCCGTTGTGCTGCACTGGTTCCTGACCCGCACCCGCGCGGGCCTTAACCTGCGCGCCGTGGGTGAAAACCCCGCCACGGCGGATGCAGCGGGCATCAATGTCACGCTTTACAAGTATCTGGCCACCTGCATCGGCGCAGGCATCTGCGGCATCGGCGGCCTGTACTATGTGCTGGACTACAATCAGGGCATCTGGGCCACCACCGGCCAGATCGAGGCGCTGGGCTGGCTGGCCGTGGCACTTGTCATCTTTACGACATGGAAGCCCCTCAATGCCATCTGGGGCGCCTACCTGTTCGGTATGCTCTACTGGCTGTACCAGTTCCTGCCCAGTCTGCTCGGCATCACGCTGGCCAGCTATATGACCGACCTTGTGCAGATGCTGCCCTATGTCGTCACCATCGTGGTGCTGATCGTGGTTTCGATGCGCAAGAAAAAGGAAAATCAGCCCCCGGCCCATCTGGGGCTTGCCTACTTCCGCGAGGAGCGGTAAAGAAGGCTGTGCGGCACATCTTTTACGGAAGAGGTGCCGCTTTTTTCATGCTTCTTTCAAAAAATCAACACATTTGCAGGATATACTCATTTTTGTTGAAATATCACCTGCATAAAGAAGGGGAGCCGGTATGGCAGAGAAAACAAAGACAAAGCATGACCCGCTTGCATGGGTCAAAAAGCACAAAAAACTGACCGCCCTTTTGGCTGTTTTGCTGGCGGTGGGCATCGCCATCGCCGCTGTGCGGGGCAAGGCCCGGCAGGCCGGCGGCACGGCCTACCAGTATGTGCGCACCACCGTGCTGAGCAAAACAACGCTGAGCGATTCGGTCAGCGTCAACGGCACGGTCAAGTCGGGCAGCAGCGCCAGCGTTACGGCGGCGGATGCGGTCAAGACCTACAAGGTCACGGCAGTCAATGTCGCGGTCGGCGATACAGTCAGGAAGGGCGACATCATCGCCACGCTGGATACCGCCGATGTAGAAAAGCAGATCGCCAACGCCGAGCTTGACAGCAGCGATACCCGGACGAGCGCCGAGAAAAGCTATACCCGCAGCGTGGAGGATCAGGCCGCCGATCAGGCCAGCGCGCAGCAGGAGCTGGCAAAGGCCCAGCAGGAGTATGATACGCTCGGGCTGAACGACTACTACAGCACTATGACCGCGGACGATAACGCCGGCAAAACGAACCGCGAGGTTGTGACGGACTGGTACACCCGCTATGCCGAGGAGATCGCCGGGTACGAGAATACCCTTGCCAACCTGCAGATCCAGCTGACGCAGGCCCGGCAGAGCGGCGAGACGGACCGCGCCGAGGGGCTGCAGGGCCAGATCGAGGACTATCAAAACCGTGAGAGCATCGCCAAGGCGCAGTGCAGCATCCCGGAGCTGGGGCTGCAGGGCTTTGACGCGGTGAAAAAGTGCTACGAGAGCATACAGAACTACGCCGATGCGCTGCAGAAGGCGCAGGAGTCCTACCAGAAGTCGGCCACGAATGCCGCGCGGAATGTAGATGATGCCGCCACCAAGCTTGCGCAGTCCCAGCGCGAGGACGATAAGCTGACCAGCCTGCAGACCGCACTGGAGGAATGCACCCTGACCGCCACGATGGACGGCACGATCACCGCCCTGAACGCCACAGTCGGCGACGTCTGCAGCGGCACGGTGGCCACGATTCAGGATGTGGAGAATCTGACCGTGGAGGTCACGATCCCCGCAAGTTCGGTCGGCAAGCTGTCCACCGGCATGACCTGCCGCATCACAAGCGATGCCACCGGTGATGCCGTCATCAGCGGCACGCTGACCCGCATTGACCCTGTGGCGAATGACAGCGGCAGCTTCGGCGCGACCGTCACGGTCAACGGGCGGGACAGCGGCCTGCTCATCGGTATCTCCGCCAAGGTCGAGATCGTTATCAGCGAGAAGGACGATGTCTTTACCGTCCCCCGCGATGCCGTGGGCACGAACGAGGACGGCACGACCTATGTGCTGCGCAGGACCGGCGGCGAGGGCACCGATATGACCTTTGAGGAGGTCGCCGTCACCGAGGGTGACACCAACGATTATTATGTGGAGATCACCGGTGATGATCTGCATGAGGGTGACATTATCCGTGCCACCGCAGACCTGACCCAAGGCATCGAGAGCAGCACCGACAGCGCCGCCCAGATGATGGAGGACGGCAGCCTCTATGTGGGGGACGGCAGCGATATGCCGGAGGGCGTGACCATCGCCCCGGCAGCCGGCAATGATATAGGCGGCGGCCCCGGCGGCGGTCCCGGCGGGCCGGGAGGTCAGTGATGCAGAACACCGAACAGTTCGCCCAGACAATCGCGCAGAGCCTGCTCGGGGCGGAGGCTGACCACCCGGTCCGGCCGCTCATTGCGATGCGCGGCATCCGCAAAAGCTACTACATCGGCCAGCCCAATGAGCTGGAGATCCTGCACGGCATCGACCTGACCGTCTACCCCGGCGAGTTCGTTGCGATCGTGGGCGAGTCCGGCTCGGGCAAATCCACCCTGATGAACATTATCGGCGTGCTGGACAAGCCGACCGCCGGGGAGTATGTGCTGGACGGCGTGAACATCCATGAGGCCGATGACAACGATCTGGCGGCCATCCGCAACCGCAAGATCGGCTTTGTGTTCCAGACCTACAACCTGATCGGGCGGCAGAGCGCCCTGAAAAATGTCGAGCTGCCGATGCTTTACGCGGGTGTGCCCGCTGCCGAGCGCACCCGCCGCGCCAAGGACTGGCTGGGCCGGGTCGGCATGGCCGAGCGGATGCGCCACCAGCCCAACGAGCTTTCCGGCGGGCAGAAGCAGCGGGTGGCCATCGCCCGCGCCATGGTCAACGAGCCTGCGCTGATTCTGGCCGATGAGCCGACCGGCGCGCTGGACAGCCAAACAAGCCGTGTCGTGATGGACCTCTTTCACGAAATGCATGAAAAATACCACAAGACCATTGTGCTGATCACGCACAACCCTGCGCTGGCAGAGGAGTGCCAGCGGGTGCTGACGCTGCGTGACGGACTGATCGTGGGGGAACGAAAGGGGACAGGCGAACGTGCAGCTCTTTGAAAATATCAGCATGGCGCTGGCCAGCGTAAAAAGCAACAAGATGCGCAGCGCCCTGACCATGCTGGGCATTATCATCGGCATAGCGGCAGTCATTGCCATCGAAACGGTCGGCAACAGCATGACCGGCTCGGTGACCGATTCGATGGCCGGCATGGGTGCCAGCAACATTTCGGTCAGCGTTGTGCAGAAAAGCGCAAACGATACCTCGGGCACGGCGCAGGGCGTTACGCTGCGGCGGTTCATGGACTCCAAGCCGTCGGACGCCGACCTCATCACCGATGCGATGATGCAGGACTTTCTCGATGCCTTCCCCGGCAAGGTCGATCATATCGAGCTGACCCAGCAGGTCGGCAGCGGTACGGTGGCAAAATACGGCGACCCGACCACGACCATCACAGCCACGGTCAGCGGTGCCAACGCCGCCACGCTGGAAAATCTTGACACAGATTCGCAGATTCTCTGCGGCCGCTGGCTGGACGATGACAAGGATGCAGGACGCAAGGTGGCCTGTGTGTCGGAAAAGTTCGTTGAGCAGGCCATCGGCGGCACCGCGCAGGATGCCATCGGCAAGGCGGTGACGCTGACCATCAACAAGGACCTGTATACCTTTTATATAGAGGGCGTCTACCGCTACACCGAGGACAGCTATTCCAGCATGTTCTCCGGCACGGACGATGATTCGATCCAGACGGATTTTTATATCCCGCTCGATGTGGCAAAGTCCATCGCCGGGGCGGGGGCCGGTTACCAGAGCATCACGGTCGTAGCGGACGGCACGGCGGTCAATGTAACCTCGTTCGTGGATACGGTCGGCGATTTCTTCGCCAGCTACTACACCCGCAACGACTCCTGGACGGTCAGCGCCTCAAGTCTGGCAAGCCTGCTTGACTCGATGTCCTCGATGCTCGGCACGGTATCGCTGGGTATCTCCGCCATTGCGGCACTCTCGCTGCTGGTGGGCGGCATCGGCGTTATGAACATTATGATGGTCTCCGTCACCGAGCGCACCCGGGAGATAGGCACCCGCAAGGCGCTCGGCGCCCCGGCGGCGGCGATCCGGATGCAGTTCATCACCGAGAGCGTCATCCTCTGCCTGATCGGCGGCATCGCCGGTATCCTGCTGGGGCTGGCCCTCGGTGCGGGGCTGAGCAAGGCCGTGGGCTACGCCGCCCGCCCGAGCCTGACCGCCATCGTGGTGGCAGTCGGCTTCAGTATGGCCATCGGCGTATTCTTCGGCTACTATCCCGCCAACAAGGCCGCAAAGCTCGACCCCATCGAGGCCCTGCGGTACGAGTAAACCCTGCCCCCGCGCATTGCGCGGGGGATTTTTTTGTGCTATACTCATACTGGGAAAGTGAGATGTTATATAAGGTGAAAAAGGAACGACTATTTACAAACCAACAGCTGCTTGCGCTGCTCTGGCCGCTTATCATCGAGCAGGCGCTCGGTGTTCTGGTGGGCATGGCCGATACCGTCATGGTCTCCTCGGTGGGGGAGGCGGCGATCTCCGGCGTGTCGCTGGTGGATATGATCAATCAGCTTATCATCACAGTGTTCGGTGCGCTGGCAACCGGCGGCGCAGTCGTGACCAGCCAGCATCTGGGCGCCAAGCGGCCCGAGGAGGCCGCCCGCAGCGCCGGGCAGCTGGTGGGGCTCAGCGGTATTCTCGGCACGGCGGTGGCGGTGTTCTGCCTTGTGACCCGCACGGCACAGCTGCGGCTCTTCTTCGGCACGATCAGCGAGGATGTCATGCAGGCGTGCCTGACCTACTTTACGATCACGGCGCTGTCGTTTCCGTTTCTGGCACTCTACAACGCGGGCGCGGCAATCTTCCGCTCCACCGGCAACAGCGCGGTGTCAATGAAGGTCTCGGTCCTTGTCAACGCCATCAACTTCTGCGGCAATGCGCTCTGCGTCTTTGTGCTGCGCATGGGCGTTGCGGGCGTTGCCGTGCCCACGCTGGTCTCCCGCGCGGTGGGGGCGGTCATCATTCTGTCACTGGCCGCCAAGCGGGACTATGTGCTGCGCATCACGCCGCGCACAGTTACCCGGCTGGAGGGACGCACCGTCAGGAGCATCCTCTACATCGGCATCCCCTCAGCGTTTGAAAACAGCCTGTTCCAGCTTGGCCGGGTGCTGGTCGTTTCGATGATCTCGCTGTTCGGCACGGTGCATATCTCGGCCAATGCGGTGGCCAACAATCTCGATGCTGTCGGCTGCATCGTAGGCAACGCAATGGGCCTTGCCATGATCACAGTCGTGGGCCGCTGTGTCGGCGCACAGGATTTTGAGCAGACGAAGCATTATACAAAAAAGCTGCTTTTGTGGGATTATATCGCGCAGGGCACCGTGAATCTGCTGGTGCTGCTCTTCCTGAACCGGATTTTGGGCATGTACACCCTCTCGCCGGAGACGCGCGCCCTGTCCTGGACGCTGGTCATGATCCATGACGGTGTGGCGATTTTGCTGTGGCCGGCCGGCTTTGTGCTGCCCAACGCCCTGCGCGCCGCCAACGATGTGCGGTTCACGATGGTCACCTCAATCCTCTCGATGATTGTCTGGCGCATGGGTTTGAGCTGGATCCTCTGTGTCAATATGGGCATGGGCGCGGTCGGCGTCTGGCTGGCCATGGTCGTGGACTGGATCTGCCGCGTGACCTGCTTTGTGATCCGCTTTGCCAGCGGTGCATGGCAAAAGAGCGCAATGAAAAAGGTATAGCAAAAAAAGCCACCCTTTGACGGGGGAGGCTTAAAAAGGAGTCTATCAATGAAATTCATCAGCTGGAATGTCAACGGCCTGCGCGCCTGCCTGAAAAAGGGCTTTGAGGATGTGTTCCGCACGCTGGACGCGGACTTTTTCTGCATTCAGGAGACGAAGATGCAGCCCGGGCAGGCCGACTTTGCGCCCGAGGGCTACACCGAGTACATCTACAGCGCCGATAAAAAGGGCTACTCCGGCACGGCCGTCTGGGCCAAAACACCGGCGCTCAGCGTGCGGTACGGCTTGGACGAGGATGTCCATAACCATGAGGGCCGCGCTATCACGCTGGAATACCCGGATTTCTACCTCGTCAACCTCTATGTTCCCAACGCCCAGAACGAGCTGGCGCGCATCGACTACCGTATGCAGTGGGAGGATGACCTGCGCCGCTACCTGCAGAAGCTTGACGCCGAAAAGCCGGTCATCCTTTGCGGAGATCTGAATGTGGCGCATGAGGACATTGACCTGAAAAACCCCGGCCCCAACCGCGGCGCGGCGGGCTTCAGCGATCAGGAGCGCGGCAAGCTGGACGAGCTGCTGGCGGCGGGCTTTACCGATTCCTTCCGCCGCCTGCACCCCGATGCCACCGGCATGTACAGCTGGTGGAGCATGCGGTTCCGCGCGCGGGAGCGCAACGCGGGCTGGCGTATCGACTATTTTCTGGTCAGCGACCGCATTGCCGACAAAATCCAGAACGCTGCGATCCTGATGGATGTGATGGGCAGCGACCACTGCCCGGTGGAGCTGGATATCAACCTGTAAAGCCTTCTCCCTTGGGAGAAGGTGGCCGCAGGCCGGATGAGGGGCGGCTTTCTGGGGGTTGCCCGGTAAATGGGCGATAACGGCAGCTTCCCCCCTCATCAGTCTGCTTCGCAGACAGCTTCAGTCTCCGCGCTAAGAGCCGCCTACGGCGGTTGCGCTTCGACACGCGCCTGCGGGCGCAGCCCCTCGGGGGAAGCCAAAGAAGAAAACTTTTTTTAAAAATTCCCCCGCGCTTGCAATATCGGCGCCGGGGGATTCGTTTTAGTATACAGAAGGACAAAGCAAAGGAGGTGTGGGCGCTGACAAATGAAGAATTTACCGGGCTGATGCAGCAGTATCAAAGACTGGTCTACACAGTCTGCCTGCAGTTTGTTCACGACCCCCACACCGCTGAGGATCTGACCCAGGATACCTTTCTCTCGGCGTTCTCGGCCATAGACCGGTGCGAACCGCAGTACTATAAGCAGTGGCTCGTGCGGGTGGCGGCCAACAAATGCAAGGACCACCTGAAAAGCGCATGGGTACGCAAGGTGGAGGCCCCGGGTGACGATGCCATGCCGGAGCCGCGCGGTGCCCCCGGCACCGATGCCGATGACCCGGCGGAAAGCGTGCAGGCGCGCGCCGGTGCCGCAGAGCTGGAGCAGCTTGTCCGCGCCCTGCGCGAGCCCTACGGAAAAATCGCCGTTATGTACTTTTTGGAGCACAAGGAAAGCTCCGAGATTGCAAAGCTTGTGGGCCGCCCGCCCGCAACCGTCAACAGCCAGCTTTGGCGTGCAAAGCTGCTGCTTCGCCAGCAGATACTTGAAAGGAGGCAGAACGAATGAGCCTTTATTTTGATAACGAAAAACTCTTTGACGCCGAGGGCCACCTGACCGATGCGGGCCTGTACGCGCTGAAGGACGGCACGCTCGATGACCTTGGCGCGCTGGAGGCCGCCGAGCATCTGAGCTTCTGCGACTACTGCCTGCTGCGCTACACGGCGCTGATCGAGGCCGCGCCCGAGGCCATGAAGCAGCCTATGCGCGACCTGATCCCGCAGGTGCAGAGCCTGATGCGGCTGCGCAGCTTCCGCATTATGACGAACCGGTATGTGTCGGCCGCTGCGGCGGTGGTGCTGGGCTTCGTGCTGTGGGGCGCGGTCAGCACATTCGGCCTGCCGGATGTCTCCGCCCTGACCGCCCAGCAGCCCACCACCCCGCATGAGCGGTTCGGCACCAAATTCAGCACCGCCGTCAACGGCTTTTACAAAAGCCTCGACGATACCTTTAAAAGCTTTACCCTGACCGCGGAAAACGGTCTGGACCAGATCAGAGCACAAAGCATCGGCGGCAGCACCGCCAAGGGGGAATAAACCATGAAAAAGAACGGCTTTCTGACCTTTATCTTCGCCTGCATCCCCGGTGCGGGGCAGATGTACTACGGCTATATGCAGCGCGGCCTGTCGATTGCGATGATACTGATACTCTGTGTGATGGCGGCCACCGTCGTTGAACCGCTGCTGTTCCTCTGCCTTGTCATCTGGATGTACAGCTTTTTTGACACCTATGACCTCATCCGCCACATGGCGGCCGGTGAGCCGAAGGAGGATTCCCTGCTGGTTCTGGGCAATTATGGGGAGATCAAAAAGCTGGTCCCCCAGCACAACAGGCTGATCGGCTGGGGTCTGGTCGGCTTCGGCGTCTGGGCACTGTATGAGACATTCATCTCAAACTGGCTCTATACGCTGCTGTGCGCTCTTGTGGGCAACGGCTACGCCTACGACATCATCACCGGCATACCGAATGTTGTCATTGCGGCACTGCTGATTTTCGCAGGCCTCAAGCTGCTGGGCCTGCACCCCGAAACGAAGCACGGCGATGACGAGCTGCCGCCGTATCCGCATGAATAACTATGCCTTCCCCACTTGGGGGAAGGCAACGCCGCAGCGCCGGATGAGGGGCGGCCTTACGGACGCCGCTCGTCTGCCTTTTGCCGCAGGGTAGGGGCGGGACATGTCCCGCCCGCTGCTGACCCACCGCCGCTGTGCCCGCCATACACGCGCGGGCCGGGCATGCCCGGCCCCTACCGCTCAATATAATTGGAATGAGGTAAAATCATGGACGAAAAAACCACCCCGAAAAAGACACGCCGCGTGGGAACGCTGGCGTTTGCGCTGGTGCTGATTCTGGCAGGTGTTCTGCTGATGATCTACCAGCTGGTGCCCGGCTTTGACCTGCTTTGGATACTGAGGTTTTCGCCTGCAATTCTCATCGTGCTGGGTATCGAGCTGCTGTTCTACAGCAGTAAGCCCGATGCGAAGGTGCGGTTTGACTGGCTGTCGATGCTCGGCTGTGCCTTTATCCTCTGCATAGTGGGCACGGCGGCCGTCCTGCCCACGGTTTGGAATCTGTGGGGCCCCGAGCGGGAGCATGCGGCCAGCCGCATCGAGTCCGAAAAGGTCGCCGGCATCTATAACGCCCTGACCGGGGACCCGGCGCTGAAATCCCGCGTTGCCAATGCGCATGTAAAAGTCTGGATCAGCCATACGGCAAGCGACAGCTACGCGCTGCAGGCCGGCGATGAATGTGCGCTGTACCTCAGCTTTACGGCAGAGTATGACAGTGACGAGGCATTTGCCGCAGACTGCCAGGCAGTGGTGCAGGCCGCCGATGCGAACGGGCTGGGCTTTACGACCTACTACTTCAGCTCGTGTGATGATCTGCAGGAGGGAACGCGGTACACTCTGGACTGCAACGCTGCTTTCCCGGTGGGACTGACCGCCGCCCAGCTGGCCGGGCGTGTCGAGAAGGAGTATTACTATGACGGCAGCGCCTTCTCCACCGAGGCAGACCGAGACAGCTATATCCGGGCGCAGCTGGAGAATGAGATTGAGCAGGAGTATGAAGCAACACACGATGGCGAAAGCACGACCAGGGAATACCTTGACAGCGAGGTCGCCCGCCGCTTTGCCGCCCTGTACGGCACCGCCACCCCGGAAACCGCCGCCGCATGACACAACGCCGAGACCCGATGACCGGGCCTCGGCTTTTTATGTGAAAAGTTCCGATTGACAGTCTGCGCGCCGAACCGTATAATAGACCGTACACGGCAAAAAAGGAGAAGGTATGGAAAAAACGGAAAAGCTGACGCTGCGGGAATGTCTGATCGGCGACCGCGCATTTTACCGGCATGTGCTGGTGGTCGTTCTGCCGATCATCGTACAGAACACCCTGACAAATGTGGTGTCCCTGCTCGACAATGTCATGGTCGGGCAGGTCGGCACGCTGCCTATGAGCGGCGTTGCCGTGGTGGGCCAGCTGCTGTTCGTCTACAATCTGGCGGTTTGGGGCAGCACCGCAGGCGCAGGCATCTTCGGCGCGCAGTTCTACGGCCGCGGAGATATGGAGGGCGTGCGCCACACCTTCCGATTCAAGCTGCTGGTGGCGCTTGCCATCACAGCGGCAGCCATCGGGCTGTTTCTCGCCGCAGGGCCTTCGCTCATCGGGGCCTATATCGCGGCGGATACCTCCCCGGCGGACGCCGCTGCGACCCTGCAATATGCCGAGGGGTATCTGCGCATTATGCTCATCGGGCTTGTGCCCTTTGGCCTGACCCAGTGCTATGCAGGCACCCTGCGTGAAAGCGGCCAGACCGTGCTGCCCATGAAGGCCAGTATGCTGGCTATGGTCGTGAACTTTATCTTCAATGCGCTGCTCATCTTCGGCATAGGGCCGTTCCCGCGCATGGGCGTGGCCGGCGCTGCCATCGCCACGGTGCTGTCCCGCTTTGTGGAGCTGGCTATCGTGGTGGTGGGTGCCCACCGCAGCAGCGACCGCTACCCCTTCCTGCGGGGCATCTACAACAGCTTTGCGATCCCCGGCGCGCTGGTGCGGGACATCCTGATCCGCTCCACGCCGCTGCTGGCCAACGAGCTGATGTGGGGCGCCGGGCAGGCTGTGCTGCTGCAGTGCTACTCGGTGCGCGGTATTCAGGCAGTGGCCGCGCTGAACATCTGCAACACCATCGCCCAGATCTTCAATGAGGTGTTCCTCTCGCTGGGCAACGCCACGGCCATCGTTGTCGGGCAGGAGCTGGGCGCCGACCGGCTGACCGGGGCGCGCCGCACGGCCTGGCGCATGATCACCCTGAGCCTTACCAGCTGTGTCATCATGGGTACGCTGCTGGCACTCTGCTCGCCCTATATCCCGCGCATTTATAATACCGAGGAATCCATCCGCCTGCTGGCGACCGAGCTGATCTGCATGGCAGCGCTCTGCATGCCGCTGTACGGCTTTTCCAACTGTGCGTATTTTACGCTGCGGTCCGGCGGCAAGACCTTTATCACCTTCCTGTTTGACAGCTGCTTTACCTGGGCTGTCTCGGTCCCTCTGGCCTACGGCCTGTCCCGCTTTACCGGGCTGAATATCGTTGCGATCTATCTGCTCGTCAATGGTATGGACATCGTCAAATGCGCCATCGGCTTTGTGCTGGTGAAAAAAGGCATCTGGGTGAAGAATATTGTAAAGGAATAGTTTCCTTACCGCAGGCCGGTGCCGGGCATCGACCTCTATAAGTCCCATGAAGGAGATGTACACCCCTATGACCACCGCACACAAAAGCCGCGTGCTGGATATGACCCGGGGAGACCCGTTCCGACTGTTGCTGCAGTTCTCGCTGCCGCTTTTCTGCTCAAATCTGCTGCAGCAGGTCTACAACCTGACCGACACCGCTTTGGCGGGGCATCTGCTTGGCTCCGCCGCTCTGGCGGAGATCGGCGCTACTGCCGCACTGTACGGGCTGATCATGAACTTTGCCTTCGGCATGAACAATGGTCTGGCATTGACGGTCAGCCGCTGCTTTGGGGCAGGGGAGCGGGAGGGCATCCGCCGCGCCGTCGGCTGGATGGTCACCCTTTCGGCGGCGGTGTCGATAGTGCTGACCACAGTGTCGCTGCTGGGACGCGGTGCGCTGCTGCAGGCGCTGCAGGTCCCTGCCGAGGTGTGGGACGGCGCAGCTGCCTACCTGACCGTTATTCTGCTGGGCATCCCGCTGACAATGCTGTACAATATGGAGGCCGCCCTGCTGCGCGCTGTGGGCAACAGCGTTACACCGCTTTTGTTTCTTTTGTTCAGCAGTGTGCTGAATGTCGGGCTGGACGCCGCCTTTATGGGCCCGCTGGGCATGGGCGTGCGCGGTGCCGCTGTAGCCACGGTGCTGGCTCAGGGCATCAGCGCCGTGCTGGGCGCAGTGTATCTGGTCCGCAGCTATCCGGAGCTGCACTTCACCCCCGCGCATCTCAAAAAGTCTGCCCGCCGCGCGGTCATGAATATGTTCTGGGCCGGTATGAGCATGGGCCTGATGAGTGCGATCTACAATCTGGGCAGCGTGGCGCTGCAAAGCAGCATCAACGCGCTGGGCAGTGTCTATATCACGGCCCAGACGGCGGCCCGCCGCATGGCAGAGATGTACTTTATCCCGGGCGGTGCGCTTGGCATCGGCGTGGCAACCTTCAGCAGCCAGAACCTCGGCGCAGGCCGCCGCAGCCGCATTTGGCAGAGCGTCCGCGCAGCGCTGAAGATCTATTTTGTCTGGTGGCTTTTTGTTCTGGCGTTTACCTTCCTGCTGGGTGAGCCGGTGCTGCGCCTTATCACCGGCAGCAGCGATGCGCGCATCATCTCCAACGCGATGCTGTATCTCAAGATCAGCGTACCGATCATCCCGCCTATGGCCGTGCTTGTGATCCTGCGCAATATGCTGCAGGGCATCCGCCACACGGTCGAGCCGCTGCTGGCCAGCGCGCTGGAGCTGATCGGCAAGGTGATCTTTGCAGTCTGGTTGGTGCCGGTCTGGGGCTACCGCGCTGTCTGCTTCTGCGAGCCAACGACATGGATCATCTGCTTTGTCTTTATTCTGCTGGCAGTCTGGCGCTGCCGCAGCGACCTGCAGGACGCCTGCCCGCCCGATAAAACACCGGCCTGAAAAAAATCTCATATTTCGACCCGCATACCCTTGGCAAACCGGATAATTTCTGGTATACTATATAGTACATCTGTGCGGGCCGTTAGCTTAACGGTTAAAGCCGGCGGCTCATAACCGCTTGAGTGGGGGTTCGAATCCCTCACGGCCCACCAATAAAAGAACGCAGACGCGCTGTTTTTGCAAAATAGTGTGGCTGCGATTCTTTATTTTTCGTACAATTCACTGCTCGGCTGTTTGTGGTAGACCTGCGTATAAATTACCAGTGTGGCGCTGGGCTGGGCGTGGCCCGTTTCGGCGGCCAATGTGGCAGCATCAATGCCGCGGGCAGGGTCCTCTTTTGTGGTCGTTAGGTGGCGGCCTTTGTCCACGATGCGCAGGGGCTTGTCCACCTGCTTCGACAGCGCTTTGAGCGCATGGCATCAAGCCGTTGGTGCCGATGGCGGGAAGCGGTCGTTCCCTGAAACAGAAAAAGTATCGGGATTGCCATCAGACCTCTGTGTGCCTTGAGCACGGCAGGGGGCTGTTTTTTAGTGTGCAGACGCTTTCCTGAGAGAAAAAAGCGTGGTATACTGAATGCAGCAACGCAGAGGCTGTAAGAGATAAAATTCGTTCTTAAAACCGCGTTCATTCGTTATGTAAAACAATTTTGACACTTGAAATTCCTTCGTGTAAAAGCAATTTGATAGACAATAGAGGTGCAATGTGGCAAGATGTTCCCGAAAGGAGGGCTGCGAATATGGAGATCGGGAAAAAGCTGAAGGATAGTGTTATAAGTAGTTGAGCAAGACTCATTCCAGCTTGCGGAGGGAACACCACAATGATACTATGCTTTTCAGGGACCGGAAACAGCCGCTATATTGCAGAGCGCATTGCAGAGGCGCTGCAGGACGAAATAGTGGACTTGAATGCAAAAATCAAGGCGGCGGACTATGCGCCGATACAGGCGGGGGAAGATATTGTCCTCGTCACACCTACCTATGCGTGGCGCATCCCGCAAATCGTGTCTGCGTGGCTTACTAAAACGGAGCTGCTTTCGGCAAAGCGCATCTGGTTTGTGATGGATTGCGGTAGCGAGATCGGCAATGCCGCAAAATTCAATCGTATCCTTGCCGAAGAAAAGCGCCTGCAGTATAAGGGCACGGCACAGATCGTCATGCCGGAAAATTATATCGCCATGTTCAAGGCCCCGGAGAAGGAAGAGGCCGAAAGCATCGTGAAGGCAGCCGAGCCTGCTATCGCAGACGCCATTGCCTGCCTGAAAGAAAAGAAGCCTTTCCCGGCAACGCGAAGCAACCTCTATGACCGGTTTATGAGCGGCGCAGTAAATCCGATTTTTTATCGGCTTTTTGTGAAAGCCGCTGCGTTTCAGGTGCGTGATGCCTGCATTGGCTGCGGACAATGCGCCGACCGCTGCCCGATGAACAACATCACCATCAAAGCCGGAAGGCCGGTGTGGGGAAACGAATGTACCCACTGTATGGCATGTATCTGCTATTGCCCGACCAAAGCGATTGAATACGGGAAAAAGAGTGTTGGAAAACCGCGCTACCATTTTGAGCAGCTGGGCAGCCGATAAGGAATGAGTGGGGGAGAGTACGATGGTAAAGTATAGAGAAATTGAGCCTTCTGATGATGCAAGAGTCGCCGAGATCGCCCGCTATAATTTGAAGAAGTTCCATCTGGATCTTCCGGGGACTGTGTATTTCGACCCGGAGCTGGACCATCTGAGTGCCTTTTACAGCGAGAAGCCCGATAAGCGCCGGTACTTTGTCGCACTTGACAAGGACGGACAGGTTATTGGCGGTGCGGGGTTTGCGGAATTTGAAGGTCTGGACGATTGTGCAGAACTCCAAAAGCTCTATTTGGTGGATTCCGTCAAAGGAAAAGGCTACGGAAAAGATCTGGTATAGCTCGTTGAGGAGGGCGCAAAAGCGGCAGGGTACAAGGGCTTGTATCTGGAAACACATACAACCTTTGCCGTAGCCCTGCAGCTGTATGAGAAGATGGGATTTCAGCAGATCGAGAAGCTGTGTGTGACCCAGCACAGCACGATGAACCGATTCTATTTGAAGAAGCTGTAATGCGATTGCAAACATACGGCGCTGGAATATATGCAAACCGGGCCGGGAATCCCGGTGCTGTAAAGCAAATTTTGGGGGCTTGTATATAATTCGGCCTGTTTCCTTGGAGGACCGCTTCGGCGGCCCTCCCTTTTTTGTAAATGCGCGTGCTTACCCGCCTGTGCCCGGATGCAGCGGCAAAGGGGACGGCAGGGCAGAAAAAGAATGGAATTTTCACAAAGAATCAAGTTGTTTTGGGGATGGAACAGCTCCAGACGGCGGCGTATAATGCAGATACATCATGTGAAAAGCACTGTCATTTTGCAAAGAAGGAGAACACTATGCAGACTTGTACACTGGCGGTCGACATCGGCGCATCCAGCGGGCGGCACATTGTCGGCACCGTGCAGGACGGCAGGATCGTCCTGCAGGAGGTCTACCGCTTTGAGAACGGCGTCCGGCGCAAGGACGGTCACCTCTGCTGGGACATCGACACGCTGGCCAGGGAGGTCGTCAACGGCCTGCGCGCCGCCCACGATGCCGGGTTTGACCCCGCAACCATCGGCATTGACACCTGGGCGGTGGATTTCGTTCTGCTGGACGAGGCGGGCCAGCGCATCGGCGATGCCGTGGCCTACCGCGATGAGCGCACCGAGGACATCCGCGAGGCGCTTGAAAAGGAGTACGGCCTGACCTTTGCTGAGCATTATGCCCGCACCGGCATCCAGTATCAGCCGTTCAATACGGTCTACCAGCTTATGGCCCTCAAGAAGGAACACCCGGAGCAGCTGGCCGCCGCCAAAACGTTTTTGATGGTGCCCGATTACCTGAACTACCTGCTCTGCGGCGTGGCCGCCAATGAGTATACCAACGCCAGCACAACGGCGCTGGTCGGCGCAGACAGCAAGGACTGGGACGATGCGCTGCTGCAAAGGCTCGGCCTGCCGCGCGGCATCTTCCAGCCTATCAAAACGGCGGGCACTGTGCTGGGGCATCTGACCCCGGCGGTGCAGGCAGAGGTCGGCTTTGATGCCGAGGTCATCCTGCCTGCGACCCATGACACCGGCTCGGCCTTTCTGGCGGTGCCGGCGCGGGACGAGTTCGCCGCCTACCTCTCCAGCGGCACATGGAGCCTGCTCGGCGTCGAAAACCCGCGCGCCATCACCAATCCCGAGAGCTGCGCCGCCAACTTTACAAACGAGGGCGGCTACGAGTACCGCTACCGCTATCTCAAGAACATCATGGGCCTGTGGATGATCCAGTCCATCCGCCGCGAGTTGGGCGAGCAGACCGGCACACGGCCCAGTTTCCCGGAACTGATCGCCGCCGCCAAGGGGGCGGCAGACTTCCCCAGCTGTGTCGATCCGGACGACAACCGCTTTCTGGCGCCGGAGTCGATGATCGGGGAGGTCAAGGCCGCCTGTGCAGACACGCAGCAGCGGGTCCCGGCTACCACCGGTGAGGTTATGCAGTGTGTCTACAACTCCCTGACGCAGGATTACCGCCGCGCGGTGGAAAAGCTGCAGACGCTGACAGGCAAGACCTACACCAGCCTGAACATTGTGGGCGGCGGCAGTCAGGATGCCTACCTCAACCAGCAGACCGCCAACGCGACCGGCCTGCCCGTCTTTGCCGGCCCGACCGAGGGCACGGCGCTGGGCAACCTGATGGTGCAGTTCATCCACGCGGGTGTATTCAAGGATTTGGCCGAGGCCCGCGCCGCTATCAAGCGCAGCTTTGAAATTAAGGAATATCAGCCGCAGTAAACGGCCCGGCGGGGTGGGGGCACCCCGCCCTACTTACCCGCAAACAACCTTTTGCCTTACACGACAGGGCCGGGCATGCCCGGCCCCTACCAAATACAACCAATTCACATACAGGAGGTCCACCATGTTAGTTGAAACCAAGGCCCGCGTTGGCGTGTTTGCTATTGCGCTGGGCGCTTATCTGCCGCAGTTCCCCACGCTGGTGCCGGAGTTTGAGGGCCAGTATGCCGCCTTCAAAAAGACGCTGCCCGACACCGTTGAGATCGTTGACGGCGGCATCGTCACGACCAAGGAGCAGTCGATGGCTGCGGGCGACAAGTTCCGCGCTGCCGATGTTGATCTGGTCATCCTGCAGCTGCTGACCTACGCTACTTCTTATAATATGCTGCCGGCAGTGCGCGATCTGGATGTGCCGGTCGTGCTGGTCAATGTCCAGAAGAAGAAAGCGCCCGACTACGCCAACACCGACATCCCGACATGGCTGGGCGAGCTGTACGCCTGCGGTGCCGTCGGCGAGATGGTCGCGGATCTGGAGCGCGCCGGCAAGCGCCATGCCGTCATCACCGGTGTGGTCGAGGGCGGTGACCCCACCGTGCAGGCTGAGATTGAAGATTGGTGCCGTGCCGCTCAGGTGCGCCGCCGCTTCCGCGATACAAACCTCGCCCAGATCGGCCGCCCCTACCCCGGCATGATGGATCTGTACATTGACGAGACGAACCTGTACAACCGCATGTGGCTCTACACCAAGCAGTTCGACTGGGAGAAGATGTGGGCCATTGCCGACAACATCACCGATGAAAACGCCATCCGCGCCAAGGCGCAGGATATTCTCGACACCTTTGACATTGAGGGCGGCGGCACCATCGAGAAGGTCTGGGATATGGCCCGCTATGTGGTCGCGTTTGAGCAGTGGGTCAAGGACGAGAAGATCGCCTTTGTGGCCAGCCACTATGACGGCTTTGCGCAGGGCAAGGCGGGCGTGCTGGATTCGATGCTGATCCCCGCGTTCTCGATGCTGATCAAGCAGGGCGTTGCCTGTGCTGTCGAGGGCGACATCAAGGTGTCGATGGCTATGTCCATCCTCAAGACGATCTCCGGCTGCGGCCAGCTGAGCGAGATGTACTCCATTGACTTCAACGAGGATATCTGCATCATCGGCCACTCCGGCTCCGGCGATGCCGACATCTCTCAGGCTAAAAAGCCGACCATGAAGATCGTGCCGGTGTTCCACGGCAAGACCGGCGGCGGCTATCTGACCCAGTTCTATCCGCCGGTGGGCGATGTGACCTACCTCGGCATCACGCAGGACAAGGACGGTCACTTCAAGTTTGTCGTGGCCGAGGGCGTCAACGAGCCGGGTCCCATCTTCACCTTTGGCGATACCAACATGCGCACCCGGTTCAGCTGCGGCGCACGCGAGTTCTGCAACCGCTGGAGCGAGGCCGGCCCCACCCACCACATGGCCGCCGCCCCGGGCCGTCATATCGACACGATCCTGAAGGTCGCCAAGATCTTCAATGTGCCGGTGGATATTGTTACGCGGTGATTTCAGGATGCCTTCCCCTGCGGGGGAAGGTGGCCGAGGCCCCGCCCGAGGCCGGATGAGGGGCGGCCTTGCGGCAATTGCCCGGTAACGGGCTGCTGTCGGTAGCTTTGCCCTCATCAGTCAGCGGTCGGGGCCGCTGACAGCTTCCCCCACGGGGGAAGCCTACACACATACAAAGGAGCAAAAAACTATGTCAACAATTTATGAGATTCCCTGCGTCAAGGGCTTTATCCGCATGTGCAACGATGGCTGGCTGCAGGGCTGGCATGAGCGCAACGGCGGCAACCTGACCTACCGCATGACGGCGGAGGAGGTCGCTGCCTGCCGCCCCTACTTCGACGCCGAGCCGCGCGAGTGGGTCAACATGGGTGTTCAGGCCGATAACCTTGCAGGGGAGTACTTCATCACGACCGGCTCCGGCAAGTTCTTCCGCAATGTCGAGCCCGATCCCATCCACAGCATCGGCATCGTGGAAATCAACGACAAGGGCGACAGCTGGCGCATTGTCTGGGGTCTGGCCGAGGGTGCCCGCCCGACCTCTGAGTTCCCGAGCCACTTCATGAACCACAGCGTCCGCAAGGCGGCCACCAACGGTGCCAACCGTGTGATCTACCACTGCCACGCCACCAATGTCATTGCGCTGACCTATATCCTGCCGCTGACCGACCGCGACTTCACCCGCGCGCTGTGGCAGAGCGCTACCGAGTGCCCCGTTGTCTTCCCCGAGGGTGTTGGCGTCTGCCCGTGGATGGTGCCGGGCGGCGCGGACATTGCCATGGCCACCTCCGAGAAGATGAAGACCTATCAGGCTGCCGTCTGGGCGCAGCACGGCCTGTTTGCCTCCGGCCCGGACTTTGACATCACCTTCGGTCTGGCGCACACCATCGAAAAGAGCGCCGAGATCTATGTCAAGGTGCTGTCGATGGGCGGCGGCCTGATCCGCCAGACCATCACCGATGATGATCTGCGCGCCATCGCCCGTGACTTCGGCGTCACCCTGAACGAGAACTTCCTCGACTAAGCAATTCCGCAATAGACAAACAGCTCCCCCGTCCGCAGCAGTGCGGGCGGGGGAGCTGCTTGTCTATGCGGGGCGTTATTGGCCTACAAGCGCCCAGTGCTTGTCATTGTGGTTCAGCACCTCGCAGCCGGTCTCGGTCACAAGGACGAGATCCTCAATGCGGACGCCGAATTCACCGGGCAGGTAGATGCCCGGCTCAATGGAAAAGATCATGCCGGGCTTGGCAACGGCCGTGTTGGCGCTGCTGACATCGCCCTTCTCGTGGTCGGTCTGGCCGATGAAATGGCCCAGCCGGTGGTTGAAGTATTCACCATAGCCGGCCGCCGTGATCAGGCTGCGGGCGGCAGCGTCAAGATCGCAGAGCCGCACGCCGGGCTTGATAAGCGCCTCGGCGGCCTCGTTGGCGCGGCGCACAAGGTCATGCACGGCGGCCTGCTTCTCTGTGGGCTGACCGCAGAACCATGTGCGGGTCATATCGCTGCAGTAGCGGTCCTTGATGCAGCCCATGTCGAACAGCACGCAATCGCCGGGCTTCAGCACCGTGTCATCCGGCTCGTGGTGGGGGTCGGCGGCATTGGCACCGAAGGAGACGATCGTGGTAAAGCTCGGCCCTTCGCAGCCGTGGGCGCGGTACTGGCTGTCGATGAAGGAGGCAACCTCGCGCTCGGTCATGCCGGCCTTTACATACTGCTTGGCAGCCTCGTTCACAGCGTCATTGATGCGGGAGGCGGTGCGCATCAGCGCCTGCTCCTCGGCGTCCTTGCAGGCGCGGCAGTCATCCACGCAATCGCTGGACAGAACGACCCGCATACCGGGGTGCGCCTCCATCAGCGGGATCAGAAACCGCGCCGGCCACTCCTTGTCGATGCCCAGCGGGGCGGCGGGGTCCACCACGGCGGCAATCTGTGCCACCGGGGCATCGGTGTCGGTATGCCAGATGGCCCGGCAGGGGACCTCCGGCAGATGGAACAGCCGGTTCAAAAACAGCACCGGCTCGCCGTCCACCGGCAGATAGAGTGCCAGCAGCCGCTCATAGGGGTCGACGGAGACCCCGGTCAGGTACCAGATGCTCTTCGGGTCGCAGACGATCATCTGGGTCAGCCCCGCTGCGCGCAGGGCGGTGCGCACACGGTCAATGCGTTCGGTTTTCATGAAAAATGCCTTCTTTCCCAAAACCCAAAATCTTCAAAGCGCAGTCACTCGGCCCCGGCGGGCTTCATCGCACTTTTGCGGTACTGCTGGGGGCTTTGCCCCACCATGGCGGCAAAGCGGGTCGAGAAATTGCTCTCGTCCCCAAAGCCGACCTGATGCGCGATCTCGCTGATGGAAAAATCCGTCAGCACCAGCAGCTCCTTGGCGCGGGTGATGCGTGTGGACAACAAAAAATTATAGGGCGTTGTGCCCATATACTGGCGGAACAGCCGCAAAAACCAGCTTTTGCTCACCGGCGTCTGGGCCAGCAGCCGGTCAAGCGAGAGCGGCTCGGCGTAGTGCTGGCGGATAAACTCTGCCGCATGCTCAATCAGGGTGCGGTTGGAGCGGCTCTCGTCCCCGGCCAGCAGCTGGCGCGCCATCAGCGCCAGCATCCTGTGCAGCAGCAGCCCGGTCTCGATCTGGGCGGCGGTGGTGCCATGCTCCCACTCGCTGGTCAGAGATTCAAACAGCGGCTGCATCTCCAGCCGGCTGACCGGCACGGCGGAAAGCCGCCCCTGCGGCAGCAGCACCTCGGCGAGGTTGGCAACGCCCGCGCCGTCCAGATGCACCCAGTAGTGATGCCAGTGGTCCTGCCCGGGGGCCGTGCAGTAGCTTTGCGGGGTGCGGCAGTTCAGCAGCAGGGCGCTGCCCGCAGGCAGCTCGATGCGCTGGTCGTTCTGCTCGATCAGACCGCTGCCGGACAGGGTGTAAAACAGGATATAGCTATCCTTGTCGGTGCGGGCTGTGGCAAAGTGGGCGCGGCCGTAAAAGTTGCCGGCCTCGGTGCAGTAAAAGGGCTGCGCCATGGCGGCGGCGCCGGGGGTGGCCCGCAGCCAGACGCTGCGCTCCTCCACGTCCATGTTACAAGTCAGCATAGGCTCTTCCTCCTACCCTTATGATACAACAAAGCGCGTGTTTGTCAAGGTAAAGTGGTGCGGCAGGGGGGCTATTGTGCGCTTTATTACAACACCCCGCTGCAAAATCCTGCCTGCGCCACCATATCTGGTGCGCTGTGCCGCAGCAAAACGCAAGGCAACGCCAAAAATCCTGTCCGTATGCAGGTTTTGGTGTTATGCACGGCACAATTCCGGCCGCGCCGCTGCAAATATTTGAACAAAAATCCAGTGTTTTTGACTCTGGGGCCTGTTTTTTTTCACCGGGTCTGCTATAATGAAGGCAAAAGCCAACAAGGAGCGATCAGAATGCTGGAAAAACTCAAGCAGCAGGTCTATGAGGCCAATATGGAGCTGCCCCGCCGCGGGCTTGTCACCTACACATGGGGCAATGTGTCGGGCATCGACCGGGAGCGTGGCCTTTTCGTCATCAAGCCGTCCGGTGTCGCGTATGACGCGCTGACGCCGGAGCAGCTCGTCGTCATGGATCTGGACGGCAACAAGGTCGAGGGAGACCTCAACCCCAGCAGCGATACAAAGACACATCTTGCGCTGTACCGGGCATTTCCGGCGCTGGGCGGCATCGTCCACACCCATTCCACCCATGCGGTGGCGTTTGCGCAGGCCCGGCGGGATCTGCCCGCCTTCGGCACGACCCACGCGGACTACTTTTACGGCCCGGTGCCCTGCACCCGGGAGCTGACCCCCGCAGAGATCGAGGAGGACTACGAGCTGAACACCGGCAAGGTCATCATCGAGACCTTCCGCGAGCGTGGCATCGACCCGGTGCATCTTCCCGCCGTGCTCTGCGCAAGCCACGGTCCCTTTACATGGGGCAAAACGGCCGCCGAGGCCGTCTACCACGCAGCAGTGCTGGAGGAGGTCGCCAAAATGGGCATCCTGACCCTGACGCTGGACCCCAACGCAGAGCCGGCGCCCCGGCATGTGCTGGAAAAGCACTTCCTGCGCAAGCACGGCCCCAACGCCTACTACGGGCAGGGGTAAGCGGTGCGCAAAATCCAAACTTCTGTCCGGTTTTTATCACACACTTTCTTGCCCGGACACGGTCTGCCGTGTACAATAATGTTGACAGTAAAGCACATTTTTTACAGGAGGAGCGTTCTATGAAGTTCTATATCGACACCGCCAATGTGGACGAGATCCGCAAGGCAAATGACATGGGCATTATCGCAGGCGTGACCACCAACCCCAGCCTGATCGCAAAGGAGGGCCACGACTATGCCGAGACCCTGAAGGAGATCACCACGATCGTGGACGGCCCCATCTCCGGTGAGGTCAAGGCCACGACCGCAGACGCCGAGGGGATGATCGCCGAGGGCCGTGCCATCTACGCGCTCGATCCCAAGCACATGGTCGTCAAGATCCCCATGACGGCCGAGGGCCTCAAAGCCATCAAGGTCCTCTCCGCGGAGGGTATCCCCACCAACTGCACCCTGATTTTCAGCGCCAATCAGGCATTGCTGGCCGCCCGCGCCGGTGCCACCTATGTCAGCCCCTTCCTCGGCCGTCTGGATGACATCGGCCAGCCCGGCATCGACCTGATCGAGACCATCCATGATATGTTCCTGAATTACCCCGACATCGACACCCAGATCATCGCCGCCAGCGTCCGCAACCCCATCCATGTGACCGACTGCGCGCTGGCCGGTGCCGACATCGCCACCGTGCCCTACAAGGTCATTGAGCAGATGCTGCATCACCCCCTGACCGATGCCGGCATTGAGAAGTTCAAAGCCGACTACACCAAGGTGTTCGGCGCATAACCTGCCCTATAATAACGAAAAGCCGCCTGTGTGGGTCCCACACGGGCGGCTTTTGTATACAGGCTCACATCAGCGGGCTGAACAGGCGCAGCACGCAGTCCAGACCGCGCAGGGCAACGCTGCGGCGGGCAGCGTACTCCTCTGTCACCTCATGGCAGAGGGGGAACAGCTCGTCAAAATCACGGCGCACCTCGGCCACGGCCCGGCAGCCGCAGAACCAGCACGCATTCTCAAAATGCAGATACAGGCTGCGGAAGTCAAAATTGATCGTGCCCACAACGGCCTCTGCGCCGTCTGCAACGCACTGCTTTGCGTGGATGAACCCGGGCGTGTACTCATAAATGCGCACGCCGCTCTTGGCCAGCGCCGCATAGTAGCTGCGCGTCACCGAGAAGATCAGCTTTTTGTCGGGAATACCCGGCGTGATGATGCGCACATCAACGCCGCTGGAGGCTGCAAGCCGCAGGGTGCGCTGCATCTCATCGCTCAGGATCAGGTAGGGCGTTGTGATGTAGACATATTCCTTCGCGCTGCGGATCATGTTCAGGTAGACATTCTCGCCGGTGGCCTCATCATCCAGCGGGTTGTCGGCGTAGGGCAGCACCACGGCGTTTTCACGCGCAGTGTAGGGGACCTCGGGCAGGTAGCGCTCGATCTCGGGCGGCTCCTTCTGGGTCGCGCCCCACAGCTCCAAAAAGATCAGCGTCAGGCTGCGCACCGCGTCACCCTCCAGCCGGATGCCGGTGTCCTTCCACCGGCCGTAGGGGTGGGTGCGGTTAAAATATTCCTCGGCCAGATTGTAGCCGCCGGTAAAGCCGATGCGCCCGTCCACGACTGTGATCTTGCGGTGGTCGCGGTTGTTCATGAAAACATTCAGGATCGGAATGACCGGGTTGAACTGGCGGCACTGGATGCCGCGGCTCTCCAGCTTTTTGACAAAGGCGCTCGTGATAAAGCCGATGCTGCCCACATCATCATAAAAAACGCGGACCTCGACACCGTGGGCGGCGCGCTCGGCAAGGATGTCCTCCAGCTCCTGCCAGGCGGAGGCGTCCTCAATGGCGTGGTACTCCATAAAAATAAAATGCTCGGCGCTGCGTAGGGCCTCCTTCTGTGCCTCCAGCGCGGCGCAGGTGTCGCCGTAGAAGGTCACATCGGTGTTGTCATAGGCCGGGTAGCCTGCCCGCGTCTGCAGGTAGTGGGCGTGGTTGCGCGCGGTGCGGTCGGGGCAGGGCAGCGCCCGGCGCTGGGCCAGCAGGGGCGCGTGGTAGCTGCGCAGCAGCGCAAGATTGCTGTTGAACCGCTTGCGCATGACGCTGACCGCGCCGGCGCGGCCGAACAGCAGGTAGATCGTCAGCCCGAACACCGGGAACAGCAGGATCAGGATGATCCACGATATTTTATACGCAGAGTTGATATGCAGCCCGTATATGCGCAGCGTGATCAGGAAGGCCAGCACCGAGGTGCAGACCTGAATGGCGGTCGAGTAGTCGTTCAGCTTGATGGCCAGCCAGCAGATCCACGCGACCTGCAGGATGACGCCGATACCGGCAAACAGCATCCGGTTGACGCTGTTCGGGATGGATTCGCGTTTTTCTTCGGTAGTGTTCATGATATTTCTCTTTTCTGTGGAAGCAGTGTAACTTTTCCATATCAACAGTATAGCACACCACCGGCAAAAATACCATAGCCCCGGCGGCTCTTGCAAAATGCGGGCGGATGTGCTACAATTTCATAGCATACTGTTTTGGTGGGAAATACAACCGCCCCCGTATATAAAGGAGAGAACCGCCCCATGTCCGAACGCCTTGTCGGCATCCTTCTGGATTCCTTTGGTAAAATCCTGCTGCCGGGTCTGACCGTTACGATCCCGCTGACCGCCATTTCCTTCACACTGGCGCTCATCATCGCCGTGGCGGTGGCGCTGGTCCAGTTTGCGCAGGTGCCGGTGCTGCAGCGCATCGCCCGGTTTTACATCTGGGTCATCCGCGGCACGCCGGTGCTGGTGCAGCTTTTTGTCGTCTTTTACGGCCTGCCGGGTGTCGGCGTCCTGATCGAGCCGTTCCCCGCGGCAGTCCTCGTCTTTTCGATCAACGAGGGTGCGTACTGCGCCGAGACGATCCGCGCCGCGCTCGAGTCGGTCCCCCGGGGCCAGCTCGAGGCCGGGCAGTGCGTCGGCATGAGCTATCTGCAGATCATCCGCCGCATCATCCTGCCGCAGGCACTGCGCACGGCGTTCCCCACGCTGGCAAGCTCGCTGATCGCCATGATCAAGGATACCTCGCTGGCGGCCAACATCACTGTGACCGAAATGTTTATGACGACCCAGCGCATTGTGGCCCGCACCTATGAGCCGCTGGCGCTGTATATCGAGGTCGGTCTGGTCTACCTGCTGTTCTGCACAGTGCTGACCCGCCTGCAGGCTGTGGGCGAGCGCTACCTCAACAGCCGCGGCGCACAAAGGAGTTGAAGCTATGCTGGAAATCAGAAACCTGCGCAAGGCCTTCGGCCCGCTGCAGGTGCTCAAGGGCATTGATCTGGATGTGAACAAGGGCGATGTGGTGGCCATCCTCGGCTCAAGCGGCAGCGGCAAGACCACCATGCTGCGCTGCCTGAATTTTCTCGAAAGGGCAGATGCCGGCACGATGGATTTTGACGGCCGCCGCATCGAGCTGCACCGCGCCACCCGTGCCGAGATCAACGCCCTGCGCCGCCGCACGGGCTTTGTCTTTCAGAACTACAACCTGTTTGCAAATAAGACCGCGCTGCAGAATGTGACCGAGGGGCTTATCATTGCCCGCAAGATGCCCCGCCGCACGGCCGAGGAGCTGGCCCATGCGCAGCTTGTCAAGGTCGGCATGGATGACCGCGCCGACTACTACCCCAGCCAGCTTTCCGGCGGGCAGCAGCAGCGGGTAGCCATCGCCCGCGCCATGGCGGCCGACCCCGAGATCCTCTATTTTGACGAGCCGACCTCCGCGCTTGACCCCGAGCTGACCGGCGAGGTGCTGGCCGTTATGCGCCAGCTTGCGCGGGAAGGCCGCACGATGCTGGTCGTCACCCATGAGATGGATTTTGCCCGCCATGTGGCCAACCGCGTGGTGTTTATGGAGCAGGGCGTCATTGTGGAGCAGAACACCGCCGAGGCGTTCTTCAACGACCCGCAGCAGCCCCGCACCCAAGAATTTTTACAGACCTACAAGCAAAGGAGCCTTTTGTAATGAAAAACCTGAACAGGCTGACCGCCCTGACCCTGACCGCCGCCATGGCCGCTGCGCTGACTGCCTGCGGCGGCACGGCTGCAGCATCCTCCGGCACGGCAGCGTCTGCCGATGCCACCGCCGCCGACCTGCTGAGCGAGATCCAGACCCGCGGCACCATCACCATCGCAATGGAGGGCACCTGGGCGCCCTGGACCTACCACGATGAGAGCGATACCCTTGTGGGCTACGATGTCGAGGTCGGCACCAAAATCGCCGAAAAGCTCGGCGTGGAGCCGCAGTTTGTTGAGGGTGAGTGGGACGGCCTGCTGGCCGGTCTTGACGCCGGGCGCTATGACATTATGGTCAACGGCGTTGACATCACCCCCGACCGCGCCGCAAAATACGATTTCTCCACCCCCTACGCCTACAACCGCACGGCTGTCATCACCCGGGCGGACGATGACAGCATCCAGACGCTGGAGGATCTGAACGGCAAGACGACCGCAAACACGATCTCCAGCACCTATGCCCAACTGGCCGAGCAGTACGGCGCGACCGTCACGGCGGTCGATGACCTGAACCAGACCTTTGAGCTGCTGAACAGCGGCCGGATCGATGCGACCCTCAACGCCGAGGTGACCTTCTACGACTACACGAAGGAGCATCCCGATGCCAATGTCAAGATCGCTGTGCTGACCGATGATGCCAACGAGGTTGCGATCCCGATGCGCAAGGGCGAGGAGACTGCAACCCTGCGCGCCGCCATCGACACCGCCATTGAGGAGCTGCGCGCCGACGGCACGCTCAAGGCGCTGAGCGAGAAATATTTCGGCACGGACATCTCGACCAACGACTGAAAAGCGCATTATCTCATTGCAGAGTGCCGCAGTCAGTCTGACAAAGTAACATAAGGCAATACCGCATAATTCTAAGTGCCGATACGGCGAGCGAGGTACGGCAGCTGCTAAGCCAAAAGCGCAGATAATACTTTGTGTATTATCGAGCATTTTGGCAACGCAGATGCCGTGCCGTAGCCGCCGGAGCGGTGCTTAAGCCGTCAGGCGGGAATTGTGCGGTGTTGCCATAGCTTTTCGCTGCAAGGGGGCAGGCCTGTAGGCCTGCCCCCTTGGTGTTTTTGGTGCGGAAAATGGACAGAATCGCTGTATTTGTTGCAATAAAACAAATAACGCTTGCAATTTAACCGCAAAACAATTACAATGTAACTAATTGAGCGCAAACCGCAACAGGAGAACAGGGAGCATTGCATGATCAAAAGCTTTTACGAGGAGCCAATTTTCAGCAGCGATTTTCAGCGGAAGGATCTGCAGGTAATCGACAAATCCATCCAGCAGCTGCTGGATAAAAATAACGGCGTCGGCGTTGTGGGCGGCTTCTACACGCCGGGGCTGCCGGTTGGCATCATCAGTGAGCTGGCGCTGCGATCCCTCGGCTGCCATAGGGACGAGGTGTTCGGCAGCGGCTACACGATGCAGTTTGCTGACTGCTTTGCCGAGGACTGCGACCTGCGTGACCTTGAGAATTTCCGTCAGTTCAAGGGCAAGCGTACCCTCTGCCTGCACACCCGGGATGGGGGCTGGCGCTGGTTTTACCTCTGCAAGGACGAAAAGCAGCTGCCGGACGGCCGCGTTATGTGGCTGCTGACCCTTTGCGACTGCAACGCCCTGCACAAGCGCGAGAAATGGCTGGTCGAGGCGCGCAACAGCGCCGAGGCTGCCAACAGGGCAAAATCATCCTTCCTCTCCCGGATGAGCCACGACATCCGCTCGCCGCTCAACGGCATTTTGGGCATGGCCAAGATCGCCTACGACAACGCGGAGGATCCTGAAAAGGTCCGCGACACGATGGAGAAGCTGACCGCCGCCGGGCAGCAGCTGGAAACGCTCATCAATGATGTGCTGGATATAAGCCGTATGGAGAGCGGCCGTATGCCGATCACCCATGAGCCCTTTGACCTGTATGAACTGCTGGCCCGCTGCGGGGACACGCTGCACACCCAGATGGTAAGGATGCAGCTGACCTGCCATGTGCATTTCAACCACCGGCATAGCCATGTTATCGGCAGTCCGCTGCATGTGCAGCGCATCATTGCGAATATCTCCAGCAACGCGGTCAAGTACAACCGGGTGGGCGGCACGATCAACTACACGCTGGACGAGATCCCCAAGGACGAGTACCACGCTGTCTATCGCTTTACGGTGCAGGATACCGGCATCGGCATGAGCGAGGAGTTCCAGCGCCATATCTATGAGCCCTTTATGCAGGAGAATGAGGCCCTGCGCAGTGAGCTGAAGGGCACCGGGCTGGGGCTGGCCATCGCTAAAGAGCTTGTGGACCTGATGGGCGGCACGATCACGGTAAGCAGCACGCTGGGTGAGGGCACGACCTTTGTCATTGAGCTGCCCCTTGAGCTGGATCTGAGCGCGCCGAAGCAGCCTGTCGCGTGCAAGCCGCTGCCCAGCCTGAACGGGATGAAGCTGCTGCTGGCCGAGGATAACGCGCTGAACGCCGAGGTCGCCTGCTACCTGCTGGAAAACGCCGGGGCTGCGGTGACGGTGGCCGAAAACGGTCAGGCGGCACTCGATGCCTTTTTGGCAACCGGTAAGGGGGAGACCCCGCTGTTTGATGCGATCCTGATGGATGTTGTCATGCCGGTGATGGACGGTCTGCAGGCAGCGCGCGCGATACGCGAAAGCAGCCATCCGCAGGCAAAGGAAATCCCCATCATTGCGCAGACGGCCAACGCCTTTGCCGAGGATGTACAGCGCACCCGGCAGGCGGGTATGAACGACCATATCTCAAAGCCGCTGAATGAGGCCGCCCTGCTGCGCGTGTTGGCGCAGTATTATAGGCCCCAAAAGTAAAATAAAAACTGGCATCGCCCGCCGCTGCAGTTATGCAGCGGCGGGCGATGCTGTTACTTTACGATAAAATGCTCTACGATCATTCGCTGCACCGGCGGGGTGTACTGCAGCACGGCGTAGGGCGTACCGCGCGCGCTGACACGCTCGGCGCTGCGCAGACCGGCATCGACACCGGCGGGGGTGGGGACATAGTAGAACCCGCTGGTGGGCAGCTTTTCCATGGCAATCAGGCGCTGCTCAAGCAGCCATGCCTCAATGGCCTTGATGGTCGGGGCCTTCATGCCGGGGCCGCCGGCCTCGGCCAGCGCAGCTTTCAGCTCTGCACCGGTGTAGGCGTCCCCGTAGCGGAACTGCCCGGCGGTCTCCTCGGTCAGGGAAAAAGCTGCCTTGGGGCCCTTGGCGGCCTTGCGGGGTGTCTCGCCCTCGGCGGGGGCAGGCTCCGCCGAGGGGGGAGCAAGGCTCAGCACGGCATCAGGATGTGCGGCGCGGTAGGCCTCGATGGCGGCAAAAAAGCGCGCTGCGTACTTTTCATACTTGCGCTCGCCCATGCCGTACACGCCGATCATCCCCTCCACACTGCGCGGCGCGCGCAGGCACATATCGGCCAGCGATTTATCACCAAAGACAACATAGGGCGGCAGTCCCTCGCTCTGCGCGATCTCAAGGCGCAGCGTGCGCAGCTCGGCAAAGAGTGCAAGCCCTGCACCGGTCAGGCTGTCCATGATGCTGCGGTTTTGGGGCTTCGGGGCGGTGCGCTCCGGCTCCTGCCGGGGCGGCAGCCGCACAAGGACCTGCGCACCCTCCTTCAGCGGGGTGATGTCACCCAGACGCAGCACAGCGTACTGGTCATCGGTCTGTACAAGGTAGCCGTCCTCCAAAAGCTGGGCCAGCAGCCGGTCCAGCGTATCGCGCGGCAGCGCCTGCAGGGTGCCGTAGCTTTTCAGGCCCGGTGCGCCAAGTTCCCGCAGGCGGGCTCGGTTCGCGCCCTGCAGCGTGCCGAATACGACCGCCTTACCGAACCGCCCGCGCAGCTCCGCCACGCAGTTGATCATCCGCTTGGCGGCATCGGTCAGGTCGGCCTGCTCATAGACATTGTTGCAGCTGCCGCAGCTGCCGCAGGGCGCGGTGGGATGCTCGCCGAAATAGGTCAGGATCGTGTTGCGAAGGCAGGCGGTGGTGCGGCAGTATTGCTCCATCGCCTGCAGCCGCTGCAGATCGCGCTGGTACAGCAGCGCGGCGTCCTCCTCCTCTAAATCAGGGTTCTCCCTGCGCTCAAGCAGGAATTTGTTGATGATGACATCCTGCGCCGAAAAAAGCAGCACACATTGGGCGGGCAGTCCGTCACGCCCGGCGCGGCCGGCCTCCTGATAGTAGTTTTCCATGCTGGAGGGCATGTTGTAGTGCAAGACAAACCGCACATTGGATTTGTCAATTCCCATGCCAAAGGCGTTTGTGGCTACGATGACCGGCGCCTTGTCGTAGATGAAATCATTCTGGTTGGTGCGGCGGGCCTCGGCGGTCAGCCCGGCGTGGTATTTGGCGGCGGCAAACCCGGCTTCGGCCAGCAGCTCCTGCAGCTTATCGACATTTTTGCGGGTGGCGCAGTAGATGATGCCGCTCTCGCCCGGGTGGTCGCGCAGGTATTGCAGCACAAAGTCATCCTTGCGGCGGGTGGCCTCGACCTGAAAATACAGGTTCGGGCGGTCAAAGCCCGTCACCAGCACCTTGGGGTCCTGCAGCCGCAGCGTGCAGCGTATATCCTCCTGCACCGCCCGGGTTGCTGTGGCCGTAAAGGCCGAGAGGATCGGCCGCCGGGGCAGACTGTCCACAAAGGCAAGGATCTTGAGGTAGCTGGGGCGGAAATCCTGCCCCCACTGGCTGATACAGTGCGCCTCGTCTACTGTGATCATCGAAAGCTCGGCCGATGCGGCAAAGCTGCGGAAGGCGCTGCTCTCCAGCCGCTCGGGTGCGACATAGAGGAGCTTGTAGCTGCCCTCGGCAGCAAGGGTCAGTGCCTTGTCGATCTGTGCCTCGCTCAGGCTCGAGTTGATGAAGGCGGCGCGGATACCGGCGTTGTTCAGCGCCTTGACCTGATCCTGCATCAGCGAGATCAGCGGCGAGATGACAAGAGTGATGCCCGGCAGCAGCAGGGCAGGGACCTGATAGCAGAGCGACTTGCCTGCGCCGGTGGGCATGACGGCCAGTGCGTCCCGCCCGGTCAGAATGGCGTTGACGATCTCCTCCTGCCCGGGACGGAAGGAGTCGTAGCCGAAATAGCGTTTGAGCGCTTCAAGCGGTGTCATGGTGCGGATGCCCCCGGCCTTACAGGATCGTAAACTGGCAGGCACGCATGGCGTCCAGCGCGGTGCGGTGAGTGTCCGGTGTCACCCCGGCGCAGCAGTCGGAGAGGATTTCGATCTCCGTTTCGGGGAAGGCGGCGCGCAGCACCATCGCGTTGCTGATAACACAGATGTCGGTGCAGTAGCCGTAGATAACGATTTTTTCAAGGTCGGTCACGGCCTTGTTGTGGGCCATCAGCTCGTCCAGAATATCGCTGGGCAGCATATAGCTGCCGAAGGTGGCCTTGTTGATCACGCGGCAGACCGCAGGCTCGGTGCCGGCCATCGCGTTTTCCAGCTCGGGGGCAAGGTTCCAGCCGTCCTCGCCCTCGATGCAATGCTCCACCGGCAGGTGGCGGCCCTCCCGCGTTTCCAGATAGTTGTCGGGGTGGGTGTCGCGGGTAAAGAACATCCAGTGCCCGGCCTCGGCGTGGGCCTTGGCGGTATCGGCCAGATGGGCTACATTGGCCTGCGCAGCGGGGTTTGCCAGCGCACCGGTGATAAAGTCCTTCTGCACATCGACCACAATGTCAAGAATGATTTTTTCGCTCTCCATGTTTTGCTCTCCTTTTAGGGCAATGCTTATACTGTATTCGTATCCAGTATAGCCCCGATGCGCCCTTTTGGCAAGGGCGGCCTTATGCGGTACGGTGTCTGGCCTTTTTGACCAGCTTTCGGATCAGCAGTACAACCAGCACGATCAGCAGCACCGCCGCGGCCAGCAGACCGGCGTAAACGGCGGTGAATTTGTTGGGGTTCTTCAGCAGGGCAAGGGGGCTGCGGCTGGTATCTACCAGCTTGCGGCCGTGGGTTGTGCTGTAATACGCCGGCACATTGGCAATGCCGTCGCCGTCCGTGTCGGCAAACGAGGCCATATAGCGCGCGATCGAATCCCACGCCTTCAGCTCCCGGCCGTTTTCCGTGATGATGACATCCTCAAAGTCGGTGATAGGGGTGCCGTCCGCATACTTCGGCACGATGGCGAGGATGCCGTAGGACATGTCGGTCACGGCGCTCAGCATCTGGCCGCTGTACAGGTCAGCCACGATGCGGTACAGCTTATCATCCTCCAACGCAACGCGCTGCCCATCGTCCTCAAGGCAGACATCGGTCACCTTGTTCAGCAGCAGCCGGTGCGGGTTGTAGGTGAAGTTCAGCCCGCTGCAATACAGGCGCGCCGTTGTCATAAAATCGGACACGGAGGCGTCGATCTCTGCAGCGGTACGGATCTCCCGCCCGGTCAGATAGACGCTGATGAGCGGATAGCCGGGCACGCCGTCCGCACCGATACCCAGCGAGAAGGAATTGAACACCTGCTCGACCGTAATGTCGCCCCGGGCGTAGGTGTCGCGCACTGTGCCGCTCGGCACAACGGCCAGATCCACCGGCACACCGTCATAGTCGGCGGCGTTCTCCACGGCGTAGACATAGGCGTCCGCAATGATGTCGCCGAGGTTATGCTCCTCGTGGATGTTTTCAAGATCCTTCTGGGTGGAAAATACAATGTCATTCTCTGCAAGGACCTGATCCTTCGTGTAGCCGAACCGGGCAAGATAGTCGGTATCCACGGTGTCCATAAAGCTGTCGATCGTCTGCTGCGTGGCGGCGTGCACCGCAATATCCGATGTGATCGGGATCAGCTCATAGGCAGACATGGCCCACCGGCCGTCCGCCTGCTGTGTCAGCGTAAGCTCACCAAGGTTCTTGCCGTACTCGCCGCAGGATACCACATAGGTGCTGCCGTGCTGGATCGGCTTCTCGATCTCGGTGTGGGTATGGCCGCTCAGGATCAGATCAAGGTCGGGCACCGCCTTGGCCAGCAGCTCGTCCTCGGACTTGCTCTCGTCCTCCCATGTGCCGCTGTGGGAAACGCAGACGATCATATCCACATCCTCGTTGGCCTTGATGTCGGCCACGGTCTGCTTGACCGCCTCGATGGGGTCCTCAAACTTCAGCTCGCAGGTCGGGGCGCAGGCAAGCGCGTCCTTGCCGAAAACACCCACCACGGCAATGTCCACATCGCCCTTCTCCAGCACGGTATAACCGCTGACGCCGTATGCGGCAAAGGCGTCCTTCAGGCGCTGCTGCCCCTCGGTCAGGCCCTCTGCCTCCATCGTGTCCCAGTCTACATTGCAGACCACCATGGCCGGGACAGCATCCCCGGACGCCTGCGCGCTGGTCAGCATGTTGGCAAGCCCCTTGGAGCGATAGTCAAACTCATGGTTGCCGAGGGTCGTTACATCGCACCCGAGATACCCCAGCATGCGCAGCTCTGCCGCCTGCGTTTCAAACACGGTCTGGATAAGCGTTCCCATGGAGAAGTCGCCGCCGTCGATCACCAGCGTATCGGGGTTTTGCGTCCGCTGCGCCTCGATCAGGGTGTTCATGCGTGCAAAGCCGCCCAGCTCTGTTTCCAGCCCGTCCACCACCGTGGTGAAGGTGTTCAGATGGGAGTGGGTGTCGTGGGTGAATACGATGTCCACCGCTGTGCCCGGTGCTGCGTCCTGCGCGCAAACGGGCCATGCGCAGGGGACAGCCGCAAGCAGCAGCACGCCCGCCAGTGCCAGCGCGGTACATGCTTTTCTCATTTCCTATTCTCCTTTACCAATGCCCGCCGAAGGCACAGGGCCGCAAGCTGCCGCCTCCCTCCGGTATATAAGAGCATTACTGCTATATAGTTGTAACCATATTGCTGATATTTTAGCATATATGCACAGCCTGCACAAGCCTTTTCGGCAAGGGTAAAAGAAAGCGGAAGAAATAGGATTTGACAGACATTGGCAGCTCTGGCAATGGCACACAAGGCGCAAATACAGCGCGGCCCCTGCCGAGCAGGGGCCGCGCTGTGATGACGAAGCGATGGAAAACACTTTTTATATCCGCACGACAAGGGTGCTGAAGCTCTCATACTGCTGGTAAGAGAACTCCCTGGCCTGCTGGCGGATGACCTGCATACCCACGGCCTCGATGTCCGGCGCGCCTTTTCCGCCAAGGTGGTCGGCCTGTGCGGAGAAGGAGTCGAGAAAGTCGGTGTTGTCCCGGACGTGCAGTTCAAAATCGCCGTCCTCAAGCGCGACAAGCGTGATCTGTATCTCCGCAATATGCCCGGGTGCCTGTTCGAGGAACGCCGAGCAGGTTTCTGCTGCAGCCATCGAAACAAAGTACCGCTGCCGTGGTGCCGCCTGCCACCGGTCGCAAAAGGCTGCGATGCCGCCGGCCATGGCCGTGAACTCCCGACTGCTGCCGTGTATCGTCAGTGAGTAGACCCGCGCGGCATCAAACAGGCGTTCCCGGCCTGTCAGACAGCGCCATACAAAAAGCAGCAGCAGAGAAAGCAGCTCGGTCACGGGGTAGAGCCACCAAAACTGCGGCAGGGAAGTGGCAAAAAATACCGTGCAAGGCAGCAGTATTACAAAGTTTCGCAGCAGGGTGATGATAAAGGCGCTTTGCTCCTCATGAATCGAGCGATAATAGGTGTGCAGCACCATGCTGACACCGGCCCCTATACTGCTCAGGGCATACAGCCGCAGCGCCGGTGCGCCAAGGTAGTGCAGCGCCTCCTCGTGCAGACCGAAGGCACTGCAGATAAGGCCCGGAAACAGGAAGATCAGCGCCGCTGCGGTGCTGCCAGCATAGAGGCCCCACCGCAGCGCAAACGCGAGGGCGCGCCGTGCCGCCGGCAGGTTTTTCTCACCGTAAAAGGTGCGGAACAGCGGCTGCGCTGCCTTGGCAGCACCGATGTATATGTACAAAATCAGATACGCGGTGCTTTGCACCACGGCGAAAACCGCCACGCCATTTTCCCCCTCAAGGCGCAGCAGCAGATGATTGGCAAGGAGGAAAAACACCATCCGGTACAGGTACGGGGCTGCGCCGGGCAGCCCGCTTTTCAGGCAGGAGAGTGTCTCGCGCGGGTTTGGCCGGGCAGCGGCAAGGTGCAGCGTGCGGTCTTTCGCAAAAAGGGCGGGCATATAGCACAGCACCGACACCGAAAGTCCAATCAGGGTAGCACCGGCGGCACCGGCTGTGCCCATCCCCAGACCCGGCACAAGCACAAGATCCAGCGCAATGCGGATGGCGTTGCCATACAGGGAACCGCGCGTTGCCAGCCGCCGGTTGTCATCGCTGCGCAAAAAGTCGTTGAGCACATACTTTAAAAGAAAGAGCGGCGCACCGGATGCGATCAGACACAGATAGCCTTTGGCGGCGGTGTACAGTGTGCCGTCAGCGGGTGTGGTGCCCAAAAGCTCCAGAATTGCTTGCGGGAACAGATTGACAAGCGCGGCAAGCAGCACGCTGACGGCAAGCCCCGCCTGCAGGACGCGGTTGAAGCAATCTGTTGCCTGCGCGGGCTTTCCCTCCGCCAGAAGCCGGGCATAGCGCGTGCTGCCGCCCAGCCCCAGACCATGTACAAAGGCAAGGAGCATCGTATGCAGCGGCAGACTGAAGCAGAGCGCCGCCAGGCCGGTGACGCCCATCTGCCAGCCGATTACTATGGCATCTGCCATGGCAGCAAACGCCAGCCCTAAGGAGTACGCCAGTGAGGGGGCGAGCAGGCGGTGGAACATCCGCGGTGTAAAGTGATCCTTATGTTGACTCATAGCAGAGGATAGGCCTCCCGTATTTCATGCTTTGCAGTGCCTTGAAAAGCGGTTTTCTGCAGACTGGGTATCTATACTCTGATTATAATCGGATAATCCGGCTTTACCTCATTTTTGCGTGAAACGCCGGTTATTCTGCGTGAAATACAGCGGCGGCCGCCGCAAAAAAAGCGGAGGCTCACCAGGAGCCTCCGTGATAACTTGTTATGCTTTTGCGCCTGTTGGGGCTGCGGTGTTGCCTTAGCAGTTCAGGACAAGGCTGGCCGTTACGATGCCGTCCTGCAGGTGATAGCGGATGTTGCCGTCGTATTTATCGACCGCCATCAGGATGCTTTCAATGCCGGTGCCCTTCGGCTCGATCATATCGTCCTCAATCACAAGGCCGGGGGCACAGGGGTTGCTGCACACGATCACGAGCTTTCCCTTTTTTATGCGGAGGCTTACCGTGATCTTTCCGTGGGAGCCGCACGCCGTACAGCCGTTGCACGCATTTTCCAGCAGATTGGAAAGGATCGCCACAAAGTCCATGTCGGCAATCGCCGTATCCTCGGGCACCTCGGCTGTCACCGAAACGGCAATGCCCTCCTTCTGCGTGCGGTTGTAAAAATTGTTCAGAATAGCGTTGACCGTGACATGCGGGCAAAAATCGATCTGGCTTGCGGTGTCCAGACTGTGGATGAATTCCTCAATATAATGCTCTGCCTCCTGCGGCTTTTCCTGCCGGAGCAGCAGCGCAAGATTCTGCATATGATGCCGGAAATCATGGCGCATGGCCTTGGCTGCCATGGCGTTTTCCCGCGCGGTGGCAAGCTGCCCCTGCAGGTATTGCACGTTTTGGCTGATCAGCTCCATCCGCGCCTCGGCGCTCATGGATTGGATCGTGCCGAATATGACCCAGAGAACGGCAACGAAAATCACCGTGGTCGTGCCGAACAGCATGGAATACACGGTGTCGCGCGTATTGCGCATGATGAGTGCGACCAGCAGGGAAAACACAAATAAAAACAGCGCCGATACAAGCGAGATGGAATACCATGTCCGTCTTTTGTCCCCCGGTACCGTGCGCATATACGGGCGGGCATAGCGCAGATACAGCAGGATTGCCGGTACAGTCAGCGCTATGCGCACGATGCTGCGCGCGTATATCTGCCCAACGCTCGACAGGCCCGGCAGCAGACTGTCACACAGCAAAACCGAAAGACAGAGTATGATGCAGAAGATGTTTGCATAGGTGAGGATCAGAAACAGCTTTTTGCTGAAGGAGTCGGCCGAGGTGTACAAAAACAGCGCAACGGCCGGTACGATGGTGCCCACAAAGGAGAAGGAAATCACATGCGGGGAGGTCTTGCCCAGCAGCATAAACGCCAGCAGGGCCCATACGATAAAGAACAGGGCGTAAAGCCCGTAGAGCAGCAGGGTCTTTTTGACCGAATACTTCCGCTCGGTCATTGCGGCAAAGCAGGCGATATGCGTTGCCACCATAAGCAGGGAGGTCATAACCAGATGATTCATTGCTATGCTACCTTTTCTTCCAAAAATCGGGCGGCGCGGCGAAAGCGTGATTGTCAGCCTAACATCAGGACGCCTGCACAATCAGACATTTGCGTAAAGGAAAGAGCCGGGAAATCTTTTCTCAGTTCTTCAACGACAAAGTAGATTTCATCAGGATCCCATGCGTCGCCGGCCTTCCATTTGCACTGCTCTAAAGCCTCGCGTGTTTCAAAGGCAACATCACCGATGATGATTTTGCCGTTCTCCTTCAAATAGCCGCGCAGGTCTGAAAGAAAGCTTCTCTTTTGCGCATCCGTCAAATGATGCAGAGAGTATGTCGCAACAATATAATCATAGCGGCAGCTTCGCAAAGGCTCAACAAGCCCTTTTGAAAAGTCCCCCTGATATAAATGTGCGTTTGGCATTTTCTCAGATGCCAGCGCAATCATTCTTGACGAAAAATCCTGCCCATAGATGGAGCAGCCGTGCTCGTACAGTTTGGTTGTCAATGTGCCTGTTCCGAACCCAATGTCCAGCACAACGGCATTTTCTGATCCCATTATGGTCTGAAAAATGAACCCGAGTACCTTTTTATAACCGGCAAAGGGATAGGTGTTTCCCTCGTCAGAAAGGCCGACCGCTTTGTCATACCCATCAGCCCAAAGGTCAAATTCCTTGTTGTTCAGCATATGTATATCCTCGATGACTTCTGATTTATCTGCTGTTCCCGGCGGGCTTGCAGGGGACGCAGTTTTCCTCACAAAGCAGACCATAAAAAGCTGGTCTGCCCCGGCGGTGCCGCAAACCATTACACTTTTTTTACAGGATACCGCACCCATGGGTGCTTGTCAAGGCGCGCTTGCTATACCCTGAGTGCCTCGGTTCTGCACAGCGGCTCGCAAAACAGGAAAAAGCACGTTGTTGGTTGTCACAACAGGGTTTTTCAATGTTTTATAGTGCTACTGCACAGTAGTGGTCATACGGTGGTCAAGAATCTTCCATACCCAGCACGCAGCATTCCGGAAATATCTTGAAAAAATTGGGCGATTCACTTGTAAAAGGTTGACGCGGCTGCGTTCGGGGGTATATCATATTTGTATACAACCTTGCGCGGAGGGAGGAACGCACGGTGATCCGAATCGGCATTGTGGACGATGAAAAACAAGAAAGAGACCAACTGAAACAGGCGCTGGCGCGGTTTAGCGCGGAGAACGGCACAGAACTGAACGTACAGGAGTTCGACTGCGCGGCGGTCTATCTGGCGGCGCAAGACCGTGATTTTGACATTTTATATCTCGACATTGATATGCCGCAGATGTCCGGCATGGAACTGGCCGAAAAAATCCGGGAGACAGATCAAGATGTCATCCTCATTTTCTGCACGAATTTGCAGCAATTCGCGCTGAACGGGTACAGTGTCGGCGCGCTGGGCTTTATTGTAAAGCCGATACAGTGGTACTCCTTCCATATGTATCTGACGCGGGCGCTGAAGGCGCTGCAAAAGCGCGCAGGTCAAAAGGCAACGCCGCCGCACATTGTCGTCAAGGACGGCACCGTGACGCGGCTGCTGGATGCAGCGGAAATCGCCTATGTGGAGGTACGCCAGCACGACCTGCTGTACAACCTGTGCAGCGAGGACGGTAAGACCGAGATCATCAAAAACCGCGGTTCGATGCAGGAACTCGCGGCGCAGCTGACGCCCTACGGCTTTGTGCGATGCAGCGCCAGTTACCTTGTGAACCTGCGCCGCATCACGGCGGTAAGCCGTATGAATGTCTATGTCGGCGGGGCGGCACTGCCCATCGGGCGCACCTACAAGGACGCCTTCACCGAAGCATTCTCTCGATATATGGCAAAAAAGGAGTGGGAAGACCCGTGCCGGTCATAAATTGGATACTGAACCAGCAAGTCCAGCTGGGTATGATTCTATGCGCTGGCCTGTTTGTCCCGTGGGGGCAGCGCCGCAGCTGCTTCGTTCCGCGGCTGGCGGCGGGTGTATGGGGCTTTCTCGCACTGACGAACACCCTGACATTTCTGCCGCTTTGGGCAAGATTGCTGCTGTATACGACGCTGCTGTTTGGCCTGATATGGTTCAGCTTTGACTGCAGCCCGCTGCACGCCCTGTTTTATACAACCTGTGCCTACGCGGTGCAGCACATTGCCAGTAAGCTGGCCTATATGCCTATTATTTGGCTGATTCAGCATGGGCGCACAGACGGGCGCGTTACCTTTGTCATTCTGCTTTTCAGCAACCTTGTGGTCTGTCTGGTCATCTACCTGCTGTTCACCCTGCGCATCCGGCGCGGGCGCCTGCTGTTTGACAATGTCAAGACCGTGCTTTACTCCGGCTTTTTCCTGATTGCCGCGGTCTACCTGAGTGTTGTGCTGGAGGATGTTCTGGACAGCAGCGCAGAGTCCTACCTGACCGCCTATCTGGCGCTGAATGCGTTCTGCATCCTGTTTGCCATCACGATTCTGGCGCTGGAATTTTCAAATTGCAGCATCAAAAGTCTGGAACAAGAGAATGAAATGCTGGCGCAGCTGCTGGAATGTGACAAGCAGCAGTATGAGCAGGCAAAAAAAGATATGGAAAAAATCAACATCCGCTACCATGACCTGAAACAGCAGTACTCCCGCGCCACGGATGAGGAACGCGCCCGTCTGGAAGAAGAGATGGACAACCTGAACCTGCGCTATTTCACCGGAAATAAGGCGCTGGACATCACACTGACCCCAAAGTCGGTGCTTTGCGGGCAGGCAGGGATTCAGCTGGTCTGCTCGGCAGACGGCAGCTGTCTGGAGGATATGAAGCACTACCACATCTACTCCCTGCTGGGCAATGCGCTGGACAATGCCATTGAGTGTCTGACGCAGGTAAGCGATGCGTCCAAGCGGGTCATCACGCTGGACATCAGCCGCTGCCGTGATATGGCGGTCATCCGCGTGCAGAACTACACCCCCGCACCGCCGACGCTGCGGGACGGCGCTATCGTCACAACCAAGCAGAATACCGAGGAGCACGGCTACGGCATAAAAAGCATCAAAAGCATTGCCGAGCAGTACGGCGCAACCGTGACCGGTGTGGACGACCTGAACCAGACCTTTGAGCTGCTGCTAAGCGGCCGCATTGATGCCACGCTGAACGCTGAGGTGACCTACTATGATTACATGAAGGAGCACCCCGACGCGAACGCGAAAATCGCCGTGCTGACTGCGGACGCGAACGAGGTTGCCATCCCGATGCGCAAGGGCGACGAGACCGCCACCCTGCGCGCTGCCATCGACACCGCCATTGAGGAAATGCGCGCCGACGGTACGCTGAAGGAATTGAGCGAGAAGTACTTCGGGACGGATATCTCCACGAATGAATAAATGAAGCATCCCCCGCCGCGTTGAAACGGCGGGGGAATTTTTGTGTGGGGGAGATGGATGGGAAAACGGGAAATTGCCGGAAGGCTGCGGGCCGGGTATGCCCGGCCCCTACAACTCTGTCTCGCGGCTCGTAGGGACGGGGCTCTGCTCCGCCCGCGCCGCGTACCCGCAGTGGCATTTTGCACAAAGGGATGCGACCTTGTCTTGTGCGCTTTGCACTACGCTTTTTGTAATCTTTTTGTTACAATTACAGATTGCGCGCCCAAAACGATAGGTTATGCAAATTTTGTGCCGCAAAGCCCCTTTTCTGCTACAATAAGGTCAGAACAAAGGCAGGGGCCAAAAGCCCCGCCAAAATTCAAGGAGGAGAAAAATGCAAAAGAAAAAACTCACACCACTGCAAATTGTAGGCCATATTCTGCACACAGGTATTCTGGCTGTGCTGGCAGTTGTCATGGCAGTGCTGTTGTTTGCAGCCAACGTCATTCTGCCTAGCTACGCCCGCATGATAAATGCAATGCTGGGCTACAAGAAATCTTGGGACAACAGCAAAGTACAGACCGAGGGCCTGGACCTGGACTATAACACGGCGGACTATACCGCCGACACCATCGGTGATGCCGAAAAAGACCTGACCGACCGCATCGACAATGAAGGGGTCGTTCTGCTGAAAAATGACGGCGCCCTGCCCCTGGCCGAGGATACGACCGTGAGTCTGTTCTCTGCCAACAGTAAGCAGAATGTGGGTGCCGGGCTGATGGGCGGCGGCTCGCCGTTGAATACGGCCCTGACCGAGCGCGGCCTGAACGTGAACGAGACATTGTGGAATTTCTACACGCAGGGTGCAGGTGCCGGGTATGGGCTGGCCAGCGGCTCCATCGGCTACGGCGATGCCGAGGACTTCCGTATCAACGAGTGCCCGCTCTCTGTCATGCAGGGTGAGAGTGGTCTGCTGGACAGCGTACAGGGCACGACCCCGGTCTACATTCTCAAGCGTGTGGCAGGCGAGGGCCGTGATATGCCCCGTTCGATGTACAACCACGCTGCCAGTGAGGAAGACAAGGTCCGCAGCTATCTGGAACCGGACTCCACCGAGCGTGAGATTCTGCAATACCTGAATGATAACTACGACAATACAGTGCTGATCGTAAACTCCAACGCAGCGCTGGAGCTGGACTGGCTGGCCGATTACCCCAACATCAAGTCGGTGCTTTACGCGCCGACCATCGGCGCAGCTATGGCGGATGTGCTGACCGGCAAGGTCAGCCCCAGCGGGCGCACGGTGGACACCTTTGCGGCCGATGCCTCTGCATCCCCGGCGGCGCAGAACTTCGGTGATTATGCCTACTATGACGAAAACGGCAGCATCACAAAGTATAACTACGTCACGTATGAGGAAGGCATTTATGTCGGCTACCGCTATTACGAGACTCGGTATGAGGACGTTGTCCTCGACCAGGGTAATGCGGGCGATTACGACTATGCCGGCGAGGTCGTGTATCCTTTCGGTTACGGCCTGAGCTATACGACCTTCGATTGGAGCGACTTTAAGGCAGACTGGAGCGGTGACACCTGCACGGCACAGGTCACTGTCACCAACACCGGCGATATGGCAGGCAAGGACGTTGTGGAGCTTTATGTACAAAGCCCCTATACGGATTACGACAAAGCAAACGGTGTGGAAAAGCCTGCCGTGGAGTTGGTCGGCTACGGAAAAACGTCTGAGCTGGCACCCGGCGCAAGTGAGACGGTAAGCGTTACCTTTACGAAAGACCAGCTCAAGGCATATGACGCCAGCGGTGCGAAAACATACATCCTGGATGCAGGTGACTACTATATTACCGCGGCAAAAAATGCCCACGACGCTATCAACAATGTGCTGGCGGCCAAGGGAAAAACCGTTGCAGACGGTATGACCGCCGACGGTGATGCGGCATTTGCCACCGTGTATACCCCTGCCAACACCGAGACAGATACCACCACCTATGCAGTCGACAGCCGCACGGGTGCTGCTGTCACAAATCAGCTGGATGCCGCCAAGGGCGATGCCGGTTACCTGACCCGCAGCGATTGGGCAGGCACGTTCCCGAAACCGGACGGCGAACCCAGCGATGTAATCAGCACCTGGGGCAATGAAATCAACGGCACGGATGCTGACGGCAAGCCCGCCTCTTACCAGTACAAAAAGACTGCCGGTGCAGAGCTGGTGGCGCAGCTGGATTCCACCGATTCCGGCAACCCGACTGTGGGTGATACCTACGAGGATGAAATCGTCTACGGTGCCGACAACGGGCTGAGCCTGATTGACCTGCGCGGCAAGAGCTACGACGACCCGATGTGGAACGACCTGCTTGACCAGCTGACGGCAGACGATTATTACAACATCATCACCTGCTCTGGTTACGGTGTGCCCGCCATCAATAGTGTGGGCAAGCCCTTTGTGATCGATGCTGACACAGCAAGCGGGCTGATCTACGGCGGCACCGGTACTATGTTCCCCAACATGATGACCCTTGCCCAGACCTGGAACCAGGATCTGGCGCAGGAATACGGCACGATGATCGGCAATGAGGCGGTCATCGGCGGCTGCGACGGCTGGTACGCACCGTCCATGAACATCCATCGTACCCCCTTCAGCGGTCGTAATGGTGAGTATTACTCCGAGGATCCGTTCCTTTCCGGCACGGTAGCATCCAAAGAAGTCTACGGTGCTGCTACCAAGGGGCTGTATGCCTATATCAAGCACTTTGCCTTTAACGACCAGGAAAACCACCGCGGCGACCGCGATGGGCAGTACGGCGCGGCAACCTGGCTGAATGAGCAGTCTGCACGCGAAATCTATCTCAAGCCTTTTGAGATGTGCATGAAACTGGATGACGTCACGCTGAACTATGTGGAGAAGCAGGCCGACGGCAGTTACAAGAATGCGACTACTACCATCCCGGCGGCACTGGGCGTTATGACAGCCTTCAACCGCGTTGGCGCGACCTGGACCGGCGGCAGCTACGCGCTGATTACCGGAATCCTGCGCACCGAGTGGGGCTTCAATGGCGCGGTTATCACTGATAACGCCAATACCGGCGTCTTTATGGGCGGCCAGCAAATGATCGAGGCAGGCGGCGACATGAAGCTGACTTACGTGAAAAACTCCGCCCGCTGGGATGATTTCGACAAAGACAATGCCGAAACCTACCACTATGCACGCGAGGCACTGCACCATGTGCTGTACACGACCGCCAACACCAAAGCAATGAACGGCGCAATGCCGGGCAGTATCTACAAGGATGGTCCGCAGGTCAGTACGACCGTGCGCACAGTGGTCAACATTCTCTGCACGCTGCTGCTGATTCTGCTTGCTTACCGGGTATTCCGTGTGTGGAAGCCCAGCAAGCGCAAGCTGGCAAAGATGGAGGCAAAAGCGGCCAAGAAGGCAAACACCTAATTCGGAAAGTAAGGGCAACACCGCACAATTCCCGCCTGACGGCTTAAGCACCTCGCTCGCCGTATCGGCACTTAGAATTATGCGGTATTGCCTAAGGGCGACAGAATGCGCTGCCGCCCTTGCTTTTTATGCGGGGAGAGACCCATGAAACACACAGATATTATAACCAAACTAAACCTTGAACAAAAATGCGCTCTGCTGTCCGGTGATACCGTATTCACGACGCGGGGCTACAAAAACGCGGGCGTGCCGTCCATCACCCTGTCCGACGGCCCCCACGGCTTGCGCAAGCAGGCCGGGGCGGCGGATCACCTGGGGCTGAACCCCAGCGTGCCGGCCACCTGCTTCCCCACAGCCGCCACCGTGGCGTGCAGCTGGGATCCGGCGCTGGGCGAGGAAATCGGCGCAGCCTTGGGCGAGGAAGCCGCTGCGCAGGAAGTGTCGGTGGTGTTGGGACCGGGGCTTAACATGAAGCGCAACCCGCTGTGCGGGCGCAGCTTTGAGTATTTCTCCGAGGACCCGTATCTCGCGGGCAAGCTGGCGGCGGGATATATTCGCGGCATCCAGTCCAAGGGCGTAGCCGCCTGCCCGAAGCACTTTGCCGTCAACAGCCAGGAAACGCGGCGTATGGCTTCGGACTCCATCGTGGACGAGCGCACCCTGCGGGAAATTTACCTGACCGGGTTTGAAATCGCCGTCAAAGAGGGGCATCCCCGCAGCATTATGTCGTCGTACAATCTTGTGAACGGTACCTACGCCAACGAGAACAAGCACCTGCTCATGGAGATTTTGCGCGATGAGTGGGGCTTTGATGGCGCGGTCATCACCGACTGGGGCGGAAGCAACGACCACGCGCTGGGCGTGAAAAACGGCTCCACGCTGGAAATGCCCGCGCCCGGTGGGGACAGTGTGCGCGAACTGCTGGCGGCGGTGGAAAGCGGGAAAATCTCTGAATCCGACATCGATGCCCGCCTGTCAGAGTTGCTGCCGCTGGTGTTTGATACCAAGGCTGCGCTGGACGCTGCCCCGCGTGAGTTTGATGCGGCAGCCCATCATGCGCTTGCCCGCCGCGCCGCCGCGGAAAGCCTTGTGCTGCTGAAAAACGAGGGCTCTTTGCTGCCGTTGGCGGCGGGTAGCAAGGTGGCTGTCATCGGCGACTTTGCCAAAAATCCGCGCTATCAGGGCGCAGGCTCCAGCATGGTGAACTCGACACAGGTGGATGTGCTGCTGGATAAGCTGATCGACTCCGAGTTGAACGTCATCGGGTATCAGCAGGGCTTTGACCGCCACGGTAAGC
>ERZ1673752.430-NODE-430-length-73358-cov-13.540605_pt1 | contig 73358 bp, 56 predicted proteins | sample MGYA00580195_ERZ1673752 | MGnify/ENA primary metagenome ERZ1673752 (study PRJEB41218, sample SAMN15661744) | gut metagenome | host: Homo sapiens | place: Canada: London | collected 2015-08-20/2019-03-30 | study: EMG produced TPA metagenomics assembly of...
GCACGACCGCCACGCCCACCCCTAGTGCCAGCGAAAACATCACCGCTTTGCGGTGTACCGCCCCGGCTGTAACATCCTCGACCTGATCCATCAGCACGTAGACTGCCGGTTCAGCCAGAATCGTCACGACCCCCAACAGGAACGCCACTGCCAGCAGCAGGGCGGGGGGTTGGTTCGCGGCCAGCGTTTCGCCAATGGTGCGGCCCACGTCCATGAAACCCGCGTTGACTCCGGTGAGGAAAATGACCAGTCCGACATAGGAAAACACCAGCCCCAAGATGATACGGCGCAGTTTTGCCGCGGTCAGGGGGAAAAACTTTGCCAGGGCGCCCACCAAGAAAGCGGTGAGGATGGGAGCTAGTCCGAGCGCCACGTCACGAATCTGGCGAGGAGCTTCTTGTGCCAGCGCCGCCACGGGGCTGAGGTCTATCACTTCCGGGGCAGGAATGTCGCGCGGAATCTCGCCCAACTGAAAAATGACGGCGGTAACCAGCACCGCCAAAATTGCTCCCGCGGAAGCAATCCCCACCAGGCCAAACGCATCGGCCTCACCGCTGCGGGAGTCCTTTTTCATCGCGGACACCCCCGCCGCCATCGCCAAGATGAACGGCACGGTCAGCGCTCCGGTGGTGGCTCCCGAGGCATCGAAAGAAATCGCGAGGTACTCGGTGGGGGCAAAATAGCCCAGGACCGCCACCAAAACGTAGGCGCCCAGGAGGATGAATTTCAGGGGGATAGAACGGATGATGCGCACCATTCCGATGGTCAGGAGCACCGCTATACCAAGGCTCACCACCAGCACCAAAAAAAGCTTGCCCAGCATTCCGTCGGTGATTTCCTCCACTTGACCGCCGTAAATATGCAGGTCAGGCTCCGCTACCGAGATGAACAGGCCCAGCACAAAGGTTGCCGATATCACGACCGCGAGCCTGCCGGAACGGGCGATGGCGTGCCCCAGCAGCTGCCCGATGGGGGTCAGGCCAATGTCTACTCCCAGCAGGAAGATCGCCAGGCCAACGATGATTGCAAACGTGCCCAAGGCAAAACGTGCCGGCAGTGAACCCTCCAGGGGGACCAAAGTGAGTGCCAAAACCACGACAATCCCCACGATTGGCGCCACAGAGAACAGCGTCTCTTTTAGCTTTCGTAGCGGAGCAGAAAAATCAGCAAGCAACTTGGCTCCTCGATAGGGGCGGTTTCATGCCAGTTTATCAAGTTGCGTAACCGAAGAGTACCGCGCCGGTTGCGCGAGGCCCCCGCCACCGCCCTCGCGTATCCGAGCAAGTATCTGGGGATAGACGGCCAGGAGAATGCGGGGATACTTGCTGGGTTGCGGATATAAGGTGGGATTTGGGCAGTAGCTGCCATTATTGGCAGCTACTGCCCTATTTTCACCTTTAATCCACGCACACCCCGAAACCTAGGGGAGGTTTTACGACTGAATAGCGTTGAATTCAGGTTTCTATACACAGGAAATTAGGCAGGCGGTGCGCTCGCTCGGGGGCGCTCGCGAGAGGCGGAAGGGGGAGGGCCCCCTCGCGTTTTGCGCGACTATTGTCGCAAAACGCTCACCCCCCAGCCTCTCGCTGAGTCGCCCCCAACGCTCTCCGCCCCGCACCAAAATCAACTACCAAACCAAAAACCACACCCGGGACAAAACACTCCTGCGGTTTACAGCACACCCGCCGCAACACCCTTGTGTACCGCAATAAAACCTATTTAAACGGCTCGGTGTGCCATATATGGCACACCGAGGCAAATTAATAGGATTTACACCGAAACCAAGGGAAAATTTTGGGGGTAAATTGGCAGGGTGAGACTTTTTGTGGTGCTGACTGCAGCGGGGTCGGGAACTCGACTCGGCTGTGATATGCCCAAAGCGCTGGTTCCCGTGGCGGGTCGCCCGTTGCTAGAGTGGGCTTTAGAAGATCTACCCAGCTGCGATTTTGTGGTTGTCAGCGCGCCGTCGGCGCAGCTCGACCGTTTTCAATCGGTGGTTTCCGGTTATGACGTCCCCGCTGCGGTTGTTCCCGGTGGCTCTTCGCGACAAGGTTCAGTAGCAGCAGCCCTCCAAACGCTGGTAAACATGGTTGACCCGGTGCAAGACGATGACTTGGTCCTGGTTCATGACGCGGCCCGCCCTTTCACTCCCGCCGCAGTGTTTGACCGCGTGGTTTCAGCTCTACAGAACGGTCATCGAGCCGTTGTTCCCGCTCTGCCAGTCACTGACACAATCAAGGTCGTAGATCCGCGGACCCGTCCCGACGAGCCTGTCGAGGTTGTCACCGCCACCCCGAACCGCGCGACTTTGCGTGCAGTCCAAACGCCACAGGGCTTTTACCTGCACGAATTGGCAGCGCTGCACCAGCGTTTTGCCGAACGCTCGCTCGCGGAGTACACGTCTTTCTCCGATGATGCAGCGCTATATGAAGCCGCAAACCTGCCAGTCGTGACCGTAGAGGGCGATTGCTCCGCCTACAAAATCACCACACCCGCTGACCTGGCTCTCGCCGAATCCCAGCATTCCCCACACCACTAACGTCCCCGCACTTGTGCAACGAACTATCACCAAAACATAATGAACGCGACTTGGCGGCGTTCGGGGGGATGCCTCTCAGTCGCAGAAATGGGGTCCCGTTCTGTTTTTCTAAGCGGGCAAGCCGCTAAGAAAAACTACGAACACCCGCAGCGAGTGAGTCCTGACACGCGAGCTTGCTCGCGTATCAGGACGAGCGAGCCAGGGTACGCAATCTCGCAGAGATTGCAAGTACCCATATGCTCCTTCGAGGTCCCCCCTCCACCACCAAGCCACCCCCCTAAAAACAAACGAACAGCTAAAACCCGAGCTACCCGCTTGAGCAACGAACACCATAGATAACACGAGAGAACTTAACAAATCCCTAACGTAAAACCGGTAGGTTAACAGTAAAGTCATCAAAGGGGAGAGACATGCCAAAACCAGGCGGATTTATCCAAAAGTTAACATGGTGCATGGGGGCGCGATGGCAGCGCGAAGCGCATGAGCCATCGCGGGCCGGGCGCGTAGGCGTTAAAAAACGGTCCGGGGAACCGTTTTAGCCGCAGCTCCTTGAAAGGGAAAACAATGGTAAAAGAAGGCGGATTTCTTCAAAAACTAACCTGGTGTATGTGGGACGCCGGCGGCGCCTCTGTCAACGCGGTCGCGACGACTTTCGTGTTCACGGTTTACTTGACCGGCTCGGCTTTCGGCAACCAAACCGCCTCCTCACAAGCCGTTTCAACCGGCATGACCATCGCGGGAATTATCGTGGCGCTGACCGCCCCCATCACCGGGCAACGCGCGGATCGGCGCGGCAAAGGGACATTTTGGCTGGGGGTCTTTTCGGTAATCATCATCGCTTGTTTGGCAGCGATGTTCTTTGTGGCGCCGCACCCGAACTTCCTGTGGCTGGGCGTGGGCCTGCTGGCGTTGATGACCATGTTCTTCGAGTTCGCCACCGTGAACTACTACGCCATGCTGACCCGGATTTCCAACGCCGACAACATCGGAAAAATCAGCGGTATCGGCTGGGCCAGCGGGTATTTCGGCGGAATCGTCCTGTTGATGTTCCTGAACTTCGGTTTCATCTCGGAAAATAACTTCACCGGCTTGGACACCTCAAACGGCATGGGGGTGCGAGTCGCGATGCTGGTCGCGGCCGCGTGGTCGCTGATTTTCTTTGTGCCGGTGCTGTTTACCGTGCGCGGGCGGGTCGTGCCGGGCAGCGAAAACCTGCCTCACGAGTCAATTTTCACCTCCTATAAAAAGCTGTTCCAAACCATCGCCTGGCTGTTTCGCAACGCCCCGAACGTGTTGTACTTCCTGATTGCCTCCGCAATTTTCCGCGACGGACTGTCCGGCGTCTTTACCTTCGGCGGCATCATCGCGGCGGTGACTTTCGGTTTCTCTCCGGGGGAAGTCATTATTTTCGCGGTCGTCGCCAACGTCGCGGCCGGCATCGCCACGACGCTGATGGGTTTCTTTGACGACAAAATCGGCCCCAAGAAAGTCATGATTTTCTCCCTCATCATGCTGGTAGCGTGCTGTTTAGGAGTTTTCGCCCTGCATGCCCAAGGCAAAATCATCATGTGGACGATTGGGCTGTTCATGACCTTGTGGGTCGGCCCGGCCCAGTCGGCGTCCCGTTCTTTCCTGGCGCGGCGCATTCCCGAGGGTCACGAGGGCGAGGTGTTCGGGCTCTATCAGACGACGGGTCGCTCGGTGACGTGGCTGGCTCCCCTGATGTTTACCCTGTTCATCAGCCTCGGCCAGCACTTCACCCCTTTCATCCCGCCCGCTTTGCTGTCCGTGACGACGGGTCCGGGCGGCCCGATGATGGCGATTCACGCGCAGGCTCAATACTGGGGCATCCTCGGGATTGGCCTGGTGCTGCTGGTGGGGTTGCTGATGCTGCTGCCGGTGCGCGAGGATCACATGGTTCTACGGCGGGCGACCGAGACAGCGCCGAGCGTTTCCGCTCCTGACGCAGTTTCGGGCGACCCCACAAGTCTTGAGGGGGACGTTTCCGTGACGGTTTCGCCCTCCGGGCCCGGCCAGCCGGTCGAACTCCCGGCGGAAACACCGACGGAGGACTTCTCACCTGAAACTCCCCCGCCCAGTGCGCCAGACCCCACACAAACCCTCGGAGGTGCCCAATGAAACGCCAGCTTATTTCGATGATTGCCGCGGCCGGCCTGGTGACTTTGAGCCTGACCGGGTGCGCCTCAGATCAAAGTAAAGTCGACGCGAAACCGGCGCCCGGTTCTCCTGACATCGGCGCGACGGCCGCCATTTTTGCCGACCTGAAACTGGCGGGGCACTCGCTCACCCCGTTCAACGAGGACGAATCCACCCAGCTGCGCCAACAGGTTGACCTAGCCGGGGACCAGGTGCGCGACCTGAAAAACCCGGCCGGACTGAAGTTTGATCCCGCCGGTTCTGGCTGCCAAGCCATGATGCGCAATTCTTTCAATCTCCCCCTGCTGCATTGGCCCTCCTTGGCGGCCCAAGCGCCTGACGGGCAGGCCGCAGCCCAAGTGTTCTTGGCGCCTTCCGTCCAGGACGTGCGGTCGATGATTGACGACCTCAACACCATGGTCCGGAACTGCGAGGAAGTAACGGTGAGCGCCCCGACCGGCACCGTTAAGATGACTCTCAAAGCGAACGACCCCGTGGTGACTTGTACGAGCGGATACCGCCAAACCGTGACCCGCGACCGGGTCAGCCAGACTTTGGACGTGTGTTACGTCCCGTATGGCAACGCGGTTTTGGCGCTGTCCCTGGTGGATTCCACGGATACCGCTCAGGGCATGGCACAGGATTTCGAGGATTTCTCGTCGCGTTTCTATGCGCGGCTGACCCCGCTATACACCGAGTAGTCCCTCGCCCCTGCCTCATGCACGTTCCCGGCGCCCGCAGCCCGTATCAACGGCGTGGCCCGATGCGCGCGGTTTCGGAATGTCGGCGATGTCGGCGGGCGCGCGGCTGAGGCATATACTGGCCATATGTCCCGCAAATCTAAGGCTCCCGGTCCCCGCCAGCCCGACAGTATCCTCGCCTCTCCCGACCCTGCCATGATTGATGCCGCCCGTACCGAACCGGGCGGGATTCCGGTTCCGGTCGAAGATTTGCCCCTGACTGCGCTGCGTCCTGCCGCCCAGGCAGCTTTCACCGGCTACACCAGTCACGACCCGGAATACCGTCGCATCAAGTTTGCCCTGTTCGTAGCCGGTTTCGTGACTTTCGCGCAGATTTATGAGGTGCAGGTGCTGCTGCCGGACATCTCGAAGTTTTTCTCTATCCCCCCGGTCACGGCCTCGCTGGCGCTGTCGCTGACGACCCTGGCGTTAGCGATCTCGATGTTCTTTATCGGGCCGTCCTCGGAGCGTTTGGGGCGCCGCCCGATTATTTTGATTTCCCTGTTCGTGGCTTCCCTCCTGGGTATTGTCCTCGGCTTTACCCCAAACTGGGGCTTTTTGATGGTGGGGCGTTTTGTGCAAGGCATGGCGTTGGCGGGTCTGCCCGCAGTGGCTACGGCTTACCTAGCTGAGGAAATCTGTCCGGCAGAGCTGCCCAAGGCGGCCGGTTCTTACGTGGCCGGCACCGCGATTGGCGGTATGTTGGGCCGGATTCTCTCCGGGTTTCTGTCTCACCTGGTGGGCTGGGACATGACCATCACTACCCTGGGGTGCATCGGCGTGGTCGGCACAGTGTTGGTGTGGCTGCTTTTACCCAAACAAGAGGGTTTCTCTAAGGCCGAGCCGGGGTTGAAAGCCCTGTTGCAACACACCAAGGACGTGCTAACCGAACCCGGTTTGGTGCTGCTGTTCGTCATTGCCGGCACCGCGCTGGGTGCTTATCAAAGTATCCTCAACATGATGCCCTACCGTTTGACCGGATCGCCCTACTTTATGGCGACCTGGATTGTTTCCCTGATTTTCCTGGTCAACCTGTTCGGTTCGGTCGCGGCTTCCGCGGCGGGCAGCCTGGCTTCGCGTTTTGGGCGGCGCGCCGTCGTCCCGCTCGCCGGCATCATCTATTTGGTGGGGATTTTGATGACTTTGGCAAGGCCGTTGTGGGCGATTTTTGCGGGGCTCATCGTGTTTACCATCGGGTTTTTTGCGGTTCATTCCGTAGCGACCGGCTGGGTCACGGCTCGGGCGGTGTCCGGGGTGGGTGCCACCGGCCAGGCTTCGTCAGCCTACTCGATTGTTTACTATGCCGGCGGCTCGATCTTCGGCACCCTGGCTGGTTTTGGCTGGACCGCCTTGGGCTGGCTGGGAGTGGTGGCGATTTCTGGTTCTCTGGCAGTGGTGGTAATTATCCTGGCGTTGATTTTGCGCCGCATCAAACCGCTGTCCGCCTCCGGGTACTGAAACCCGAGTTCTACAAATATGCAGTATGTCCGGTTTTCTCAGGCGTTTATGCTGGTGCTGCTGGTGGCGGTTGTGGCTAGACTAGGGTCGCCTCGTCACCATCAAGTTACACGTGGGTGTGCCCAATAAAATGCAGCATTTGGTGCGCAGCCGCGTCTTTCAAGGTATAGCGCATCAAGCGCCCGTCACGATCCGCGTTAACCCAGCCTTCGTCGCGCAAGACCCGCAGCGCTTGTGAGGCTGCCGTCTGGGTAATACCTGCCGCTTTGGCTAAATCCTGTACGCAAGAACCAGGGTAAATATGCATATAAGACAGCAGCTTCAGCCGGGTTAAATCGGCTAGCAATTCGAAGCGAGGTGCCCAAGTGGTAGCAATCTTGTCGATGTCTACCGGCTGCATCGGGGGAGTCGCAAGTCGTCCGTGGTGGGTATGGTCTTCGCAGTGGGCTTCGTCGGGTTCGTAATGTTTCCCGCTTTCATGAGGCATCAGCTCAATTTCCGCAGCGTACCGGCACCCCGAACCGGTTCCGTGTGGATGAGTCAAGGCTTCGCGCAGGGCACGAATCTCGGCGGCAGGCAGCTCGCTCATGAATCTTTCCTTCCTAATACCTTTCCAATTGTGACATTATTCACCTGATTTTGGCGCGTTATCTCTGGATTTCCCTGCCGGCAGGAGAATTGCCCCACTACTAACCGCATGATAATATCTTTGCAGGCTAACATATGTCTATCTGGACATTATTAAACGCACTATGCGAACAATACGTTACACACAAGGAGCATTTATGTCTCAAATCCGCCACTCTGGCAAATTCAGCATAAAAACCCTCGCGGTCAGCGGCGTCGCCGTGGCGTTAGCTTTGAGCCTCACCGCTTGTCAAGGGGGTTCCTCCGCGAAAACCCCCGTTGCCGGCACCGACAAAGCCACAACTGCCGATGAAATCACTCTGGCGGACGCTTATGAATTGGGAGGATACAACCCCACGAACGGCTACGCAGCACTCGGCGTCTCCCCCATGTATGAAGGCTTGTTGGGTTTGGAAAGCAAAGACCCGCATAAATTGCCAGAGCTGCGTCCGGTCTTGGCGACTGCGCTGCCGACCTCTAACGCAGATAAAACCGAATGGACCGTGGAAGTCCGTGACGGGGTGAAATTCTCAGACGGCAGCGACTTCGATGCCCAAGACGTGGTGGCTAACTACAAAGAAGCTATGAATCCCGCCACAGGCTCGGGAATCGGAGCGTCTTTCGAGATGATTGATCAGATTACCGCAGACGGGAATAAGGTCACTTTCAAACTAAAGTACCCTTACCCCGATTTCCCCTCTCGATTGTTGCTGGGAATAGCACCTAGTGAATATATGAAAGGTGGACTGGCGAGTGAATCTCCGCTGAACACCAAACCCGTTGGTACCGGACCGTATGTCCTCGAAAAACTCGACAGCCAGAAAGCCGTGTGGGTAGCGAACCCTAATTACTGGGGCAAGGCTCCGCAGGTCAAGAAGCTGACCACGGTGTATGTTCCCGATGACGCAGCTCGCGTGGCTCGGATTCGCACCAAGGAATTCGACGGGTCGATTATCCCCCCCGCTTTGGCAAACAGCCTGAAAGACCTCCCTGGCTACCAGGTAGTATATGCGGATTCTGCAGACTGGCGCGGGATCAGCTTCCCTGCCAACAACGCTTTTTGTGCCGACCTGCAGGCCCGGCTAGCCATGAATGAAGCTGTGAACCGCCAGGAAATCATCAAAAATGTACTGTTTGGGGCAGGCAAACCAGCGTACACTCCAGTTTCTGGGGTTTACGAGGCTTACGTCCCGGAAGCACAGTTTAAGTTTGACCTGGAGGGCGCCAAGAAGCGCCTGGATCAGGCCGGCTGGAAAGTCGGTACGGACGGGATTCGCGAAAAAGACGGCCAGCGTGCCGCTTTCACCGTGGCTTACCCTTCCAATGACACCGTGCGCCGTGACCTGTCGGTGGCTTTCGCAGCTGCGATGAAACCACTGGGCGTGGATGTGAAACTGGAAGGAACCACTTGGGATGCGTTGGGAGCACGCCGTGACCCTGTCGGTATCCTGTTGGGCGGCGGCGACAAACCGTACTCCATCGACACCCAGGTGTACTCGATTCTGCACACCCGCGAAGCAAACACGTCGCAGCTCGATAACCCCGGCAACTACGGCTCACCGGAAATGGATAAGGTCTTGGAACAGGCACGCAAATCCGGGGATGAATCCGAACGAGTTAAGCTATACCAGCAAGCCCAAAAGCTGTATTTGGAAGCCCCGAACCACGTGTTCCTGGCATTCTTGCAACACGCTTATGTCACCCGTGATGCCGGTTGGAAGACCGGGAATCTGACAATCGAGCCGCACTCCCATGGCGTGAATTGGGGTCCGTGGTGGAACCTGGGGCAATGGGAGAAATAAGCACCGGAATAACTCTGCGCCAGGCGCGTCACCACGAGCGACGCCGCCAGGTGTGGATTTTGGTGCGCAACCGCCTGTTGGTATTGCCGGTGCTGCTGGTGGCGATTTCAGTAGGTGTTTTCCTGCTCGCCGCCGCATCCCCCTTGAACCCGCTGGTGGCGTACTTGGGGGATCGCTATCAGTTCCTCAACGACGCACAGCGGGAATCCATCGCGAAGGCTCTCAACTTGAATCAATCTTGGCACGAAGCCTGGCTAGCTTGGGCCAGCGATTTGCTACACGGCGATTTGGGGTATTCCCGCACCTATAATCAGCCAGTTGTCCAAGTCTTGGCAGAGCGCTGCGAGGCCACCCTGGTGTTATCGGGTCTGGGTCTGGTCCTGGCTTTCGTGCTGAGTATTCTGTTGGGGATACTGGGGCTGCGTTGGAACTGGCTGGGACGCGTATTCCAAGCTCTCATGCTGTTTGTCCAAGCCATCCCTCCGTTCGTGTTGGCTCTGGGAGCAGTGTTATTCCTGGCTTTGGGAACCGGATGGTTTCCCGCCGGGGGCCGCACAGGTCCAGGTGCCACCTCGGCCTGGGAGTGGTCGTATCTGATTTTGCCTGCCAGCGTGTTGGCGTTAACCCAAATGCCGTGGATGCTGTTGACCTTGTGGGAACGCGCCCAAGAGAATCTGCATTCAGACTGGTGGAAAGCCGGGATTCAACGCGGTATTCCGCAAAGCACCTTAATCCGCCGTTCTGTCCTGCCGCTGTCACTGGCTCCCACCGTCACTATGGTGGGAATGCGCCTGCCGGAGCTGATTGTCGGCGCGGTGCTGGTCGAGGAAGTGTTTTCTTGGGGTGGACTGGCGGCCGCGCTGGTAGCTTCGGCAAAAGGATTGGATTTACCTCTGCTTACTCTCCTAACCTTGGCATCGGCGGCGCTGGTAATTATTGGCAACTTGGTCGCTGATGTTTTGTATCTCTATTTCGATCCACGGGTGCGATATGAATCTTAAGTTGACCTTCCCTTCGGCACTGCGAAAGGCATTCAGTCCCAGTCGGCTGGCTTTCTATGCCCTGGTGTTGATGCTGCTCTACGCGGCAATCTTGCCGTTTTTTGCTGGCACGGATTTGCACGAGGCGGATTTGTCACAAGCACGGTTGGCTCCCAGTGCCGCACACTGGTTCGGTACTGACTTGGCGGGGCATGATTTGTTGGTGCGCGTGGCTTTGGGTCTGCGGGTCAGCATTTTCGTGGCGGCAGTCTGCGCCGTGGTTTCCACAGTAATTGGGGTACTCATCGGAGCCGTGGCAGCCTCCTGGGGCGGAAAAGTCGACTCGGTGCTGATGCGCTTTACCGACACCATCAACGCCCTGCCTCAGCTACTGTTAGGCATTGCGATTGTGGCGTTTTACCCCGGTTCCCTGGTGGCGATTATTGCTTCGATTGCTCTGGTGCACTGGTCGCCGGTAGCGCGTATTGTGCGTTCGATTGCACTATCCACACGTGAATTGGAATATGTAGAGGCCGCGTATCTGGCGGGCGCGAGCCACTGGCAAGTGGCGCGCAAACACCTGCTGCCTTCGGTGTTTGGCCAGATGAAAGTCAGTGTCGTGCTGCTGTTCCCCCACGCAATTTGGCACGAATCTACCCTGTCTTTCCTAGGGCTGGGGATTTCCCCCGACCAGCCTTCGCTAGGCACCCTGCTAGAGGTGGCGCGCACGGAAATCCTGATTGGCTGTTGGTGGGAACTGGTGTTTCCGGCAGGCGCCTTGGTTTCGTTGACCCTGCTCATTTTCGGGTGGGCCTCGGGTTTGGGCAAGGCTTCGCGCGGAGCAGCCGGAGAGGCAGATTCTGCAGAGTCCGACACATTAGTAGGGGATTTGAGTGTTGCCGCCAGCGGCGTTGCCCGGTGTGTGCATGAGGCTCCGACCGGGGAACCAGACGAAATTACCGCCCCACCCGCCTTGGAATTTCAGGATTTGAGCGTGACGATTCCCCGCTCTGGCTGGATTTCTGACCAGCGTCATGAGTCCCTAACCGGCAGCGCCGCCGCAAAGCCGACATCGACAGCCAATTCCCCCACGGAATGCGACCTGGTTTTGGAAGACCACGTGAACCTGCAGGTCAGACCCGGCGAACTGCACGCGCTGCTGGGACAATCCGGAGCGGGGAAATCGATTCTAGCGAAAACTGCCACCGGGATGCTGCCCGGAAAGATGCAGGTCAGCGGCCAAGTCAGCGTCGGCGGGATAAAACTGTATGGCAAACACTGCCCGTGGCCAGCGATTCGCGGGCGTCTCATCGCGGTGGCATCCCAATCCAGCGCCACAGCTTTTGCACCGAACCGTACCATTGGCGACCAGCTGGAGGAGGCCGTAAAGCTACTACAGCGCCGTGACTGGGCAGAGTTGCTTTCCAGACAGACAGCCGAAGGCTCCGCTTCCTCAGAGGTAGACGACTCGGCTTCCATCAGGGATGCCACGCCACAGCGAACGGCACGAGTCCCGTCTTGGGGTGAGGCCTCCGAGCCCACGACCGTGACCGAATTGTGCGAAATGACGGGCTTTCCCACGGACTCCCTCGCGGCTTATCCACACGAGTTGTCCGGCGGTATGTTGACCCGGGCAAACTTGGCGCTGGCTTTGGCGGGGAACCCCGCAGTTTTGATTGCAGATGAGGTCACCGCCGGATTGGACGAAACACGCCGCGACCAGATTTGGCAGCTGTTGCGAAAGTTAGCAGACCGGGGTCTGGCAGTGTTGACCATCACCCACGATTTGGCGTTGTTGCTGGATTTGCCGCTGGCAGATCGGGTGACAGTGTTGGGTCACGGTCAGGTGTTGGAGCAAGGCACGGCAACGCAGGTGCTAGATACGCCACTGCATCCTTATACGCGGGAACTATTAGCAGCTTTGCCACGGAATATGGCACGAGACGGGGTCTATGTATCCGGGCAGCACCCCGCTTCTGACAACGAGAGCCAACTCCTACTGGCGCCTGTGGAAACCGCAATCACCAGCACCAACTTGTCTGTAACCGGAGAATCACCGCAGACATCCGACGTAACCCACGAAACCGTATTGGAAGTGCGCGACCTCACCGTCGGTTATCACGGAGTCCCAGTGGTGAAAGGCTTTAATCTCAGCCTGCACCGCGGCGAAACCGTGGGGTGGTTCGGAGACTCTGGTTGTGGCAAAACCACTACCGCCAGGGCGATTGCCGGACGCCTCACTCCCTTGGCAGGCCAGATTCGCTGGTGTGAATCAGGGGAAACGGCCACACCTCCAGGTAATAGCTCCGCCACCAAACAGCGCCCACGCGCGGCGGTGCAACCCGGAGTCGCGATGCTGTTCCAGTCGCCTCGGCGCTCCGTGAATCCGCGTTGGACGCTGGGGCAAATCATTGAGGAACCGTTAGTTTACGCGGATGTTCCGCCCGATGTGCGGCGCGTGCAAGGCGCTAAAATCTGCGATGAGCTGGGGATTCCCTCTGAGTTCAGGCGGCGCTTCCCGGCGGAAGTCTCGGAGGGACAGCTGCAGCGCGTTGCTTTGGCCAGATGTTTATTGACCAATCCCACGGTGTTGATTTGTGACGAGGCCACTGCCATGCTGGACACTTTCAGTACCGCTAGCCTGGTGCGGGCGATTCAGCGACGCTCGGCGCGGGGACTTGCGGTTATAGCGATTAGCCACGACCGGGAACTTCTGGATTACTGGGCTAATTGCAGCCTTGACCTGGGCTAAGCTGCGCCCCGTTGCGACATTCATTCCCTGTTTCGCCACCCCCTGCAGCATCGCGAAGCCGGTCAAACACCAATCCCCGCCAGAGCAAACTCTAAACGCCTGTGGATACGCCCCAGAAAAATCCCCTCAAGAAACTGTCCAAATTCAGTTGTTCAGTACATTCACCTGCCTGATAAACCAGTTCCCTTTTCGACCTATAGGATAGAGACATGGAACAGAAACTCTGCGCGGGCGAGGTCGCCCCGGACTTTACAATCGAAACTACCGAGGGCACTTTTTGCCTCTCCGAGGCCCTGCAGGCTGCACAAGCCGGGGTGGTCGTGTACTTTTACCCCCGTGCGATGACCCCGGGCTGCACCACGGAGGCTTGTGACTTCCGCGATTCCCTCAACTCCCTGAAATCCGCGGGATACACGGTCATCGGGATTAGCCCGGACCAGATGCCCGCCCTGGAAAAGTTCCGCGACAAACAGAATCTGAACTTTGCCTTAGGCTCTGACCCGGAGCATACAGTCTCATCAGACTATGGTGTGTGGCAGGTGAAACCCCTGACAAAAAAGCTCGGGGTGGTGCGCTCCACGTTCGTGGTCGGCCCCGACGGCACGCTGATTTCCGCGAAATACAACGTGCGGGCGACCGGGCACGTCGCCCGTCTACGCAAAGAACTCGGACTGGACTAACACTACCGGCCGATACCGGCCAGCCGGAAACCTGACGTCCCCAAAATCCTGGTGCCGTATCGAGCCGAAAATGCCTCGCAAAATGCGGATTAGCTCTCGGCGGTGCCGGGCAGCCAGTTCAAGCCGTTGACCACCGGAATCGCGGCCAACAGCCTTTGGGTGTAAGGATCTTTCGGGTCTTCCCACACCGTATCCACCGCGTCATGCTCCACAATTTTGCCTTTGTTCATCACGGCGACCTCATCGGCGATAACCCGCACCACTGACAGGTCGTGACTGATAAACAGCAAGGCTGCGCCAGTTTGCACGGCCAGGTCACGCATCAGCCGCGCCACCCGAGCCTGCAGCGAAGCGTCCAGAGACGCAATCGGCTCATCACCAATCAGCACCTCTGGACCGGCCGCAATCGCCCGGGCGATGGCGATGCGCTGCCGCTGCCCACCCGAAAACTGGTGGGGGAATCGATCCGCGTCGCTGGGCGACATCTCGACCTGGGTCAGTAGATCGGCCACACTCCAGGCGTCTTTTTGCGGGTTGACGCGCAAGGCGTCTTCTATCTGGGAGCCGATACGTCGGCGTGGGTTCAACGAGGCGTAAGGGTTTTGGAACACCATCTGAATCCGGGTCAGTTCCGGGGGCCGTTTGCGCAGACCCAAGGCTTTTACCTCGTGGTCATGGAACAGAATGCTGCCCGCGCTGACTTCCTCTAGGCCGCAAATGGCTCGGGCGGTCGTGGACTTGCCGCACCCGGATTCTCCCACCAGCCCCAGCACTCGTTTCGGCTCCAAGTCGAAACTGATTCCGCGTACCGCTTCGAAAATACCGCCGGGAATGTGATACGCCACGTGCAAATCGTCAACTTTCAGCAGCGTCATCGCTCTCCCCCTCCGCCTGGTCCAGTAGGTTTTTCCCCGCCATTTCCGCTTCGTGCAGCTCGCTGTCCAAAGGCGCCGCCTCGGGCAGGGAGTCAATGAGGTTCTGGGTGTATTCGTGGCGCGGCGCATTAATAATCTGGTAGGTGTCGCCAAACTCCACGATTTCACCCAGACGCATCACGGCGATGTGGTTCGCCAGGGAACTCATCACACCCAAGTCGTGTGTAATCAGCAAGATTCCCAGATTCAGTTCGTCGCAAAGTCGGCGCATCAGCCGCAAAATACCGGCCTGGACGGTAACGTCCAAAGCCGTCGTCGGTTCGTCGGCCACCAGGATAGACGGGCTGCACATGAGTGCCAAAGCGATGGCGATACGCTGCAGCTGACCGCCGGAAAACTGGTGGGGATACTTTTTCAAGGCCCCTTCCGGGTTGGGTACCGCCACCAGTTCAAGCATTTCACGAGCCTTTTCATGGGCCTGTTTCTGGCTGGCATTCGTGTGGACGCGATAGTGATCCGTCAGCTGCCGCTCAATAGACAGCATGGGGTGCAGTGAGGCCGTGGGGTCTTGAAATACCATCGCGATACGGTTGCCGCGCAGACGATTCAGCTCCTTTTCCTTGGCGCCGATAATCTCGGTTTCCCCAAACTTGATGGAGCCACTAACGTGCGCCCCGTGGGGCAGCAGCCCGCACATCGCCAAACCGGTCATGGTTTTCCCGGACCCGGATTCCCCCGCCAGGCCGGTAATTTTTCCTGCCGGAATATCCAGGTCGATGCCTTTCAGAATGTCTTTGCGGAACTCATCGTGGCCGAAATAAATCTGTAGGTCGCGAATCTGCACGTCGGTCGCTGTTGCGGTCTCGAGCGGGTCGGAACTATTGCGGTTTTTCGTTGATTTCGATGCACTCATCAAATTCCCCTTCCTCCGACAACGGCCTCTTGCGAGCGCGGATCCAAGGCGTCACGCAGGGCGTCACCGAGGAAGTTGAAAGCCACCACGACCGTCAGGATAGCTAGGCCGGGGAAAGCCGCCAACCACCAGGACGAAAAATTCTGCATACCACTAGCGACCATAGCTCCCCAGTCCGGCATGGGCGGGACCGACCCCAACCCCAGGAACGACAGTGAACTCAGCAGCAGGGTGGCGGTGCCGACGTCCAAGGTGGCCAGCACGACTACCGGCGCTATCACGTTCGGGGCGATATCCCGGGCTAGGGACGCAAACGGCCCGGCACCGAGCAGACGTCCCGAGACTACGTATTCCTGTTTGCTCGCCCCCAACACCAGCGATCGGGTGACACGGGCGTAGGTCGGCCAGGTCACAAACAGCATGGCGATGACCGCGTTTCGCAAACTCGGTCCCAAGGCGGCGGCGATTACCATCGCCAAAATAATGATGGGGAAAGCGTAAACCAGGTCAGCCAGACGCATAATGATTTCCCCGACAATCTTGCCAAAGAACCCGGCGATAGCTCCCAAAATGGAACCGATGACCATTGCGAAAAATACCAGCGCAATCGAGAGCGGGAATGTCACCTGTGCCCCGGCGATAACTCGGGAAAGTACGTCACGTCCGCTTTCATCGGTGCCAAACGGGTGCGCGTTGCTGGGCGGCTGTAACCGAGGAAAGTCCTGGGCCAAAGGGTCGAACGGTTCAATCAGAGGCGCAAAAATAGCGATAATCACCCACGCCAAAATAATGATGAACCCCGCGTAGGCCAGGCCGGAACGCAACGGTTTCGGCAGGCGGCGGCGCGAGGGAGACTTTACGGATTCGCTCATGACACCCTCACTCTCGGATCGATAAAGCCGTAAAGCACGTCAACTATGAAATTCAGTCCGATATAGACAAAACCAACCACCAAACCGACACCCATAATGGCGGGCAAATCAAGTTTCGTCGCGGCGTTGAAAGCATACTCGCCGATACCGTGCCAGGAAAACACTTTCTCTACCAGCACAGTCCCGGACAGCAGCGAGCCAAAAGCCACACCCAACATGGTGATAATCGGAATCAACGCCCCCCGCATCACGTAAGCGGTGACTTTCCGGCGCGGCAACCCTTTTGCGCGGGCAGCCCGCACGTAGTCCAAGCTCAACACCTCCAAAATGGAGGACCGCGAAAAGCGCGTAATCAAGCCGATAGTGTACAGCGCCAGGACGGAGGCAGGCATGATGATATGTAGCAACGCGTCTCCCAGCACGTCGAACTGCAAGGACAGCAACGCATCCAGCCCGTACATACCGGTGATATGCGGCGGGGGCACATAAATCGAGGACAGCCGTCCCGCCCCGGGCAGCAAATGCAATTGGGAAAAGAACTCGTAATAAACCATCATGGCCAGCCAGAATGACGGCACCGAAATCCCAATCAGGCTGACAACACGAATCAGCTGATCGACCCAAGTACCTCGCTTTAGGGCCGCCAAAAGCCCCAATCCCACCCCAATCAGGCTGGCCAACACGATGGCGACAATGGCCAGTTCAATGGTGGCGGGAAAAGCTCGTCCCAGCTCGTCCAAGATGGGTTGGTGGGTTTGAATGGAGGTTCCCAAATCACCGTGGAGAACCCGGCCTAAATAGTTGAAATATTGTACATACAGCGGTTTGTCCAACCCTGCGTCCTGGCGGAATTTCGCCACAATCTCCGGGTCGTTGGCGGCTTGCTCCCCCAGGGCGGCTTGCACCGGGTTGGACGGCACCAGATTGGTCAGGGTAAATGTGACAATCGTCACCCCCACCATCAGCAGTATGGCCAACAGCGCGCGCAAAATGAGGTAGCGCGCCAAAGGGTGCATGACATTTTTGCGGGTCGAGGTTCTGGAGTCCTCGCCCGCGGCGCCGGTTTCAGCTGAACTCAGAGTATCGGCTGAAACCGGCGCAACAGTTGCGTCCACGGAGTTACTTGATTTCTGCAAGGGTCACAGTCCAAACCGGATTAGTCGGAACTTCTTGGATAGATTTAGCCATCGCTACATTCTGCGCTGGCTGGACCAGGGGAATGAACGGGCCGGTCGCGTTTTGGGCGTCCTGCAAGGCACCGTAAGCCCCGGCACGCATAGCATCGTCAGTGGCGGCCTGAGCGGCTTGGGCAGCTTGAGTGACCGCCGGATCCGCGCCCTCTTTCCAGCCGGCACGCAAGCCCACCATCTCTCCGGGAGTAAACACCAGGTAGTTGGAGGGATCGGGGAAGTCCGGACCCCAGTACCACAGGCCAATGACTTCTTTGCCGTCGCGGTAAGCGTCCAGCTCGGTAGCGACCGGAGCGGGCGCCAACTTGATGTTAATCCCGACTTCCTTAAGCTGGGCCTGCACCGCTTGGGCAATGACCTCAAACTGTAGACCTTGCACGGGCATATCGTTGGGGTAGTTCAAAGTGACTTCTTCACCCTTATATCCCGAGGCTTTCAGCGATGCCTTGGCCGCCTCCACATCAGTTTGGTTGCCTTGTGCCTCCGGAATGGAACCGTTGATGAGCGAAGGAATAATTCCGCCAGGACGAACCGAACCTTTACCGGCACGTTCCACAATGGTCTGGTAGTTGATTCCCTGCTTGACGGCCTTTAGGAAATCCGGGTTGGACGTAATGGGGCTGATCGCCGGATCCTGGTTCAACAGCAGGAAAATCGTGTAACGCGACGGATCGGAAGTGACCTTTACGTCAGCATTGGCCAGTTCGGCAATCTGATCAGGATTCAAATCCAGGGCGACCTGGGAATCACCGCTCTCTACGTTGAGCTTCTGCGTCGGGCCTTGCACATTGCGCAGCACCACCCGGTCATAAGCGGGAGCCGGGCCGGTATACTGGGGGTTCTTCGTGAACACCACCTGGGTGGCGGCGTCAAAAGATTCCAACATATAGGGCCCGGAACCAGCCGAAGTTTTATTCAGGAAAGCTTCGGCACTGTCTTTTGCATCAGTAGAGCCGCCGTTTTCCTCGACCAGTTTCTTATCCACAATTCCCAAGGCTGGGTTGGGGATTATGTAGGGCAGGGCCGGGCAGGCTTCCGCACAGGTCAAAGTCATGGTGTCCGCGCCGGTCTTTGCCACTTCCACCCCGTCAAGCAGGAAAGACGGGTTGCCTTTGATTCCTTGCACGCGCTGCAGAGAAAACACCGCGTCGTCAACGGTGACTTCGTTACCGCTGGAGAACTTATGTCCCGGCTTGATGGTCAGCGTCATGACTTTATTGTCGTCGCTCATAGTGTAGCTGGCCAGGCCGTCTATCGGTTTGGATACGTCCTCACCCTGGAACGTCAACAGAGTTTCGTACAGGGCTTTAGCCACAATCGAACCGGTCGTCTCATATTCGCGGTTCGGGTCAGCGGTTTTCAGGTCAAAGGACGAATCCACAACCAAGTTTTTGGCGCCGCTCGCGCCTCCTCCGTTTTGACCGCCGCCGCAGGCCGCTAAGCCCATCGCCAGCGCCGCGCTCGCCAGCACCACGGTGGAGCGGCGCGCCCATTTGTTACTCAACCAGGACATAGTCTTTCTCTCCTTACTTTGTTCGCCCAGAACCCTAACGGGAAAGGTGTAAAAAAACTTATGTTCCCAAAATGCTAGCTTTTCTATACATAATTAGTCAATTTAGGGACTAAAATCACTACAAATTGCTCTTATTTTTGGATTTTTTCACGACTTTATCCATAATTGACCTATCTGCTGTCTAAATTTGCACAAACGGAGTTCTCTTGGATCTTGACGAAAATCACTTCCGCATGATTGACCTGCTGCGCCAAGACGGCCGGCTTTCTGTCGCGGCCTTGGCGGATAAACTCGGCATCTCTCGCTCCAACGCCCATGCGCGTTTCGAAGCCCTGCGGCGCGAGGGCATCATCACCGGTTTCCACGCCGCGGTCGACCCTGCCAAAGTCAACGCCGGCATCGCGGCGATGGTCTTCATCGCTTTAGACCAGACGAAATGGCAGGAATTTATGGATCACCTGCCCCATGTCCCCCAGCTGGATTACTTTGCGGTGACCACCGGCGAATATGACGCCATGCTGCTGGTGCGTACCCCCGATGTGGGCTCGCTGAACTACTTTGTGGTCAACGAACTGTCGCAATGGAGTTCCGTAAAGGACACCACCACCGTGTTCCTGATGGACGAGGGTTTCCACCAGTTCTCCATCGGTCCGGCTTTGGAGGAAATCACCAATTCTCTGGATGATACTTCCCAGCCTCGCACCAGCCTGGGGATGATGCGTTTCACCCGCATTCCCAATCGGCGCGTGGAAAATCTCACCGACCTAAAGCCTGGCACATAGCCGGCTCGCGGCCGGGGGTTGATTACCGTCCGTCAGAAGGGCCGTCGTTGGGGTTTTCACCAGGGTTTTCATTAGGGTCCTCGGTCGGCTCCGATTCGGGACCGCAATAGCCGGGGTCTACGGGATAGACGGTGTGCAGCGGGCTTGGCCCGCAGTCGTAGTGGCGTTCCCGAGGGCCTTCCATCAGCAGGAACGGCCACTGACGCTGCCAGGAAAACCGCAGCTGCCAAGCAAACAGCGCCCAGATAAACACCGCCATCGCCGCCCCCATACAGGCCAGCGCCCCCAAACCGATGCTCCAGCGGGCTCCGAAAGTTTCTCCGACCCAGCCCACCAGCGGGGACCCGATAGGCGTGGCACCCAGGTTGAACACGAAGTAAATCGAGAGGACCCGCCCTCGTAGATTTTCGGGCGTAGACGTTTGAATCAGGGCGTTTGCCGCGGTCAACAGGGTGATCATAAAGAACCCAGCGGGTATGGACATGACCGCAAAAGCCCCATAGTTCGGGCACAGCGCCAACAGCGCCTCGGCCAATCCAAAAAAGAAAACCCCGGAGATGACCATCGCGAAACGCGGGTGAGTACGCCGCGCCGCCAACAGCGCGCCCGACAGAGAGCCGATAGCCAGCATTGTCCCCAGCAGACCGTACTCGCCCGGCCCTCTGGCATACACATCGGTGGCCATGAAAGCCTGGGTCATCTGCAGGTTGAACCCAAAAGCACCGGTCAGAGTAATCAGGAAGATGATGGCTTTCAGATCGGAGCGGGATTGCACGTAGGTAAAGCCCTCCCGAATCATACCGCGGCGGCGCACCCCGCGCTTGACCGCAAAGAAATAATCCCTTCGCATCAGCGCCAGAGTCACCACCGGTATCACGAAAATCGCCGTGTTGATGACGAACACCCAACCCGGCCCCAGCACCGCAATGAGCACCCCCGCCAGAGCGGGACCAATGAGGCGGGCAATGTTGAAAGCCATCGAATTGAGCCCCACCGCGTTGGGCAGGCAGTCCGCCGGAACCAGCTCCGCGATGAAAGTTTGCCGCTGCGCAATCGCCAGGGCATCAAAAATGCCGGTCACGAACGCGATGAGGTAAATCTCAAACAGCTGAGCTGAGCCGGTCAGCAGCAGCACCCCCAGAATCAACCCCAGCAGGGCCACCCCGGATTGGGTAATCTGGAGCATTCGGCGCCGATCCATCCAATCCGCCAACGCCCCGCCAAAGAAACCGAAAATCAGCTGGGGCAGGAACTGCAGGGCGGTAGTCATCCCGACCGCGAACGCATCGTTGTCGGTCAAAACGACCAGGACCACCCAAATCTGAGCGACACGCTGCATCCACATCGCGGTCGCCGCAAACAGATTCGAGACAAACCACAGCCGAAAATTTGCGAACCGCATTGAATAGAAAGTTTTACTGGCCAAGCGGCTCATCTTCTTTCGATTCCACAGGTTCCCCTAAGAGTGGTCCCGCTGTTGGGGGTCTAGACCAGCAGGTTTTCGCTTACTTTTTCGTAGTTTTTGCAGTCGTTTTCCGAGTAGTTTTTTTCGCCGTAGTTTTGCGAGCCGGAGCTTTGCGTTTCTTGGTGGGCCCTTTGGCGCGTTTTATGGCCAAGAGTTCAAACGCCGCACTTTCGGTCAACGTAGCGGGATCGGTGCCGCGCGGCACGGTCGCGTTCGTGGTTCCGTCCGTCACATAAGGTCCGTACCGGCCGTTCTTAAGGGTGACTTTCTGGCCTGTTTCGGGATCCTCACCGAACTCCATCATCACGGTTTGTGACGTCGCCGCCCGTCCGCGAGTTTTCGGCGCCGCCAGCAACGCCAAAGCCTGCTCGGTCGTCAACGTGAACAGCTGTTCCTCACTTTCCAGCGAACGTGTGTCGGTGCCGCGCTTGATGTACGGCCCGTAACGCCCGTTAGACGCCACAATGTCCACACCCTCGCTGTCCTGACCGACCGTGCGCGGCAGGCTCAGCAGCTGCAGGGCTTCCTCCAGGGTAATCGTGTCCGGGGACTGGGTTTTCAGCAGGGAGGCCGTCCGGTTCTTGGGTTTCTTTTTCGTAGTCTTCTTTGCTTTGGTATCGCTCTCCGGTGTGGTTTCCGGTTCCGGAGCCAGTTCCTCCACGTAGGGCCCAAACCTGCCGTTCTTGACGACAATCTCTAGGCCGGTTTCGGGGTGAACCCCCACCACCCGGTCACCCTGGGCACCTTTTTCCAACAGTTCCCGCGCCATTTCCAGGGTCAGCTCATCGGGAGCCACCGTGTCAGGCACCGCAGCGCGTTCCTCGCCGCGCTGCAGGTAGGGGCCGTAACGTCCCACGCGCAGGGCGATTCCCTCGCCCAGCTCCACCGTGTTCAGCGCGGCGGCGTCAATGTCTCCCAGTTCCGCCACCGCGCGCTGCAACCCTAATCCTTGCAGGTCAGAGCCTTTACCGTGACCGTACCAAAAGTCTTTCAACCACTGGGTACGGTCGGCTTTTCCGGCCGCGATTTTATCCAAATCGGCTTCCATATCGGCCGTGAAGTCGTAATCAATGAGCCCGGGCAGGTTATCTTCCAGCAGCTTCACCACGGAAAACGCCAGCCAGGAGGGCACCAGGGCCTGTCCGCGGCGATACACATACTGCCGATCCACAATGGTGGAAATGGTGGAAGCATAGGTCGAGGGTCGCCCGATCTCGCGTTCTTCCATCGCTTTGACCAGCGACGCGTCCGTGTAGCGGGCGGGCGGGGTCGTAAAATGCTGCCGCTCCTGCCCGGAATCCAAGTGGTCGAGACGCAGCCGGTCCGCGGCTTGCATCCGTGGCAGCCTCGCCTCACCGGTCTTGCCCCCGCCGGGAGTGGCCGCGGGCTCGTCACCCTCATCCCGACCCTCTTCGTAAGCGGCGAGGAAACCGGGATTTTCAATCACTGTCCCGGACGCCCCGAACTCGGCGTGAACCGAGCCGTCAGCGGGAACAGCCGCAATCTTTACCGACACGGTAGTGCCGGTGGCATCGTTCATCTGGCAAGCCAGGGTGCGCCGGAAGATGAGGTTGTACAGTTTCCATTCGCGCGCATTGAGTTTGCCTTCCAGGCTCGAGGGCAGTTGGAACTGTTCTCCCGCGGGGCGGATGGCTTCGTGTGCCTCCTGGGCCCCTTTCGTTTTCGTCTCATAGATGCGGGGTTTGGCGGGCACCGCATCATTGCCGAACCGGCGTTTCGCCAGGGATCGGGCCGCAGAAATAGCCTGTTCAGACAGGTTAACCGAGTCGGTACGCATATAGGTGATGTAGCCGTTTTCATACAGGGACTGCGCCACGCGCATCGTGTCTCGCGAGTTCAACCGCAGTTTCCGGGAGGCTTCTTGCTGCAGAGAAGACGTCGTGAATGGGGCGGGAGGACGACGCCGGTATGGCTTGGAGTCAACGTCAGCAACCGACCAGGTCGCACCCGTGCTGATGGCGTCAGCTAGCGAATGCGCCGCCGCACCATCCAGTGCAAACACCCCGGCCTTTTGCGCCGCGGCCTTGAGCTTTCCGTGCTCGTCAAAGTCTTTGCCAGTCGCGATACGTTTGCCGTCCACTTCCCGCAGGGTGGCGGAAAACTCGGTGCCACCCGCCTCGGGAGTCAGCCACGCCACCAAATCCCAGTATTCAGCAGCCGTAAAACTCATCCTGTCGCGTTCCCGGTCGACAACCATGCGGGTCGCCACCGACTGCACTCGTCCGGCCGACAAGCCGGTACGAATCTTGCGCCACAGCAGAGGGGAGACTTCGTACCCGACCAAGCGGTCGAGAATACGGCGGGTCTCTTGGGCGTTGACCAGATCAGTGTCCAGCTCGCGGGGATGGCTCAGGGCGTAGTCGATAGCGTCTTTGGTAATCTCGTGAAACACCATGCGTTTCACGGGGACTTTCGGTTTCAGCACCTCCATCAGGTGCCAGGCAATAGCCTCCCCCTCGCGATCCTCATCAGTGGCCAGCAGGAGTTCGTCGGCCTCCTTCAGCCGGGCTTTCAACTCGCTGACTTTCTTTTTCTTATCCCCGTCAACCACGTAATATGGCTCGAAGTCGTGATCCAGGTCAACCGCGAACTTCGCGTAGCCAGTCTTTTTCAACGTGGCGGGAAGGTCAGACGGCTGAGCGAGGTCACGAATGTGACCCACCGATGCCTCCACGTCAAAGTCGTCACCGAGGAACCTCCCAATGGTTCGAGCTTTCGCCGGAGACTCGACAATCACGAGTTTTTGGTTTTCTTCAGCCACTAAGTCTTACTCCTTTTAAATGCGCAAAAATGAGTTTACTGTCTGAAAGATACCTCGAATTCCCCGATTGGGTAAAATTCTGGGGTTTTCAGGCGGTCTTTGTTACCCTCGGCATTGTCAGGTCTAACCGCCCAGTTCACCTGTGATTTAGGTCACACCCACGTCCTCGCCGTCGCGCCCACCCGACCTTTTGGCACTGTCGGACACTGGGAAAACCCAAGGTAGGCCGGGCGTAAACCGGAAAACCGCAGCGACACCCGGCTGCTGAGCCCGCCTGGAAAAAGTCGGGTTATAAAATTCTTATTCATGACTTGCGCCGGTCGATACGATTAAAAGGGACAAGTGTGCCCAAATCACCTGGTCTTTTAGCATTAAGGGCTGGGCGTTACCGTTTTTCGCGAGGGGAGGGACTGCAAGATGCGCCGTGCATTAGACACGAAACTGACACCATTTCTGGGATTCATCTCGATAGTCTGTATCCTCGCGGCGTGCCTGTTCGAAGCTCCTCCTCTGCAGGGCGGCGGGAAGTATGGCGCGGCGAAAGTTCCCAACCGCGTCCATTCGGCCGAACTGCACCAGCCGGCGGCGCCGGACTACAACATCATCGACACGACTTCAAAATCCGAAGTTCGCCGCGCCTACCTGGCCCATTACGAAAAAAACATGATTCGCCCCGCCATGAGTGTCGGGGTGGACTTGGAAAACTGCCTCCCCGGTCAAGCCGTGACGGACGGGATTCGCCCCATCATGGAGGCCTGGAATTTTATGCGCGGTCTCAACGGTTTGAATGCGGTGTCGCTGGATACCTCCGGGGCTATCGCTCCCTATACTCAAGCCGCCGCGATGGTCAGCGCCCGCAATGGCAAACTGTCGCACTATCCGGCGGTAGAGGGTTTTGCCTGTGCTACCGACGATGCGGTGCGCGGAGCTAGGCATTCCAACCTGGCCCAATCCATCTCACAGACTTCGGCGGAAACCGCCCTGTGGTATTACATGGATTATTCCAATCAATCCAACCCCACCAATGACCAGCTCGGACACCGCCTGTTTATGATGGATCCGCAGTTGTCCCTGACTTCTATCGGGGCCGCGGCAGGCTATACCGCTATCTCGGTTCGTACCGGCGAACCGTATCCGGGACTGCCCGCCGAAGCCATGCATAATCCCCAAGCCCCCTCCCCGGAATGGATGAGCTGGCCGTCGGCCGGGTTCTTTCCCAAACAGCTGCTGACCTCGGTTGGGGAAACCAACTCGGGGATGGATCTGGAACGTTGGAGTTTCTCGGTACTGAACGCGGACCTTTCCTCCGCGAAAGCCAGCATTATTGACCCGACCGGGCACCCGGTTCCGCTCACCACCATTCACCCCGGCGAAAAGGGGGTCACGTTCACGCCTCGTGCCATCGCGGACTACTCCACCCTGCTGATGAAGTTCCCCACGATTGAACGAAAGCCTGTCGGCCAGGAAAACCTGGTGTACAAAGTCAAGATTGAGGGGGTAAAAAACGCACCGAAGAGCACCTACGAATATCAGGTGGCACTGTTCGACCCGCTGACCCCCCTGGAGAAAACCGCGCCTCAGATTCAGCTGATGGAACAGCCCCTCACCGGGGTGGGATACAAGCTGGTCAACCCGATTAGGATGCAAGTCTCGGCTTGGCCGGTGCCGAAATATCAGTGGCAAGAACGCGACCATGCCGGAGCCTGGAGGGATATCCCCGATGCGACCCAGGAAACTTTCACTCCCGAGGGTATCTGGACTTGGAACCGATCCAAGAACACCGAATATCGCCTGATGGCGACCTCTTCGGAAGGAACCGCCACTTCTGAACCGGTGCGGGTGGCGGTGCAAGGTCTAAAGAATATGCCGACCAGCGCAAAAGCCCCGGTGGGGTCGCGCGTCTCGTTTGAGGCGTCGCCCATCATGGATCCTGACGGCTCCCTGTTCGACACGACCTATGAGTGGCAGGTGAAACGGGCCGGAATCTGGCAGCGAATCTTTGACGACGGGCATTTTGAAGACACCACCACGAACCGCCTGTCTATCAGTCGGGTTACCCCTGCTGACCAAGGGCTTGCGTTCCGTTTGGTGGTTCGCTCCAAGATTTTCAAACTGTCCGGCTACGACGTGGTGGTTTCCTGGTCGGACGGCAACGCCAAACTCACGGTTTACTAATTTTTACTTAACATTTCTTTGCTAAGTCTTGACGATTGTATCCTCACCAAATTACTATTTTTTTATTGCTCCGATGAGGGGCAATGGCACAATATTTCGACTTCGGAGAGGACACACGCGATGAGCAAACAATACCGAACACTTCACCGCAGCTGCGCGGGCGCCGTGCTGGCTTTGGCTCTGCTGGGCGTTACGGCTTGTTCACCGGCAACGGAAAATGCTGCCACCGATACGCCTGAGAGTAGTCCTGAAAGCACAGGACATATCTTGCCGGCGGCGCAAGTGAAAGCTATTACCGACGCGGTAAATGCTGACGTCGAGGAAGGGTCGTTTAGGACTTCATCTGGCCCGCGACCGAGCTATCAACTTGATGCCAAGAAACAAAAGACCATTATGAATATCAGAGATGAAGATAAGTCCAAGTGGGAGAAAGGAATCTACCGGTTCCAAGTTTTTTGCATCGGGCAAGGCACTCTGAACGCATCGTTTACGGTTGGTGACCAAACGGAATCTATTTCGGATATGGTTTGCTCCGATGGCGTAACCTCGGAAAATGTCACACTCTCGATTGACGAGGCCAACAATAGCGTGGTGAGCATTGAACCGTCAGACGACTCGAAGAGCGAAATCGCTTATCGAATCGAGAAGTTATAACCATACCTAAATCTATTAAGGCGGGCAGTCACCGAATGGTGACTGCCCGCCAAAATATTAATGGGTCAGTGCCCCATGAGCACTAACTACTTGGCGGCCTTGAGGCGCTCACGCAAGCCTTCCAGCTCTGCCCGAATCTGAGCCGGGAGCTTATCGCCGAACTGAGCGAAGTACTTTTCGGTATCTTCGGTCTCAGCCAACCAAGCCTCGGGGTTGATTTCGAACAGAGCGTCCCAAGCGGCCTTGTCGATGTCCAGGCCCTCCAGGTTGAAGTCCTCGAACTTCGGGTACTTGCCGGTCGGGCCGTCAATGGCGTCAACCTGGCCGGACACGCGCTTGACCACCCAGTCGAGCACGCGGGAGTTGTCGCCGTATCCGGGCCACATGAACTTACCATCAGGCGTCTTGCGGAACCAGTTGACGTGGTAGACACGCGGGAACTTGTCGCCCAACTTCTCTTGCATCTCCAGCCAGTGACCCCAGTAGTCCGCCATGTTGTAGCCGCAGAATGGCAGCATCGCGAACGGATCGTGACGCAGCGAACCAACCGCACCTTCTGCGGCAGCGGTCTGTTCGGAGGACACGTTCGCACCGATGAACACGCCGTGAGCCGGGTTCTTTTGCTCGGTCACCAGCGGCACGTTCGAGGCGCGGCGACCACCGAACAATACGGCGTCAATCGGCACGCCCTCGGGAGCCTCCCAGTCGGGGCAGATAATCGGGCACTGTGCGGCCGGAGCGGTGAAACGGCTGTTCGGGTGAGCTGCCTTTTCGCCGGATTCCGGCGTCCAGTCCTTGCCGTGCCAGTCGATGAGGTGGCTCGGGGTCGGGCCGTCAATGCCCTCCCACCACACATCGCCGTCGTCGGTCAAGGCGACGTTCGTAAAGATGGTGTTTTCTTTCATGGACTCCATGGCCATCGGGTTGGTGTCATAAGACGTGCCGGGCGCCACACCGAAGAAGCCCGCCTCCGGATTGATGGCGCGCAAGGTGCCGTCCGGACCGGGACGCATCCAGGCGATATCGTCACCGATAGTTTCGACCTTGTAACCCTCGATGGTGGGCTGCAACATGGCCAGGTTCGTCTTACCGCAGGCCGACGGGAAAGCCGCCGTCACGTGGTAGCGCTTGCCGGTCTTTTCGTCCGTCAGACGCAGAATCAGCATGTGCTCGGCCATCCAGCCGTCGCGGCGCGCCATGGTCGAAGCGATACGCAGCGCGAAGCACTTCTTGCCCAGCAGGGCGTTGCCGCCGTAACCCGAACCGTAGGACCAAATCTCGTTGGTCTCGGGGAAGTGGGTGATGTACTTCGTTTCGTTGCACGGCCAGTTCGTATCTTTCTGACCCGGCTCGAGCGGCGCGCCCACGGAGTGAACCGCCGGCACCCACGGCTTGCCCGAGTTAATCAGGTCCATCGCCTTGGCACCCATGCGCGTCATGATGCGCATGTTCAACACCACGTAAGCGGAGTCGGTCAACTCGATACCCAGCTGGGAAATCGGGCCGCCCAGCGGACCCATCGAGAACGGCACCACGTACATGGTGCGACCCTTCATCGCGCCCTGGAACACGCCATTTTCCCCAATCAGGGTTTCTTTCATTTCCTTGGGGTCAGCCCAGTGGTTGGTGGGGCCGGCGTCCTCTTCCTTTTCGCAGCAGATGAAGGTGCGAGATTCCACACGCGCCACATCAGACGGCAGCGAACGCGCCAAGAACGAGTTGGGACGCTTCTCAGGGTTCAAACGGGTAAAGATTCCGGCATCAACCAGCAGTTGCGACAAGCGATCCCATTCCTCTTGGGAACCGTCGCAAAACTCCACAGCTTCCGGAGTCGTCATTGCCGCGACCTTAGCAACCCACTTAACTACCTCTTCAGGAGCATTTGCGGGAGCTGCAGCGCGGACATCGGTTTCAGTAACAGCCATAAAAGGGCCTCCTACATAGATTGTTTCTCTAACACGGCAATTATCGCGCATTTTCGGATATTGTGCAGGGAGTTAAGTCCTACCCCGAGGTGAATTTTTGCAACTTTTTCACGTTCAAAAGGTCGGTACACCCGTTACCCTAAGCGCTGCAGATTCCCGGTGGCGAACCGTCGCCCCCGAAAACGCCAGACAGAACGTACCGCTCACCAGCGCGCTTGTGCAGGAAGAGGCGGAAAAAGGAAACCGAAACGAAGTTAGATGAGGGTGTAACGCACAATCGCGTCTTCGCGCGAGGCCCCGGTACCGATGACGGAGATGCGGCAACCGACCTTGTCTTCCAGGTAAGCGACGTAATCTTGCGCCGCCTTGGGAAGTTTCCGGAAATCGGTGATGCCGCTGATATCCTCGCCTTTCCAGCCGGGGACTTCTTCGTAAATCGGACGGGAAGCGGCGAAGTCGACCGAATAGTCAGGCATCTGGTCGGTCCGTCCGCGCGGGGTCTCGTAGCCCACGCAGACCGGGATTTTTTCAAACTCGGACATGACATCCAGTTTCGTCATCACCAGGTCGGTCAGGCCGTTGACGCGCACGGCGTAACGCACCACCACCGCGTCAAACCAGCCGGTCCGACGCGGACGCCCCGTCGTCGCCCCGTATTCTGAACCGAGTTCCCGCAACTGTTCACCAGTTGCATCGGTCAGTTCGGTCGGGAAAGGCCCTTCACCCACGCGGGTCGTGTAGGCTTTCATAACCCCGACCACCCGGTCGATGCGGGTCGGGCCGATACCGGTACCGGTGCAGGCTCCGCCCGCGGTGCAGTTCGACGAAGTGACGTAGGGGTAGGTGCCGTGGTCAATGTCCAGCATGGTCGCCTGACCGCCCTCGAACAGCACCACCCGCTTTTCGTCCAGCGCGTTGTTCAGCACCAGGGACGTGTTCGCCACCATCGGGCGCAGCCGCTCCGAGTAGGACAGCAGTTCCTGCGTGACTTCTACGGGATCAATAGGTTCGGCATGGGACCAACCCTGGGAGAGACTCTTCACAAGGTCGGACATGACGGTGACTTTTTCGCCCAAAATTTCGGGGTCGAACAGGTCCTGGACTTGGATTCCGATTCGGTACATTTTTTCGGCGTAGGTCGGGCCAATCCCGCGGCCGGTGGTGCCAATCTTGCGATGGCCACGGTACTGTTCAGAAGAACGGTCTATGGCGATGGCGAAAGGCGTGATGACGTGGGCGCGGCTGGAGATGAGCAGTCGTTCACAGGGCACGCCCCGTTTTTCCAAGTCGTCGATTTCCTGGAACAAAACTTTCGGGTCAATGACGGTGCCGTTGCCGATGACCGGGGTCACACGCGGGGACAGGATGCCGGTAGGCAGCAGGTGCAGAGCAAACTTTTCACCATTGACCACCACGGTGTGACCAGCATTGTTACCGCCGTTGTATTTGACCGCAAAATCCACGTCTTTGGCCAGCTGATCAGTTGCTTTTCCTTTACCTTCGTCGCCCCACTGGGCTCCCAAAACTACTATCGCAGGCATTGTTCTTTTCGTCGTCCTTTGGAAATCGGGATTGCGCAGCACGCGCAGAGTCAGTCTAGCAAATCATCGGAGCCTTTGACCTCTCGGCTCATGGCTCAGAGATAGCTGCGGGGAATCAGGGACGCGAAGACGCCTCCAGTTCGGCCCATTCAGAGGGAGTCAGCCGGAACACGCCCTTTTCCTCCGCCAAGCGTTTGGACGCGAGCGCGGCAGCGATGGCTGAACGCATCAGCAACGATTGTGCCTCCGGAGGAAACGGGAGATCTTGCGGGTTTTCGTCATCACGCACGGGTATCAAACTAGCATTCAGGGGCCGATTTCCGCGGTATCAACACCCGAAACCGCCCAAAATCAACCAGATTTGTCCCCTTTGGCGTGCCTAAGTCTGCCTAGGTCAGCGCCGCCCAAGAGCGCGGCTCGTCGGGTGACGACTCTAGTGCGGCAACTCAGTAATCGAGCAGGCTCGTGACCAAATCCGCGATAGCGCTGCGTTCCGAACGAATCAGGGTCGTGTGGGCGAACAGGGACGAGCCTTTCAAATCCTCGATAACCGCGGCGATACCGTCATAACGTCCGACCCGCAGGTTGTCGCGCTGCGAGACGTCGTGAGTCAGCACAATTTTGGCGTTCTGGCCCATCCGCGACAGCACCGTCAGCAACACGTTGCGCTCCAAGGACTGCGCTTCATCAACAATCACGAACGCATCATGCAAGGAACGGCCGCGAATGTGGGTCAGCGGTAGCACCTCCAGCAGGCCGCGCGCCACCACCTCGTCAACGACTTCCGGAGCCACAATCGAAGATAAAGTGTCGAACACGGCTTGCGCCCACGGATCCATTTTTTCTTCACCGCTGCCCGGCAAGTAGCCCAAGCTCTGCCCCCCGACCGCGTAAATGGGACGGAACACGATAATCTTGCGGTGCTCGTGACGTTCCACCACCGCGTCCAACCCGGCCGCCAAAGCCAGGGCAGACTTGCCGGTGCCAGCCCGCCCTCCCAGGGACACAATCCCAATTTCCGGGTTGACCAAGTGATCCATCGCGATACGTTGCTCGGCGGAACGCCCTTTCACGCCGAACAGTTCCCGATCCGTGCGCACTAGGTGTACCTGATTATCGCCCCAGATGGTAGCCAGGGCGGAGCCTCGCGGGGAACTCAAGATAATTCCGGTATGGATGGGTTGGTCCTCCAGCGAGGGGATTTCGGGTTCTTCAAAGTCGACGCTGTTGTCTTCCTCGTTCACCAGGCTCGTCGGGTCGCTGCTATAAGTCGCGACATCGTTTTCTTCATCCCCCGGGTCGTTCGTCAGCACAATCGTGTCGAACTCCACCGCGCCGTCCTGATAGAGCCGAGACATGTCCTGTTCGCTCATTTCACCGCGAATGACCCCGCGATAGGTGTCCGCACTCGACAGCGGGTTACGGTACACATCGGCGTCCAAGCCGATAGAGGACGCTTTGACCCGCATCGGCAGGTCTTTGGACACGACCGTCACGTCCGCCCCGGTTTTCGCCAAGTTGGCGGCGACCGCCAGAATCTTCGTGTCATTGTCACCCAGGCGCATCCCGGAGGGGAGCACCGAGTCGTCGATAGAGTTCAGCTCCACCCGCACAGTCCCCCCTTGTGAACCGACCGGAACCGGCTGATCGAGCCGACCGTTGGCAATCCGCAAATCGTCGAGCAGGTGCAGCGCTTTGCGGGCAAAATATCCCAACTCCGGATCGTGACGCTTTTTCTCTAGCTCGGTGATTACCACCACCGGCAAAACCACCTGGTGTTCGGCAAACTTCAGCAAGGCCTTCGGATCGGACAACAACACGGACGTATCAAGCACATAGGTGCGCGCGGGGGTAGCCATGTCTTGACCCTATCAATAGCACGGGGTTCGAGCGTGCTAAAGCGCCGCCTTTACGAGGTTCTTACATTTGCAATTTGTCGGGCTCGGGCGTCGGGAGTCACTTTCCCAAGCGGCGTTCCCGATTTCCGTAGTCGCGCAGGGCACGCAGGAAGTCGACCTTACGGAAGCTCGGCCAATACGTTTCACAAAAATAAAACTCCGAATTCGCGCTTTGCCACAGCAAAAATCCGCTGAGACGCTGCTCCCCCGAAGTGCGAATCACCAGGTCAGGGTCCGGCTGACCCTTGGTGTACAGGTGCGCTTCGATGTCCTCCAAACGGATTTGGTCAGTCAAATCCGCCAGGGTTTCGCCTTTTTGAGCTGCTTCGTTGAGGTATTCCCGCACGGCGTTGACGATTTCCTGACGTCCCCCATAGGCGACCGCGATATTCACCACCAGCGCGTTTTCCGGCCCGGTTCCATCCGCCGCGTGCAGGATTGCGGCCAGGCCCGGGTCCAGCAGGGAAGTGTCGCCCAACACCCGCAAATGGTAGTGGCCTGAGGCTTGCAAACCTTGCACGGTATGACCGATGACGTCTTGCAGGGGCTGGAGCTCCGCGGCTTTCCGGCCCAGGTTGTCAATCGAAAGCATCCACAAGGTAACGACTTTGACGGGCCATTCCTCACACCACTGCAAAACTTCGGTAATTTTCAGGGCTCCGCGTTGGTGACCGCGGGTCGCCGGAGCGCCTTCCGCCTTTGCCCAGCGCCGGTTTCCGTCCAAGATAATGCCGATATGCTGAGGCACCCCTGCCGGGTTAATTTCACGAGCCAAACGTCTGGCGTAAATTCGGTACAGAATTCCAGGCTTTGACTTTTTTACGGAGCTGCTCACATAATCAGTTTAAAACATTAAAACACTTAACTTGCCTGTCTTGACTGGTGCGGGTGGGGCAAGCCGAGCGGGGGGAATGTTATGGGTGTGAAATCTGGCAGGACGCTGATGCCGCGTCTGGTTAATCCTCGCACCGGGCGTCCCTACACTTTTCAACGGTGGGATTGGAAAGCAATGCGCCGCAAACCCGCCCTGCGGGGGTGGATTCACACGGTGGCCACGCCGCTGTCGATGGCGGCTTCTATCGTGTTGCTGGTGTTGGCGCCGAGTTCCCTGAAGTTTGCCTGTGTTGTCTATATGCTGTCTTCCCTGGTGTTGTTTGCGATGAGCGCGGTGTATCACATGGGTTCGTGGCCGCAATCGGTGGACGCGATTTTACGTCGTTTCGATCACGCCAATATTTTTTTGCTCATTGCCGGTACCTACACGCCTGTTTCGTTCGGTCTGCTGGGAGGGCGCGATAGAACGATTTTGCTTTCAGTAGTCTGGGTGGGGGCGATTTTGGGGATTGCTACCTCGTTGATTTGGCCGCACGCCCCCCGCTGGATAACCACAATTCTTTACGTGGTTTTAGGCTGGGTTGCCTTGATGTATTTCCCCGAGCTCTACGCGGCTTCCCTCCCTGCGTTCTGGATGCTGGTCGCAGGCGGTTTGGCCTACACGGTCGGGGCGGTCATCTATGCCACGAAGTGGCCGAATCCTGATCCTACGATTTTCGGTTTTCACGAGTTTTTCCACGCTTGGACTGTCGCGGCCTGGGCATGTCACTGCGTCGCGGCCTATTTCGCCATTCTTGGCTAGGGTTCACAAGGCCGGTGGTTCGGGTTTCCTCGCGGCCATGGACTTTTGCCGGGCTGTTTACATTTTTCTAGCGTTTTACTTGATTTTAATATCTGGTAAAGTATTGAACGCTTGCGTTGCGGCTGATTTTTTGAAACAAGCTTGCTTTCTGTGCCTGACGCAGGCGCTAATCTTTTAATCTTTCAAGGAGACGATTATGGCTGAAGAAGCGAAAAAAAACTGGATGACCCAGGCGTCTTTTGACCGTCTACAAGCGGAGCTCGACGAACGCACGGGCCCAATCCGCTCGGAAATCACCAAGAAGATTGACGCGGCCCGCCGCGAAGGCGACCTGAAAGAAAACGGCGGCTATCACGCGGCTCGTGACGAACAATCCCAAAACGAAACCCGCATCTTGGAGCTGCAAGAAATCCTGAAGTACGCCGAGGTCGGCGAGGCGGCCGCCGATGGCACGATTGGACCGGGCAGCGTGGTAGAAGCAAAAGTCGGACCGAAAAAGATGAAGTTCCTCTTGGGTTCGCGTGACGCCGCCAAAGGGATGGACATTCAGGTGTTTTCCCCCGAAGCCCCCCTTGGGGTAGCGCTGGCTGGTCACCGGACTGGCGACACCGTGGAATACGTAGCGCCGACCGGCAAGAAGATCAAGGTTCAGGTGCTGGACGCTCACCCCTACCAGGGCTGAGCTTTCCCTCACGTTTGGTGCAATATTCCGCCCAGGTTTTCGACCAGGCGCTGAGCTGGGAATCAATCGGAGCGGTGAGGCGCGCCATCAGCCACGCCAAGCCAACCGTCGCCGCGAAGCACGTTAGGGCGTAAACGTAGGGAGCGGCATCGGCCATGCCGAGTTCCCGCAGCGCCAGCATCGGCAGACGTTGCAGCACATAAACCCAGAACAGGTGTTTGCCAAACCAGTGCAGCACGGGATTATTCAGATGTAAGAACAACGTGATTTGCACGATTATCAGGCAAAACAGCATGGCTTCGAGTTCGAACACCAGGAAGCTCAGGTGGTCGAGCTTGGTGGTGAGGACAAAAAGCGCCACCGTGACGAGTAGCGCGGAGATGTAGCCCACGGTGCGACGGTAGACGCGCTCGAAGTGGTCGCGGGCCAGGCAGTAGCACATGCCCAGCAGATAGCAACACAACGTGTTGTAGGTGTAGGTGGCGCTACCTTTGAAGTGCCACATGAACACGGTGAAGCCTCCCACCAGTACACAGTTCAGGATGAAAGCCAACCACGGGCGGCTGCCGAGGATTACGAACGCCAGCCAAGTCAGGGCATAGAGCACCAGAATCGCGAAAATGTACCAGCTGGAAGAGCCGATAGATTTCCAGCCGAGGAACGCCCACGCTGTCTGTGCCGGGGTGAACGGGCGCGAAAGCGACAGGTTCATGATGATGAACAAGACCTGGGCGATAGCGAAGTTCACCCAGGTCACCTCCACGCGCTTGAGCGGCATAGTGTGAACATAACCGGGCTTGTGCGCTAGGGAATATGCCACTCCGTAACCGGAATAGAACAGGAACAAAGCCACCATCAGCTGACCGAGCCCCGTCGCGACGTGGTGCATCACTCCATCCCACGCCGGGTTATAGGGCATGTAGGAACGGATGTGGGCATAAAAAACAATCAGGATAAAGACGCCGTTGATGCGGGTGGTGTGGTCGTGATCGAGGTATCCCTCGAAATTGTCACCGCGCCGATGAATCCTGGCGCCCCACAACACCAGAATGACAATGAACAGCAGAAACAGGTTCATTGGGCTTGGCGTTCGGCGAGCCGCTCCTGAGCGGAGTCGAGGATAGCCTGGCAGCGTGAGGCCAGGGCTTCTCCGCGATCCCACAGTTTCAGGGTGTCCTCCAAGGGAGCTTCAGCGTTTTCCAGGGCCTGCACGGTTTCGATGAGTTCGGCGCGAGCCGCCTCGTAGCTCATCTCCGTGACATCTTGGTTGCCTGTCGCGCCTGTTCCCGCCGCGTCAGTCGGGGTTTGCTGAGGATTTTTTTCGCTCATGATTCTTTACCTTTCATCGGTGTTTGGATTCGTGCCAAAAACGGTGGCGACCAGGGAGCCGCGCGCCAAGACGGCCTCCAGGAGGTCGCCCTTCTGAACTGCACCCGCGTCTGTCACTACGGTTTGGTCGGGTTTGCGCAGCACTGCATACCCGCGTTCCAAAGTGGCCTGGGGCGAGATAGCTCGCAAGGTTGCCCGCGCCGCCGCTAGGTCGCGTGCCTGATTAGCCAGGACCGCCGCGACTCGCGACCGCAGGATTTCCAAGCCGTGGTTGATGTCCCGGCGCCGCTCGTCTAAAGCCGCCAGCGGATTTTGCATGACCGGCCGGGAGCGAATCGCGTCAAGTTCACGCAGGCCCAGCTCTATACGGTTGGAAATGAGCGCCGTCATCCGGGAGCGTGCCCCGGACACCCCCTCAATTTCAGCGGCCAAATCCGGGACAATCCGTTTGCCCGCATCGGTAGGGGTGGAGGCGCGAAAGTCCGCTACAAAATCCAGCAGCGGGGTGTCTTCCTCATGGCCAACGGCGGAAACGATGGGGGTGCGCGCCGCAAAAGCCGCTCTCACCACGCTCTCATCGGAGAATCCCAACAGGTCCTCCAGGGCCCCGCCCCCGCGCGTGACGACAATCACGTCAACCCCATCGAGGGCGTCAAGCTCAGCGATGGCCGCACTGACTTCCGCCGCGCAGCGTTCCCCTTGCACCGCTACCTCGCGAATCTCGAACTGTACCAGGGGCCAGCGCCGCGTCGCGTTTTCAATCACATCGGCCTGTGCTCGGGCGGCATGCCCGCAGATAAGCCCGACCCGTCGCGGGAGGAACGGCAAAGACTGCTTGTGTTCTCGGGCAAAAATCCCCTCGGCAGCAAGCTTTTGTTTCAGCTGTTCCAGCTGTTCCAGGAAACCACCCAGGCCGGCCGCGTGAATCTCCGATGCCATCAGGGCCAGCGCCCCGGTTTTCAGGTAGAAATCGGGCTTGACCCGCATCACCACCCGCGCCCCGGCGCTCAACGCCGAGCCGGCCGCAGCCACCACCCCACCAAATGCCTTGACCTGCATAGACATATCGGCTTCCAGGTCCTTTGCCACGAAAAAGGACATCCTGTTACCGGGGCGTTGGTTGTATTCGATGATTTGCGCTTCCACCCAGGTCGGATCGACCCGGTCGACGTATTTGCGCATATTTTCGCTGAGGCGGCTGAGCGGCCAGGGGTTTTCCCGGGTCGTGTCGCGCGCCAGTTGCGCCGGTTCTGGTTTTCTCACTTCCATGACTCCATCATGACACAGACCCCGGAGGCAAAAATTTTCGAGTTTTGCCACGGGGCGCAAACCGCTAAACTCAAGGCAGTTGCGCACCCCGCCCGAGAAAGGGTGCCACCCGGACTGCTGACCGGGGAACCTAGTGCGAAAGTGAGGACGGATGGGGAAAGTATTGCTGGCCTCGCCGCGAGGCTACTGCGCCGGGGTAGACCGCGCCGTCACGGCGGTGCAGCGCGCACTCGAAGTTTACGGTCAACCCATCTACGTGCGCAAAGAGATTGTGCACAACAAATTTGTGGTGCGCACCCTAGCTGACGCCGGGGCGATTTTTGTCGATGAATTGTCCGAGGTCCCCCCGGGTTCCCGAGTGGTTTTCTCAGCTCACGGGGTGGCTCCGAGCGTTTATGCCGAAGCCGAGCAGCGCGGTCTGGAAGTGATTGACGCCACTTGTCCGCTGGTTTCCAAGGTGCATCGAGAGGCACGGCGTTACGCTAACGAGGGCTACGACATTATTTTGATTGGCCACGCCGGTCATGAGGAAGTGGAAGGAACTCTGGGTGTTGCCCCCGACAAGATTCACGTGATTGACACGGATTGGGTCGATACCTCGCTGCCGGGTGCCGCGGGGGAATCCGGGGACGACACTGTAGGCGACACGCCCACCGCCGCAGATCCCCTAGCGGGACTCAGCACCGACCCCGATGCCTTGCTGATTTGGCTGTCCCAAACGACTTTGTCGGTAGACCAGACAGCCGCCACCGTACAGCGTCTGCAGCGCAGATTTCCCGGTTTGATTAGCCCGCCATCAGACGATATTTGCTTCGCGACCCAAAACCGGCAAGGCGCGGTTAAGGCTATGGCGCCCCAATGCGAGGTTGTCGTAGTTGTCGGTTCGGCCAACTCTTCTAACTCGGTGCGGCTGCGGGAAGTCGCCCTGCAGTCCGGAGCCGGTGCGGCCTACCGAGTCGAAGGCGCCCACGAGCTCAATCCGGATTGGTTTGCAGGGGCCAAGACCATCGGGGTGACTTCGGGAGCTTCGGTGCCGGAAGTCCTGGTGACCGAGGTGTTGGAGTGGCTGGCGCAACGCGGTTTCGACGAGGTGCAGACGGTGCAAACCACGCAGGAAACGACCTCCTTCTCTCTGCCAAAACCCCTGCGCTAGGTCTTTCATGCGAAGTCTGGCGGCGTTCAAGGGGATACTTGCTGGCTTGCGGATATAAGGTGCGATTTGGGCAGTAGCTGCCATTATTGGCAGCTACCCGGCTATTCTCCCCTTATAATCCACGCGCGCCCCAAAACCGAGGAAGGTTTCACACCTGAATAGCAATGAATTCAGGTAATACACACCGGAATTTAGGCAGGCGGAGAGGGGAGCGTTGGGGGCGACTCAGCGAGAGGCTGGGGGGTGAGCGTTTTGCGACAATTGTCGCGCAAAACGCGAGGGGGCCCTCCCCCTTTCGCCTCTCGCGAGCGCCCCCGAGCGACCGCCCCTCAGCAACGCAACCCCAGAAAACCGGATAAGTCGCCCGGGTTTAACCGGTTTAGGGCCGGTTGGAAAACCCACTAAGATTGAAGCATGGCTTTAACTATCGGTATCGCGGGACTCCCCAATGTCGGCAAATCCACTATTTTCAACGCCCTGACCAGGGCGAACGTACTAGCGGCGAACTATCCGTTCGCCACTATTGACCCCAATGTCGGCGTGGTTCCGCTACCTGACCCGCGGCTACAAGTCCTGTCAGATATGTTCCACTCGGAAAAGATCGTGCCCGCTACCGTGTCATTTGTAGACATCGCCGGCATCGTCAAGGGCGCTTCTCAGGGCGAAGGCTTGGGTAACAAATTCCTGGCTAACATCCGCGAAGCTGACGCGATTTGCCAAGTCACCCGCGCTTTTGCCGACCCTGACGTGGTGCACGTAGAGGGCAAAATCGATCCCGCCTCCGACATTGAGACCATCTCTACCGAGCTAATTCTGGCTGACCTGCAGACTCTCGAAAACACGATTCCCCGCCTACGCAAAGAAGTCAGCGGCAAGAAAACCCCGAAAGAAGTGCTGGCGGAAGCGGAAAAATGCGAGGAATACCTCAACGCCGGAACCGTCCTCTCTAAGGAAATCGCATCGGGAAACCTGGACCGCGACATCGTTAAATCTTTCCAACTGATGACCTCGAAACCCTTTATTTACGTATTTAATATGGACTCCGACGGTTTGGCGGACAAAGCGAAACAGGCCGAGCTAGCTGCCCTGGTAGCCCCCGCCGAAGCGATTTTCCTGGACGGGGCTTTTGAAGCGGAGCTGGTGGAACTTGATGCCGAGGATGCCCACGAGATGCTGGCGGACGCCGGAATCGAAGAATCTGGCCTGGACAAACTGGCGCGTGTCGGCTTTGACACGCTGGGACTGCAAACGTTCCTGACTGCCGGGGTGAAAGAATCTCGCGCCTGGACCATTCATCAGGGCGATACCGCCCCACAAGCGGCCGGCGTGATTCACACCGATTTTGAACGCGGATTCATCAAGGCCGACGTGATTTCTTACGATGAACTGGTGGAAATCGGCGACATTCATAAGGCTCGCGAACTGGGCAAAGTCCGCCAGGAGGGCAAAGATTACGTGATGGCCGACGGCGACGTGGTGGAGTTCAAATTTAACGTCTAACGCCGGGCGTTGATGGTGCTTTGCGTTATTGGGGGGTAGGTTGAAGCGCGGTCCGTTCGTTCGCCGACGCAGCCGCCGCCGGATTCTCGGCAGCGATTCCGGCCCGAATCTCGGGGACATCCCCATCTGCGATAGCTTGAGCGAGCTGGACCACGACCACCTAATCTGGTGCACTGATTTTCGTTCGGCCCTCGGTCTATTCCGCCACCTCATGCGCGGCCGCGAAACCGCGGTGAAGAATCTGCATCTAGTCGGTTACGACAACTGGACCGGCGAGGGCTCGGCGACGCTGATGGGGGTGGGGCCCTTTGTCAAACACGCTGCCCAGGTAGTCGCGGGCTGTGTCGATGAGACTCGGCAGCACTCCGAATGGATGTCCGCAGTATCAAGGCCGCTGAACTATTCAAGTTGCGGGACGAAAAGAGTTTCGCAGTGACGCTTGGTCCCTGAGGAAGTTCGATCCTTCCACGATCTGGGCTGGGGGCGCGGAGCACTCGGGGGCCCTTGACCGGCTGGGGCACGTGTCGGGTGGTGGCTCGCCCACAACCCCCGTGCCCGCACGCACCGAGAAGGGCCAGGTCGCCGAGTACGATCCCGATTTCACGGAGCCGGACCGTGAACTCGAATGACGTGCCTGGCCCAAGACGTGTCCACTCGGCGTGTGGTTTAACCCTTATGAGACTTGCCGGTCACAGCCTCAGCGCTTCGCTTGCGCAGCCCGCAGGCCGTTCAAGATCACGATCACTTCGGCGACCTCGTGAACCAACACGACGGCGGCCAAGCCCAGCACGCCGCTGATCGCCAGTGGCATCAACACGATGATGATGGCCAGAGATAGCACGATGTTCTGGTTGATGATCCTGCTTCCTCGGCGGGCGTGCTGCAACGCCTTCGGGATTAGCCGGAGGTCGTGGCCGGTGAAGGCGACGTCAGCGGACTCGATCGCGGCGTCAGAGCCGGTCGCTCCCATCGCTATGCCCACCGTCGCGCCCGCCAGTGCCGGCGCGTCGTTGATGCCGTCGCCGATCATCGACGTCGGCGTCTTGGAGGAGAATTCGGCGACGATGCTGGCCTTGTCCTCCGGGCGCAGCTCGGCGCGCACGTCGTCGATTCCGGCGATTTCAGCCAGCGCCCGGGCGGTGCGAGTGTTGTCGCCGGTGAGCATGCTTACTTCTACATCGTTGGCATGCAGGGCCTGCACGGCTTCGGGCACTTCGGGCCGCAACTCGTCGCGCACCCCGATTGCCCCGGCGAGAGCGCCATCGATGGTGACCAGGACGCAGGTCTGGCCCTCGTACTCCATGCGCTCAACGTCCGCTTTCAGTGGTCCGGCGTCGATCCATCGGGGGCTGCCCACCAGCACCCGTCGGCCTTCGACGGTGCCGCCGATGCCATGCCCAGCTTCCTCACTGATGTCCGAGGCGGTAGGCGCTTCGGGCCCCGCTGCCGCGATCGCCGCGGCGAGGGGGTGCGTCGATTGCCGCTCAACTGCTGCCGCGAAGGAAAGCACCTGCGTCCGATCGAATCCGTCTGCCGGGACCACTCCGGTAACCTCAGGCTGGTTGCGGGTAAGGGTTCCGGTTTTGTCCACTGCCAGGTGACGGATGCCGCCGAGTCGCTCGAACGCCGCGCCGGACTTGATGAGCACTCCGAACTGGCTAGCCGCGCCGATCGCGGCCACGACCGTCAGCGGCACGGAGATTGCCAGCGCGCACGGCGATGCTGCGACCAGGACTACCAGCGCACGGGTGATCCACGTCTCGGGGTCGCCCAGCAGCGAGCCGATCACGCCGACCAGCACCGCCAGGATCATCACCCCGGGCACTAGGGGTTGGGCAATCCGGTCGGCGATCCGGGCGCGGTCACCCTTTTCCGCCTGCGCCTGCTCGACCAGGTCCACGAGTGTGGTCAGCGAGTTGTCCGTTCCAGCTGCGGTCGTCTCGACCTCCAGCACCCCGGCGGAGTTTATCGCTCCCGCGGGCACTTCGTCGCCGGGCGCAACTTCCTCCGGAATGGATTCTCCGGTGATCGCTGAGGTGTCAAGGCTGGAGCGCCCGGACCGAATGATGCCGTCCGTGGCGATCCGCTCCCCGGGGCGCACGAGCATTAGCTCGCCAACTACGAGGTCCTTCGCTGCGACCTCGGCCGCTGTGCCGTCGTGTAGCACCGTCGCGGTCTGCGGTACCAACTTCAACAGTGCCCGCAGTCCGCCCTGGGCCCGGTCCATCGCCTTGTCTTCCAGTGCCTCGGCGATCGAGTACAGGAACGCTAACGCCGCGGCCTCTCCGACGTAACCGAGGATCACCGCGCCGATCGCGCTGATTGTCATCAGCAAGCCAATGCCAAGCTTGCGCTTCGTGACAAGGTTCCGGATCGCCCCGGGCGCGAACGTATACGCCCCTAGCAGCAGGCCAACCCAATACAGTACCGTCGCGGGCGCCTCCAAGTCGGACCAGTCCAGCGCCAGGCCTATGCAGAGGGCTACGCCGGAGAAAATCGGCAGTAGCAACTCGGGGTCCTTCCACCATGGCCGATCGAGAGCTTCGATCTCCGTGGCGGGTTCGTGTTCGCATCCACATGCTGAACTCATGCGTCCGCTCCTTTCTCGTCGCAGCCGGGCACCAAGCACTCAGGGTCGATGCACGGGGCGTTTTCGTCGACAGCCAACGTCGCGTTCACCAGTCCGTTGAGCGCTGCCGCGAGCTGCGGATCGGCTATTTCGTAGCGTGTCTTGCGGCCCTCCGGCTCGGCAACGACGATGCCGCAGTCACGCAGGCAGGTCAGGTGGTTCGAGACGTTCGAGCGGGTTAGGCCCAGGTCGCGCGAAAGTACGGCCGGGTAGCTCGGGCCGTCTAGTAGGGTCATCAGGATTCTGGAGCGCGTCGGATCCGCCATGGCCCGGCCGAGCCGGTTCATGACGTCGAGGCGTGAAGCAATAGTCAGCATGTACTGAACTATACAGCGAGTGCTGAACTATTTCAAATGGACTGAGCTGAAAGTCACGCGAAGGTCCTGCGACCTGTACGAATTAGTCGATGGGAGAAGCGATGACTGGTCCTTCGCGGTTCGGCTGCCAACCCAACGCGGGGGCGGCATGAGTGGCGAAGTTGTCCAAAATCTTCACGTCGACGTCCCCCATCCTGGTGGGGATGGTGATGAGCAGGGTGTCGGCGGATATGACGATGGCGTCAGCTTTTGAGCTGCTCAATGAGCTTGTCCGGCTCGGCTGCGTAGGTGCCACCGAAGGTGGTGGAGCCGACATCAAGTAGCGCATCTACCTGGTCGGAGCCGGAGGTCTGCAGGCCGAACCGGACCATGTCGGCGCCGTCGACGATGGGGAAGAAGGGGCGGGACACCGACACGCGGGTTATGCGGATTGTACGAGGCTATGCGGAAACAATAGGAGTTACGGAGCCGGGGCAGAGGGGCCGGATCTCTCCTAGGCTCAGAGTTTTAAAGGGGTCCAGAGTGCACCCCATATTGTTTCCGCAAAACCTATAAGTGTTTCCGTGCGCCCTATAAGTTCTCTGTGTACTGATGTAATTACTGTTTCCTGATTGTTGCAGTCTAACGACAAAGTAACTTTGCAACGACATACCGTCGAGTTCAAGTTCAACGTCTAGCCGCGCGCGAGCCTAGTCCTCGATACCCTAGTCCTCTATCACGATGGCGTGGGCGGTTTCCCGGTCGATACGGCCGAAGTTATAGAACGCGGCACAGGCTCCTTCGGGGGAAACCATGCAGGTCCCGATGGGTTTCTCGGGCGAACATGCGGTGCCGAACACTTTGCATTCCCAAGGTTTAATCCGCCCGGTCAACACGGAACCGCATTCGCAGGCCGGCGGGTCAGGCACCCGCTGGCCGGGAACCTCAAACAGCCGCTCGGCGTCCCAGGCGGCGAACTCCTCAGAAATCCCCATGCCGGAATACGGCATCCACCCCAAGCCGCGCCACTCGAACGTGTCGCGGGTAGAAAACACGCGATCCAGCAACCGCAAAGCGGCCGGATTCCCGCCTTCGCGCACGACCCGAGAATACTGGTTTTCTACCCGAGCCTCGCCGCGGTCTACCGCCCCGCTGGTGTACTGGTCGATGAGCATCGCCACGGACTGCAAGATATCCAACGGCTCGAAACCAGTCACGACCACGGGTTTGTTGTATTCCTCGGGCAGGAATTTGAACGCGTCAGACCCCACCACGGTCGCCACGTGACCCGGCCCGATGAACCCGTCAATCCGCGTCTCATCAGCCCCAACGATAGCCCGCAAGGGTGGCTCAATCTTGACGTGGTTGGAAAATACAGAAAAGTTCTGCACCTGCTGTTTCTGGGCTGCCACCAGGGTCACGGCGGTGGAAGGCGCGGTCGTTTCAAACCCGATAGCAAAGAAAACAACCTGTTTATCTGGGTTTTCTTTGGCAATTTTCAGGGCATCCAACGGGGAATACACGAACCGCACATCGCAACCCCGAGCGCGAGCCTGCAGCAAGGACCCTTGTGAACCGGGAACCCGCATCATGTCCCCGAAAGTCGTCAAAATCACGTCCGGCTGATTCGCCAGCCACAGCGCATCGTCAACCCGTCCCATCGGAATAACGCAGACCGGGCAGCCGGGACCGTGAATAAACTGGACGTTTTCCGGCAGCAGATGCTCCAACCCGTGGCGGTAAATCGTGTGGGTGTGGCCGCCGCAAATCTCCATAAACGCCAGCGGGCGTTCAAAATGGGCGGCCTCAGCGTTGATGCGCCCTACCAGTTTCCGGGCGAACTCGGGGTCGCGAAATTCGTCAACGTACTTCATCTCGTGATTGCTCTCTTCTCGACAGATTCCTCGACAGACTTCCGTGCGGGCGCTGGTGAGCTGCCCTAATCCGCTGAAGTCGTCTTAAACTGTTCCAGCTCGCTCTCAAACTGGCCCAGTTTCTTAATTTGATCCAGGGTGGTGGCGGCTTCCGCAGCGTCAATCTTGGACATGGCGAAACCGACGTGCACCAGCACCCAATCGCCGACCTTGACGTCCTCATCCATCAGCAAATCCGTGGAAATCATGCGTTCCACCCCGGACAGCGACACTTTCGCCCGTCCGCTTTCCGCCTCGTCAAATGCCACAATTTCGGCAGGCACTCCCAAACACATCGGCTGCTCCCTTTCCATAGACCTTTCCAGGTTACTTGCATTTCCCCAGTCCGTCCAAAAGATGGAAAAGGCGAGTCGTTTGTGCGATTATCAATATGTGGATCCGAAAAACCGCCTGAACGAAGATGAATTGCAAGTGAACTCGAATATCGCGCGGGTACGCCGCCGCGGAATGCAGCTGAAAGACGACTATGTGACGCTTTCTCACGGGGCGGGGGGTAAGGCTTCAGCAGCCCTGGTCGAACAGGTTTTCGTTTCCGGTTACGGCAACGAGGTGCTCGAGGAACTGACTGATGCCGGGGTGCTTCCCCTAGCGGAACTGCTTACGGGTTTGACCGGGGAGGGCACAAGCCCGGTGGGCGGCAAACTCGCGATGTCTACCGATTCCTACGTGGTCAATCCCCTGGTTTTCCCCGGCGGCTCCATCGGGGAACTGGCGGTGAACGGGACAGTCAACGACCTGGCAGTCAGCGGGGCTATTCCGAAAGTCATCAGTGCCGGTTTCATCCTGGAAGAGGGCCTGCCCATCGCGGATTTGCGCCGGGAAGTCCAGGCGATGCGCGACGCTGCCGAGGCGGCGGGAGTACGGATTATCACCGGCGATACCAAGGTCGTGCCCCAGGGCAGCGGCGACAAGCTGTTCATCAACACGGCCGGAGTCGGGATTGTGCCGGCCGGCAGGGAACTGGGCGCCAGCAAAGTGCAGCGCGGGGATCGTTTGATTGTGTCCGGCGCGATTGCTGACCACGGTATGTCGGTCATGATGGCGCGGGGCGACCTGGCTATTCAGGCTCCTATTGAATCCGACACGAGGGCGGTCAATCACCTGGTCGAAGCCTTGATTGAGGCCGTCCCGGAGACCCGCTGGATGCGTGACGCGACTCGCGGCGGCTTGGGAACGGTGTTGAATGAGCTGGCGATCGCGACCGGCTGGGGTATCGCCGTCGAGGACGAGGCCGTGCCGGTGCACGAGATGACTCGTGGCGCATGCGACATGTTGGGGATTGACCCGATTTATGTCGCTAACGAGGGCATGTTTGTGGCGGTGGTTCCGGCTGACCAGGCCGATGCGGCCGTGGCGGCGCTGCGGAAACTGCCCGGAGGCGAGGAAGCGGCGAATATCGGTCGGGTCGTGGCCAAACCGGAGTCCTCGGTCGTGATGGTAACCGCGTTTTCTGGCACCCGCATGATAGACATGCTGGTCGGTGACCCGCTGCCGCGGATTTGCTGACCCAAAACGCCTGCGAGAATCCCAGGATACCAGCCCGGATTGTATTTATAAGGGGAAAATAGGGCAGTAGCTGCCATTATTGGCAGCGATTGCCCATATTCCACCTTATATTCCACACACTCGCCCAGTAGCATCGGCGAGATCACCAGAGTTGGCGCTGCAGCCGTGCCCTTTCAGCACGCACCAAGAACCGCCGCCCACGCTTGCCCTAAGCTGAGGCCCCCATCGTTGGGCGGCACGTTGCGGTGAGTCAGTATCCGATATCCGCTCTCCTCCAAGAAATCCACAAAGTGCCTGGTGAACAGCCGATTGAGGGCGACCCCTCCGGTCAGTCCCACCGTTTTTGTGTCGGCCGACACGGCGGCTTCGCGGGCCTGATTGCCCAGCAGCTGCGCCAAGCCCACATGGAAGGCCCAAGCCCGCTGGCCGACTGGCCGGTCAGTCTCGCCCAACTGCTCGACGAGTTCCAGGTAGCCATCCACCTGCGGCAAATCCGCCTTCGGGTGGGCTTTTGCCCAGCTGGTGGCCATGCGTTCCAGCTCCATCGCCGCCTGGGCCTCATAGGTCACCTCGGTGCGAATCCCTAAAATCGCCGCGGCCGCATCGAACAGCCGTCCGCAACTGGTGGTCTCAGTCACCCCGAAACCGCTGGCCAGCTGGCTTTTCACCAGTTCCAGTTCGGTTGATTTGCCTTGCCGCGCCCCGATTTCGGCGCTGATTACCTCCGTAACCCAGTCCAGGCCCCAATCCTGGGCAATCCCCAACGCGACCCGCCAGGGATAGCGTACCGCCCGGTCGCCACCGACCAGGCTGAAAGTCGGCACGTGCGCACTTCGCTGCCACTGCGAACCCTTAATGTCCAGGACTTCTCCACCCCAAATGGTGCCGTCCGTCCCGTAGCCGGTGCCGTCCACCGCCACCACGACCGCCGGGTCAAGCCAGGAATGCTCCGCCAACAGGGAATAGGCGTGGGCGACGTGATGCTGCACCTGGGCCAGTTCGATGTCATGAGCGGTGGCGTAGCGCTCGGCCCAGCTGACCGTGGAATAGTTCGGGTGCAGGTCACACACGATTTTTTCGGGTTGTTGCCGCTGGAAGTTCAGCATTTGTGTCACGGCCCGCCCGAACGCCTCCTGGCTGGCGAGAGTGCCCATATCGCCGATATGTCCCGAAATATGCGCCCAGCTCCCGTGTGCTAGGCAGAAAGTATTTTTTAGTTCTCCGCCCACCGCCAAAATCGGCACGGTAGCCGGCCGCGACAGCGCCACTGGCAGCGGCGCGTAGCCCCGAGAGCGCCGCGAAGGAATGGTGACCTGCGAGTTCGCCAGGAATACGGAGTCTTCCATCGGCAGGTGAATGTCGCGGTCGTGAAACACGAACGCATCGACTATTCCTGCCAGCCGCTCGGCGGCATCCTCGTTCGTGAAACACAGCGGTTCACCCGCCAAGTTTCCCGACGTCGCCACCAATGCCATCTGGGCACATTCCCCGCTCAACAGCTCCAGGTGCAGCGGCGCGTAAGGCAACAAAATCCCCACGTCCCCCAGCCCGGGGGCAATCGCGGAGGCCAGGTCATATTCCGGCCCGAAAGGCGCAATCACAATGGGCCGAGCAGCAGTTTGCAGGGTATGCAACTGGTCCGCATCAAGCTGAGCCAGCCGGGCGGCAGCCGCAGCGTCTCCCACCATGACGGCAAACGGCTTATCCCCCCGATTTTTCCGTTTCCGCAGCCGCGCGACCGCCTCCTCGTTGCGGGCGTCACACATGAGGTGAAAACCGCCGATGCCTTTCACCGCCAGGATTTCCCCGGCACACAGCCGCTGGCGGGCTTCCTCCAGAGCCGCGGCTATCAACGGGCGACGATCCCCTGCGGGCGGGCGCAAGTCCGGGGCGTCAGCCGGGCTGACCCACAGCACCGGCCCGCAGTCGTAGCAGCTGACAGGCTGGGCATGATAGCGCCGGTTGGTCGGGTTCGTGTATTCCTCGTGACAAGCGGGGCACATGGGAAACTTCACCATAGTCGTGGTGTCGCGGTCATAAGGGAGGTCCACCATGATGGTGGCGCGTGGCCCGCAGTTTGTGCAGGTGGTGAAGGGGTAAAGGTAGCGTCGGTTCGTCGGGTCAGCCATTTCGGCTTGGCAGTCGGGACAGGTGGCAGTGTCTGGAGGAATCAGGGTGCGGGCGCCGGAGCGACGGCGGGAGGGCACAATACGAAACTCAGTTTCGTCCTCCTGCTCTGGTAAGTCCCTGGACACGTTGCGCAACACACTGGCCAGCGGAGGCAGGGTCGCCAGCATAGTTTCCATGAAACCCTCCACCGCCGCGAGCGTGCCTTGGGCCTCGATAAACACCGACTCGTCGTCATTGCCCACGAAACCGGTGATGGGGAACTGGGCGGCGACCTGCGCAACGTGGGGACGGAAACCGACTCCCTGCACCACACCCCGCAGCTCGTAAGCTCGGCGCATCTCTAACCTCCTACCCGCAATCTGGTTCACCCCTAAGCCTAGTAGCTCTCACGTCCCGGAGCGGAAAACGGTAAGGTGGAATGCGCCGCGAGGAACCCAAAACCTAGTGAGGAGACACTATGCACGAAGTCGCCCTGTCCCAGCAACTCGCTCGCGTAGTGGCGCGCGGGGCGGCGGGACGCGAAGTACTGTCTGTCCAGGTAGAAGTCGGTCATCTGCGTCAGGTTGTGCCCGAGGCACTGCGTTTTGCCTGGAGCGCGGTACGGAAAAACACCCTCCGGGGTCCCGCCGAACTGCAGATCACGGAAATCCCGGCAGTCGTCGTGTGCCGGGAATGCCAGGCGAAAACGCAGCTGGGCGAGTACCTGGATTTCCGTTGCGGCCAGTGCTCTTCACGCGATGTCCAGACAATCAGCGGCGAAGAGTTTAGAGTGGTATCGATAGATGTCACGCCAGAGAGGAATCACTAAGATGGGACGTTTTCATCGTCACGACGACGGCACAGTACACGAACATGACCACGGGGATCACCCCCACCACCACGACCACGGCGAGTATGTGGCCGACCCGGAAGTCATCGGGGATCACTCGGGATACGACACCGAACGCGAACGCATCGAGATTCTGGAAGACATCTATGCGGAAAACGACCACTTAGCCCAGCACAATCGGGAATCTTTCGCCGAACACGGGGTGAAAGTCGTGAATCTCATGAGTTCACCAGGGTCGGGCAAGACAACTTTGTTAGAGCGTACTTTGGCGCAGCTGCAGGGCAAACTGCGGGTCGGGATTATTGAAGGCGATATTGAGACGCCCCTGGATGCCGAGCGTTTGGGCGGTTACGGCGCCCAGATTTCGCTGTTGAATACCGGTCACGGTTTCGGCGGGGAATGTCACTTGGATGCCCCGATGGTGCATCATGCTCTGGACGAATTGGATCTCAGCCAACTGGACCTGGTCATTATCGAAAACGTGGGCAACCTGGTGTGCCCGGCCGAATTCGATGTCGGTGAAACCGCGAAAGCCATGCTGTTCTCGATTACGGAGGGCGAGGACAAGCCGTTGAAGTACCCGGTCATGTTCCGCTCGGTGAAAATCGTGGTGGTGAACAAGATGGATTTGGCTCCCTACCTGAACTTCGACATGGACAAGTTCCGCGGCTACCTCGAACAGGTCAATCCGGGCGTGAAAGTTATCGAGATTTCTGCTCAGAATGGCGACGGTGTCGACGCGTGGGTTAAATGGCTGGAAGAACTTTAAATTAATCATTTCCCTTTTGCGAAAAGACGCCAAGATTTTTACTCAATTTTGAGGCTCAACTGCGAAAACGCGGTAGGATAATAGCACGGACGTTGTTGTCCATTTCATTACTACTGAGGGACCGCATATGAGCTATGAGATTAAACCCTGGCGGGCTGGAACGCTCGCTGAAAACCTTGCCAGTGCCGGCGTGAGCCGACGTGACTTCGTCAAGTTCTGTGCCGGTTTGGCAGCTATCTTCGCGGTAGGAACCCCCGAACTGGCCCATGCTTCTTCAGCGAAGACTGCCGGCGAAGAACTGGCTGACAAGCTGGGAGCCATCACGAAACCGAACGTGGTGTGGCTCCAGCTGCAGGAATGCACCGGCTGTATGGAATCTGCACTGCGCTCCGGCGGCACCACGGTGGAAGAAGTCGTGCTGAATCTGCTGTCCGTCAACTACAACGAACTCGTGATGGCTGCCTCCGGGGAAGCTGCCGAAAAAGCCTTAGCCGACACGAACGCGAAGGAACATATCCTGGTCGTCAACGGTTCTATTCCGCTCAAGGACGGTGGCATCTATTGCACTATCGGCGGGAAGTCTGCCGAGCAGGTGCTGCGTGAATCCGCTGAGAACGCCACCATGATTCTGGCAGTCGGGGCCTGCGCGGTCTTTGGTTCGGTACAGGCCGCCAAACCCAACCCCACCGGCGCGGTCGGGGTTGATGAAATCATCAAGGACAAGCAGGTCATCAACGTGTCCGGTTGCCCTCCGATTGGGGAAGTCATCACTGCTTCCCTGGCTTACATCCTGACCCACGGCAAACCCCCCGAGCTCGACTCCGAGGGTCGCCCGCTGTTCGCCTACGGCCAGCGCATCCACGACTCGTGCCCGCGCCGCCCACACTTCGACGCCGGCCAATACGTGCGCAGCTTCGACGATGCCGGAGCCCGCGAAGGCTGGTGCCTCTACGATGTGGGTTGTAAAGGACCTTCCACCTTCAGCCCCTGCCCGATTTTCCAGTGGAACCTCAAGGCTGGCTGGCCTATCGGCGCTGGTCACCCCTGTATCGGTTGTACTGAACGTGATTTCTACGATCGTTTCACGCCTTTCTACCAGAAACTGCCCACGGTTCCGGGCTTCGGCGTGGAGGCCACCGCAGAAAAGATTGGTCTGGGCTTGACCGGTGTCGTCGCTGCTGGCGTGGCGGTTCACGCCGGTGTGACCGCTGCACGTGCCGCCGCTGACCGCAAAGCCACCAAGAACTCCCCGATGGCCGCATTCGGCGATGCTCCCACCGGTTCCCCCAGCCCGTCATCAACCGGGCAAGCTACTGAACAGAACAGCGAGGCTAAGTAATGGCAGAGAAAGTTCTCATTGATCCGTTGACCCGTATCGAGGGTCACCTGCGTATCGAGATGGAAACCGAAGGCAAACAAATCAAGAAAGCCTGGAGCGTCAGTACCCAGTTCCGCGGCATTGAAACCATTGTCCAGAACCGTGATCCTCGTGACGTGTGGGCGTTCGTCCAGCGCATTTGTGGGGTTTGCACCTCGGTACACGCCATCGCTTCCATCACCGCGGTAGAGGACGCGATTGGTTCACAGCCCCCGGAAAATGCGCGGTTGATTCGCTCCCTGGTTCTAGGTTCGCAAGAAATCCAAGACCACGTCATTCACTTCTATCACCTGCACGCCCTGGACTTCGTCAACGTGGTGAATGCTGCCAAAGCCGACCCCCAGAAAACTTTGGAGTTCGCTCATTCCATTGGCTCGAAGTGGCGTGGGAACAACCTCAAGCGTTTCACGGAAGTTCGGGACACGGTTCAGGCAGTTTTGGATTCCGGCCAGCTGTCGATTTTCACCGGCGGCTACTGGGATCACCCCGACTACCGGCTGCCTCCCGAAGCCGATTTGATGTGCGTTGCCCACTACCTGGACGCCCTGGATTTCCAGCGTTCTATGATTCGCATCAACACGGTGTTCGGCGGCAAGAACCCCCACCCGAACTTCCTGGTGGGCGGCATGGCTTGCTCTATCGACCCGAACTCGTCAGAATCCATCAACCAGGTCCAGCTGGACCAGATTAAGACCTGGATTGACGAAATCATCGAGTTCGTCAATGACTGCTACTATCCCGATGTTTTGGCTGTGGCCGGAGTTTACAAGGATTACTTCGATATTGGCGCGACCCACCCGAACTACCTCGCGGTCGGTTTGGCCGGCTCGACTTTCGGCGGAGATCCCAACAAGTCCCGTATCTCTTCTTCACACACGGCAATCAAGCCGGGGGTCATCATGGACGGTGACATCACCAAGGTTCTCCCCTTTGATCCGCACAAGATCGAAGAGTTCATCAGCTCTGCCTGGTACGAATACTCGGTGGGTGACGATAAAGGTTTGACCCCGGACAAGGGCGAAACCACCGTCAAGTACACCGGCCCCGAGCCACCTTTTGAATGGTTGAGCGACAGCGATAAATACACCTGGTCGAAAGCGCCGCGCTACGACGGCAAGCCGATGCAGGTCGGTCCGGTGGCGCGCATGATGTTGGCCTACGCTCAGGGCTATGAACCCGTCAAAGAGTTAGTCGACGGGGCTATCGAAGCCCTGGGGATTACCCCGGCACAAGTCAACTCCACGATGGGTCGGACGTTCGCCCGCGCCGCCGAGGCCAAGGTTTCCTCCCAACTGCTGTTGGAGGACTACAACGCCTTGGTCGACAACATTAAGGAAGGCCGGATTGACGTTTTCGATGCCAGCAAGTGGGAGCCCTCCAGCTGGCCGGCACAGTGCCAGGGTTACTCGTTCGTCGAGGTCGCCCGCGGCAACCTGTCTCACTGGGTCTCTATTAAGGACGGCAAGGTCGAGCGCTACCAGGCGGTCGTGCCTACCACCTGGCTGGCCGGCGGACGTGACGCTAACGGCGTGACCGGCCCTTATGAAGAATCCTTGATGGGCAGCGGAACTCACCCGCTGGTCGATCCGAAAGCTCCGCTGGAGCCGATGCGCACCATCCACTCCTACGATCCGTGTATGTCCTGCGGGGTACACATCCTCGATCCGGACGGAAATCTGATTGGTGAGGCGGTGACCTCATGAGTACCGAGAGCACTCCCGCACCGGAGGCGCTGACCGGTGGTGCTGCCGCGGAAACCGCGCAGGCCAGCCCGTCCCCGCAGGATCAAAAACAGATTGAGTTCTTTGCGGCGGACAGCAACCAGGCGGATGGTATCGAGGTTGGCGGCGGTTTCAGCTGCTCTGACCTGTCGATGCGCCGACTGCTGGTCATGGCGGCGGTGTCTCCTGAGAACAGCACCGACCCGGTCGATGTCGCCCTTAAGAACTCTCTGCGCTACCGATTCCGCCACGGCGCCCCGAATGTCGACATTCCCGCCGCGGACTTCGATCCCCCGCAGGAACGCCGCTATTCCCTGGCACGTATCGCTGACATGAAACGTACCAAGACGGGCGAATCCAGACCGACCGTGATTGCGCGCGGCGACTTGGAATCCGTCATGAACGTGGCCCAACCCAAACGCGCTCAACGTACCCTGCTGCGCAAGAACGCCCAGATGGCGGGCTCGCGCGGCTACCGCTGCCTGGGGGTCGCCACCGCTACCGTGGATGAAAACGGTGAGCTCACTCCGTTCCAGATGGAGGGGTTTGTTAACGTCCGCCCGGTCGGCACCGGCCTGCAAGGCGACGAATTGACCCCCACCACGGAGGACTGGGTCCGCTTGAGCGTATGGTCCGGAAGCCTGCGTTTCCTGCACTGGCTGAACGTATTGTTGATTGTGATGCTGTCCATCACCGGGTACTACATCATGGATCCGTTCTTTGGCGACACGTTCTTCCGCGGCATCGAAATCGGCTACCTGATGGGGATTATGCGGTTTATCCACTTCACCTGCGCATTCACCTGGATGGCGGTCGGCGCGGTTCGGGTGTTTATCGCCTTCTTTTCCAAGGATCGCTATATGCGCTGGGAAACGTTCTGGCCGTTAAAGAAAAAGCAAGATTGGAAACATCTGGGCGAGACGTTGGGGTTCTACCTGTTCCTGCGCAAGGAATGCCCGCTGTACGTGGCGCACAACCCGCTGCAGCAGCTCACCTACACCTCGATCTATGTCCTGGGAGCTATCCAGATGGTCGTTGGCTTGGCGCTTTACGCTTTGCCGCACCGTTACGAGGGCCTGTTCTGGCAGATTATGGCCGCTCCGAACGACTGGTTTGGCATTCCGCAAATGCGGCTGATTCATGCCGCCATCATGTTCCTGTTCTGGGGTTTCGTGATTGCGCATATCTATCTGGCTTTCCGCGCGGATTCCCTAGAACGTCACGGTGGTATCTCGGCTATGATTTCCGGCGGCGTGTGGATGCGTCGCACGTCAAAGCCGGTTGACGCCCCCGAACTGTAGAAAGGTTTTGATGGCTCAAAAGCCTGACGCACTGACTGCGGCGGCTCTTTCTGCCGCGGCTACCAATTCACCAGACGCCCCGGACCAGCTCGATGGTCAGGTTCCGTTGCCGGATGTTTCCGACGTCGACCCTACCGGCTGGGCCGGGGCGCGTTTTACCGTCCTGGCGGTGGGCAACCCGATTATGGGCGACGACGGTATCGGTCTAGAGATTTTGGCTGGCCTCCAGCAGCTCCTGCCCGCCCGTCCCGCCTGGCAGGCTGCGCAAAAGGCCGGTGAGTTGGTTTTGCTGGAGGGCGGTACTGGCGGGATGGAGCTGGTGCCGGTGGTACAGGAAGCTGCACAGCTGTTGATTCTGGATTCGGTAGCTCCCGGCAACGGGCGTACCCCCGGTCAAGCCTTGCATCTGAGCGGGGATCATGTGCCTCGCCTGCTGTCCATGAAAATCTCGCCTCACCAGGTCGGTTTGCTCGACATTTTGACGTCGGCGCGCCTGACTGGCAAGGAACCTCAAGTGCTCGAAGTCGTCGGGGTGGTCAGTGAAAACGTGGATTTGCGCCTGGGTCTGACCGAGAGCGCCCGCAGTGGTATTCCTCGTGCGGTCGAGCTCGCGGCGGAAATCCTCGATTCTTGGCTCAGTTGAGAGACCAGCGCTGACTACGCTGACTAGGCGGACTAAAGTTCAGCGGTGCTGCTGGCGTCCGCCGGCGCGGTGTCCCACTGCACCCAGGCGATTTTGAACTCTCGCCCGTGAGTCAGGTTGCCGGTCGGCATCCCACATTCCGGGCAGGTCAGAGCAAAAAACTCATCGATGGGCACGTCCCGGGCGCAACGCGGACAGTAGACGCTGGCGGGAATGCTGGTGAGTTCCAGTTCTGCTTGGTCGCAGATACTGTCCTGCCGGGCGATGGGCCAGGAACCATAGAGCGCCTCAGGAATCGCCCCGGACATGGTGCCAACCTCAAGCGCGACCTTTTCAACTCGGGTAACCTGGGAATCAGCCTGTGCGGCCGCATTTTCGACCGCCGCCACCACCGAAGTTAACAGCCCAAGTTCATGCATGAACTAATTGTCTCAGGAGAATCATGAAAATCAATCTTGACGAAATCATCGACCCAATGGAGGGACGCATCGTCGTCACCCACGATTCTTCTGGCCACCCCCACGCCCGCTTTGACCTGCAGGGTTTGCCGCGAGTGGACACCATGCTGGAGGGCCAGACCGCACTCGGGGCCCTGAGAATGACCGAGCATCTGTGCGGGATCTGTCCGGTGGCGCATCATCTGGCTGGGACCCGGGCACTGGATGCGTTGAGCGGTTTGCCCCCGATTGCTCCCGCGGCGCAGCTCACCCGCCGACTGCTGCACTACGGTTCTATCGTCGAGGCCCATTCGCTGCGGTTTTTAATGCAGAACCGTGACGCCGGGGTGGCACTGAAACGGATATCGAAAAAGATGCTGATCGCGGCCGGCTCGCCGGGTCATTTTCCAGCGACGGCAGTGCCCGGGGGGGTCAGCGTGTGGCCCACCACCCCGGCCTTGTGCGACCTGTCCACAGACCTGGCCGCAGCGCGGGACCTTGCCGAGCGCCTCTGCGATTCGGCATTAGCATCCCCCCCGGAAACGGTCACAACCGGCGACTTTACCGGAGCAGACGTGGCGCTCATTGATGCCGACGGCAACCCGGACGTGTTCGGGACCAGGGTCAGAGTGACGCGGGGCACCAGCACGGCGGACGAGTTTGATTTCTCCCTATGGAATGAGCGGGTCACGGAGGAAATTCCGGGCTCCCCCGCCCCGCAGCCATACTTGAACGCCGCTGGACCTGAGAAAGGACTCTATCGGGTCGGACCGGTCGCCCAGCTCTCTATCGGTACTTTGCCCACCCCGCGGGCGGCGGCGGCACAAGAGCGGTGGCTGGCTGGCGCACGCGACGCAGCCGGGGCACGTGCCATCATTACTTTGCACGTCTTGGAACGAACCGAAGCCCTAGTCCAGCAGCTCACTCAACTCGTGGAAGGCTCTGACCTGGGAGAACTCGTGGATCCAGCGACCGTGCAGTTCACGCCCGGTAGCGGTACCGGACTGGTGGACGGACCGCGCGGCATCCTTGCCCACACCTACACCATCGGAGCCGACGGCACGATTCAAGCGGCCCGCATCCTCACGCCCACCGCTCAAAACGAACCCTGGCTGGCACAACTGCTGACCCAGGCTTATGCCCTAGACCAGGCACAACAGACCGGCGCTTGGGAACAATCCATTCGCGAAGCCGACCCCTGCCTACCCATCAGTTCCGCCCCTGCCGGCCAGATGGGACTGAAAGTCGAAAACGTCTAGAATAGAGGGAGCGGGAGCGTTTCGGCCAAAGATTCGCGTACCCCGGCGGAAAGGACCCAGTCATGTGCGTAGGAGTACCCTGCCAGATTTTGTCGATAACCCCCGGCGTGATGCCGATGGGACGCATCGACGTGGCTGGTCAAGTGCAAGATGCCTGCATGGCCTACGTTCCCGAAGCGCGGGTGGGCGATTATGTCCTGATTCAAAACGGGTTCGCGATGAACCTGCTGACCGCTGAGGAAGCTCAGGAATCCCTGGACACCTGGCGGGAACTGGGCATGATTTCCTAGCGTTTCAGCGTTTGGACAGGGTCGGGGTACTGGCCGCGGTGAAATCGGGATTTACGTAGCAACTCGCAACAGCGCCAATTTTTATCAAACTTAGGCGCACCTGTGTAGAATAAATGCTAGGTTTTACCCGCACTCAAGTAAGGATTCATACTGGCATGTTTTCTTGTTCCCACCGCTGAAGCTGTCGCGGTGACGGCTGTAAAAAAGCATCTCGCCCATAAAGCCAAGACCGGCGAAGCCTCAGAAAAGGCCGAGCGCACCCTGATTTTGGTTCGCAAACTCAACTGGCTGACTAACCTGCTGTGGGGCGGAGCTGTTCTGTTGATGTTTGAACACTTCTGGCATGGCGAAGTCGTGCCATATTTCCCCTTCCTCACCGCGGCCGCCAACCCTGCAGACGCGCGACAAATGCTCTTTGAGATGAGCACTGTCGGAGTCGGAATGGCCGTGCTGGTGACGGTCGTTTGGGCGGTAGGGCTCGCGGTTATTCGCGCTACCGAACGCCGCGGCATCTCCGAGACGAACCCGAAAGCGTAAGGAGCCGGACATGACCCTGTTGATTACTCTGTTTGCCGCCATTGCCTCGACCGCGTGGTGGTATTCCCACGCCCCCCAATCCAAGATGCGGGTAGACCTGCTGTGCTGGATGTACTGGGGCGCTTCCCTCATGTGGATTGTGGACTTGATTTCTGAATACATCGCAGACGGTGTTGAGGTGTTCAACCCCGAGCCTCTCGATATGCTCAATGATGCTTACCTGGGCCTGTTCGTGGTGGCCTTGGGCGGAATGATTTGGGCGGTTTACTTGATTGTCAAGGATCCGCGCGGCGTGCGTCCCCCGCTGGATGCCCCGGTCACTACGGAAACCCCCGCTGAAGTTGCGGATTCGGTTTCTGTCGGTTAGTTTTCACTAGCGAGACTTTCCACAAATTCGACATTCTCCCCGGTCAAGCACTTTGACCGGGGAGATTTTTTGTCACAAGGGCGGGGCTGACGGGTTTCCACCAGCGTTGTGGTGCTGTGCCCGCGCCGCCGCTAGTTTTCGATGACCTTGTCGGCGTCGCCGCCTACCGCGACCTGAATCTTGCGCGGCTTGTTCTCTTCGGCGACCGGGATAGTCACGGTCAAAACCCCGCCTTCATAGTTGGCGGCAATCCGATCGACTGCCAAGCCGTATCCCAAGGTCAGCTGACGAGCAAAGGTCCCGGCGGGACGCTCGCGGTTCAACCAGTGCAGATCCTCGCCCTCAGTGGGTTTGCGCTGGGCAGAGATAGTCAAGGTGCGGTCCTCGACGTCGATGTCAATACTCGCGGGGTCCACTCCGGGCAGATCCACGCGGGCGACGAACTTGTCGCCTTCTCGGTATAGATCCAGGGGCATCGCCGGGGTCGCCGGCGAGTGCATCGCGGTGTTGAACATGCGATCGATTTCAGCAAACGGGTCACGATATGTAGCCATGATTTGTATCCTCCAGTTAGTTTTGCAGTTTCTCGTTTTCAGTTTTCGGCTGTGGTTCCGGTTTTCCGGTTCCATTCAGTACAACAACCAGATTAGCACTCTTATTCCCAGAGTGCCAGCTAAACTTGATACGCCTAGGCTAAACTTTGTATTTTTTGACACGTATGCGCAGGTAGAAGGCATAAATTAAGCTGAGGGGAAATCCGGCGAGGGTCGCCGGTAAACCGTTAAAACCGGTAGTCGTGGATAAAATCAACCAGCCGGTGAACCTCGGCGGGATCCGATTCCGGATCCAAACGACCCGCCACATTAAAGACATGAGCGGGGGCGCTCAACCCGGATTCCAGCACCTGACGCGCTGCGTCCCGCACCTCATCACCACCGAGCAAAATGAGGTCCGGGTCGAGGTTACCCTGCAGGACTTTGCCCGGCGCAATTCTGGCCGCCTCCGCTAGGGTCAGTTCCTCGCCGATACCCAGCACATCAACGTAAGGGGCGACCGATGACAGCAAATGTTCAGCGCCGAGGCTGCAGGAAATCCTGGTGATATCATCGTCAAACTCATCGAAAATTTCGCGCGCGTAGGATTCCGCCAGGCACGCATACTCCCCCTCGGTCAGCGTGCGCACCCACGGATCGACCATCTGAATGACTTCGGCTCCCCCCCGCACTTGTGCAGTCAGAAACTGCCGCACCAGCCTCGAAGTCCAGCCCATCAACCGCTCCCAGTTACGGGGCTGGGACTGCATAAAGATGCGGGTCTGCAGGTTTTGCGGGGCGTTGGCAGAGCCTTCCACCAGCAGTGACGACAGCACGAACGGCGCTCCGGCGATAGCGATCAGGACCTTTTCCGGGGCCAGTTCGCTGCGTTGCGCCCGGCTGACCGCCTCGACTCGCGACCAATCGGGATCGGGCAGAGCCAGGACACGGTCCACGTCCACAGTGGAGTGCAGGGGACGCAAGGGCTGACCGCTGGGATCAATTTTGCGCACCAGGTCAAAACCGGCCAGCCGCAAGGGAAACAGCACGTCAGAGGTACATATGGCGGCGTCTACGCCGAATTGGCTCACCGGAGTCAGCGCGGTTTTTACCCCGATTTCGGGATTCAGTAAATAATCGACCTGTTCGCGTCCGTTCAAATCCTGCCAATTGTCAGGATGCTCAAACACGGACTGCCCCAGGAACCACACCGGGGTGGAATCGGGGCGTTTTCCGCGGTAAGCCTGGCGGATAGGGGAATCTGTTTTCGCCGCCGTGTGAGGTGTTTCTGTCTCATTCACAAGGTGTTCCTGGTCACTTTCCACGGTTGTTTTCCCCCTCTTTGGGATTAAGTGTAGCTCGCAGCAGCAAAGTCCACGCTCAAAATCACGAATTTATGCCCCAAGATGACCCCGAAAAGCGAAACCCCAGCCAAACCAGGGCGGACTCCCCCTACCGCACCCGCAACTGTGACTGCGCACCCTAAAAATCAACAGTCCCCGGCCCACCGCAATCGCGGCGAACCGGGGACATATTCAGTTAATACTCCTGGTCAAACCAGGGGGTTCGGGGTTCCCTCCGCAGCAAACATCTGAGAGGGAAATCCCGAATCAGCCCAGAGAATACTCAGTGTTTCTTTTCCTCGCGACGTCCTTGACGAACGAACATCAAACCACCGGCAATCATCACCAGCGCCACACCAAGGAACACCGGGATTGCAATCGCACCGGTACGTGCCAGAGCCTGCGGCAGACGCGGCTGACTCGTCACCGTCAGCGGAGCAATCGTACGCGGCGCTTCGTTCACACCAGCCACCGGAGGCTTACCGGGCTCGGCAACACCCGCCTTGGGCTTTTCCGTGGCTCCGGCAACCACAGGGCTGTCAGGGTCAGGCAGTCGATCGCCTGGCTCGATGAATCCGATGCTTCCACCAGAACCGGTCGATTTCGGCGCCGGTTTGATGGTCGCGCTACCCTTGCCCTTCACGGTCGCCGGCTCGTCCTTGCCATCGTCCTGCGGGTCATAGGTTACGGTCACGGTGTAATCTGCCTTTTCGGTCGGCTCGGTGGGGGTACCGGAGATGACGCACGCCTTCTTCATCGGGTCGTAGGCAATGGTCAAGCCCTTGGGCAAGCCCTGAGCCTTGCAGGACAGGATTTCTGCTCCGCCATCGTTGGTGACGGTAATGACCACCGGGTCAATCTCCTGGTTAACCTGACCCTTGATTTCCGGCAGGTCGGCAGGAATGCTCGGCTTCACAGAACAGCCATTCTGGTCAACTTTCTGACCGCCTGGAGTGTTGGGACACTTGTCGAGGTCATCGTTGACGCCGTCGCCATCGCTATCCTTCGGTTCAGGTTTAGCGATATTGATGGTGTTCTTTGCCGCCGGAGCCTGCTTGTATTCCTTCTTTCCGTCATCAACCGCGTTGTAGGTCACGGTGACGGCGTATTCCCCGCCCGCTTCCTCAGTCGGAGTGCCGGAGATGACACAGGCGGTCTTGTTGTTGACATCGTTCCACTTGATAGTCACACCCTTCGGCAGACCGGTTGCCTGGCACTGACCCAGAGCAGCCTTTCCGTCGTTAGCCACCGGTACGGTGATTTCCGCAATCGGTTCGCCAACCTTACCGGTAATAGCGGGAGTGTCTCCCAAGCGCGGAGCTACCGAGCAGCCGGTTTTCTTATCGACCTTAGCCCCTGCCGGAGTGTTGCGGCACTGGTCGACACTGTCGTCCACACCGTCCTTATCCTTATCGGAGTCAACAATGCTCACGTCGCCCTCACCCTTAACGGTGCCGGTAGTGTCGCTACCGTCATCGACCGGGTCATAGACGACCTCGACAGTCACCTTGTTGGAGGCTTCCTCCGTGGGGGTGCCCGAGATGACGCACGCCGTGCCCTCTGCGTTCAGCGCAATCTTCAAACCATTGGGCAAGCCCGCAGCTTTGCACTCCAGAATCTTGTTTTGACCCTCATTACTGATGGGAACCACAACATCCTGGATAGGTTTGTCAATTTCACCAGTCACGTTAGGAACCGTATCCACCTGAGGTTTCACGGTACAGCCATCAGCGTCGACCTTGGCTTTGGCGGGAGTGTTGGCACACTTGTCCTTGCTGTTAGGAACGCCATCCTTGTCGCTGTCTTTATCGCTAATGATGACCTTGGCTTCGCCAGAGGCGTACAGGTCGCCCTTCTTGCTATCGTCAACCGGGTTGTAAACCACACCTACGGTGTACTTGCCGTCAACCTTTTCGGTGGGGGTGCCCGAGATCACGCACGCCGTGTGCTCAGCGTTCCACGCCACCCCTAGTCCTGCCGGCAGACCTTTGGCTTTGCAGTTGTTCAGGACAGCCTTACCCGGATTTTCCACTGTCACGGTGACATCGCTGATAGGTTTACCAACCTCACCAGTAATATCGACAACACCGGAGATAACCGGGGCTACGGAACAGCCCTTCTTGTCGACCGTGGCGCCAGCGGGAGTTCCCGCACACTTATCCACATCATTGTTGTAGCCATCTCCATCGTCATCCGAGGGAGCCGGTTTCGTGATGTTAATGGTGCCGTCCTGAGAATCGCTACCGGTCGAGCCGTTATCGACGGGGTCATAGGTCACCGTCACGGTGACTTTCCCGCTAATCGGATCGGTAGGTGTACCGGTGATTTCGCAAGACTTGCCATCGGCAGACACCGCGATACTCAGCCCCTGCGCCAAACCGGTGGCAGAGCAGGCGAACTGGGTGTGGTTCGGGTTATCCACCGGAATCACCACGGGAGTAATAGCCTGATCCGTTTTGCCTTCAATGGCGGGGACGGTTCCCACAGTCGGAGCGATGGCGCAGCCCTTCGCGTCAACCTTGGTACCGGCTGGCGTATCCGGGCAAGCATCGTTGTCATCGTTTACGCCGTCACCGTCACTATCCTGAGGAGCCGAAGGCTCTACCGGTGTAGAAGGCTCTGCCGGTGTAGAAGGCTCTGCCGGTGTAGGAGGCTCTGCCGGTGTAATCGGGTCCGGAACAACCTCGCATCCCGGCAGTTTATTCGGGTCGGTGCTGTCTGCCGGATAGACCAACGTACCTTTGGGGGTGCCGGGGCACTTGTCGATATCATCAGTTACCCCGTCGCCGTCCTCGTCACCGGGCTGGGGAGGCACAATGGCAATTTCTCCCTTGACCGGATCAGTGACCTTGCTGTCATTAGTGCCGTCATCGACCGGGTTATAGGTCACGGTCACTTCGACCTTGCCCATAGCTTTCGCGGTGGGAGTGCCCGAGATGACGCAGGCGTTTTCTGATGCCACGTAATCAATCTCTAGTCCTGCCGCCAAGCCCGTGGCTTGGCAAACCAAATCGGTTGCCTGACCGGGATTAGCCACCGGAACCTTGACCGGGACGATTTCTTCATCCACAGTTCCAACTACCTTCGGGAAAGAACCGACTTCCGGAGCGACGGTACAACCCGTATCGGGGTTGACTTTGGCTCCGGCAGGAGTTCCCGTACACTTGTCCACATTGTCGGGCACACCATCGCCGTCCGCATCGCCATATTTGACGATTTGTCGACCGGAGGTTGAAGCGCTGTCTTTCGGTTCAGACGCCTTGTTATCCGGTGAGTCATACTTCACGCTGACATTGACTTCCACCGGGTCGGTTCCCGCGGTCGGTTCGGTCGGAGTGCCGGAAATCACGCACGCCTTGGCGGTTTCGTCCCAAGCAATCTTCAAACCAGCCACCAGACCGGTAGCCTCACACGAGACGATGGTGTTGTTGCCGTCGTTGGCCACAGGAACGGTAATCGGAGTAATTTCCGTGCCGACCGTCCCCTCAATCAGCGGAACCTTGGTGACCACCGGAGCCTTGGCACAACCCTTTTCGTCCACCGCAGTGTCCGTAGGTGTATTAGCGCAGGCATCGTCCTTGTTCAACACACCATCGTTGTCATCGTCATCCAGACCTCGGTCGTGAATAAACACTGTCCCGTCAACCTCAAGTTCTTCTTCAGAAGTACCTGGGGTCGCGTCAGCAGGCTTGTCTGCGTTGTACTTAACATGGACGGTGGCATTGATGGGGGTATCCAGTGCCACATCGGTGGTTCCGGAGACAATGCAGGCGCTTTTATCCTGATCCCATTCCACCTTTAAGCCCTTCGGCAGTCCAGCAACCGCGCTTTCCTTAGGCTCAGCGAACACGCCCACACCTTGACCCGACGCCGGAGTAACCGGTTCTACCGCCGGGGCAGGTTCGGGTGCGTTCTGGGTCGCCTCTGTGCTTGATTCCGCACTGGGTTCGGCAGACTCGCTGGGAGCAGTGCTGTCTGCAGATTCTTCGCTGGCACTGGCGGGTTCGCTGGTCTTTGTGGTTTCAGTCGGAAGGGTGTCCCCACCGGTGTAGGTATCCGCTTCACAGCTGGTGATGGTCAGATTGCCGGCATTATTCACGGGAATAATCACCGGTGTGATGGGTTCACCTTTAATACCGGTTACCGCGAATCCCTTGCCTTGCGGATCGTTGATGGTAGGGGCAATAGCGCATCCATCAGCGTCTACTACCGCATCTTTCGGGGTGTTAGGGCACTTGTCATCGTGGTTGTTGACACCGTCGTGATCGTCATCACCGGGTTTGGTGATGTTAATCTTGCCCTCGGCAGTGACGGTGGTGTCTTTACCGGCCTTATCAAGCCAAGTGGCGGTGACGGTATAGGTGCTGTCGACGTCTTTCAGTTCCTCAGGCACGCCAGAAATGACACAGCCACCCTTTTCTGCGTTATAGAAAATTTGCAGTCCCTTGGCTAAGCCCGTAGCGGTGCAAGCGACTTCGAAACCATCTGGGTTATTGAGAGGAACGACCTTTTCCTCAATGAGCTCATTAATGACGCCCGTAATTTCCGGCGCCTCTGCGGTGAAGCTTGGCGCGACCTTTTCGGGCTCTACGAATTCAAAAGAATCCATCGCCATCAACGTGTCGCCCAAGTACAGCGACGCGGTGTAGGCGGTGCCGTCAACCGCACCAGCAGGAACTTCCATGGCACAGCTGCCAGAACCGGGTTCCACCGGGTCACAAGATTTAACTACTGTACCGGCGGGATCAGTCCACACGACTTTGGAGCCTCCAGGGTGGACAGACTTACCGGTAGCGAAAGCAGTGACTGTTTCGCCGACCTTGTTCGCCACGTACTTGTCCAGATTGATACCCACGTTGTAGTACGGTGTGACCGCGAAGTGGGTGTTGTACCAGTGAGTGATGTTGAAGGCCGGCGAAGCTGTTGGAATCGCGGCGGCAAACTCGTTCGGTTCGTTCCACGCGTTGTCGGTAAACGCAGAGTACGCCGGCATGACGGAGCCCTTAGTATCGGTCACATAGCCATAGACAAAGTTGCGCTGCGCGTCACTAAGTGGGTACGTCTTGCCGTCTACCACTACTTTCTTAGGCCGGAAAGTATCCTTGGAGAACTGGGCGACATAGTACCCGTCTTTGTCTACCGTGGCGGTGGTAGTTTCCTGGATACAGCTCGGATTTGCGGTAACCAATTCTTTCGCGGCTTTCACCCGCGCGAGGTTGTCCGAGCCGGCTTTCGTATTACTCTGTTGAGCTTTGATGGCGCATTCCGGGGTCAGCACGGAGAAAACGACCTTGTAGCCAACAGCAAGGGTGTCCTTCCCGTCATAGTCTGGTCCAGAACCTACCGGGGAACCTTGCATTTCCAGCCAGACCCGGCCTTGAATGTAATCCTTGAACTTACCCCGTTCCTTATAAGGCGTGTGGCTGACCGTTTGCCGCTCCGGAGGAGCAATCATATATTCGGCAGGCATCTGGTAGCCGAACAGGGTCACGTTGCTGAAGTACTGCAAATCCACATATTGCGCACCCGCCCCTGTTACGCGCGTTTTCTTGTCATAGTCACCCATCACCCGCGGGTTACCACGAGGACCGGCACTGGCATCACGAACCATGACGACCTGTTCGCCGGTAATCGGATCATTGAAAGGTTCAAACCACACCTTAATCTTGGGTCGTTTCGCCGCACCCGGAAGCATTACGTGATCTTTGCCCGCGGAGTCAGTCCACTTGGGCACACTGAAGGCATAAGCGCCGTCGGCGGCGCTGGTGTAATTGTTGTGCGTGGTGGCGTAGTAGATGGGTGAGACTTGACCATCCGTGTCCTGCCACCGCATATAAATCTTGGTTCCAGCAGGAACGGCAGTGTTTCCACCATTGTTTACCGCGTTGGTGGACTTGTCCATAATCACCGCATAGCCAGAGACTCGCGCCCCACCGGCACTATCCGTGGTGCTAGAAGTGGCCTCGATGCCACCCCAACTCTTTAGGGGCCAGGGACCGTTGCCTTCGATAGCATCGGCATTGATAGCGGTAGCAACGCTAGTACCTGGTTTGGCGTAATCGGCTTGAGCAGCCATGTTGAGTGCTACTACTGCACCCAGACCGAGAGCGACCGCACTAAATACGGATATGCCCTTCTTTGTGTGTGTTACCCCGCGGGTAACACTTCTCGTAGCTGAACGACCCATTTTTATAACCTCCATGTTAAATAGGCGACAAATCGAAAATCGCTTTGCTTAATATGGTATTTGTTATTTTCAAGAAACCGAATGCCTTTTTTAAGAAAATTTAAATCATCGGTGTGAAACATTGAAATAGCACGGATAAATCGGCATTTAGACAATGTGCAATTGTCCTAACATACTCTCTATGGAGAAAACATTTCAGGTGACAAATAATATCTAATCTGAGTTAATCCAGATAATAAATATAAAAAAGCTGAAATTATTTATGAATAAATGCTGAATGTCTCACAGGATTCATACTAACGCCGATTGTCTATGAGTAAAGGCTGAGTAAAAAGCTGAGTACTCGCCCTATTTCGGCGTGTCCGGCTACATGAGGAGAGCCGCTCTGGCAACCTCACCACCCACACTTATGCCAAAACAAAACCCCAGTAAAGCCGGGAATTGCGGCAACCACATTCACCGCTATGCAAAGGGAGGGTCTAGCCCGGGGTTTGCCGGGGGAAAACTAACGGGGGCCTCCGCATGGAGGCCCCCGTTTGCACGAACCTCACTCCATAGGTTCGCTGCGCATCTGGAATTTCAATGGGCTAGCGCCCTGTTTGGGGTTTTCAATAGACTTTGGTGCCACAGCTGCCGCAGAATTGCCCGTCTACCGGGGCATTACAGGCGGGGCAGTTTGTCGGATGCGCACCCTGAGCTGGCGCCCCGCCCATCTGAGTACCCATGCCCTGCGAGGGAACTGTCCCCATCTGGGGCTGGGGCATCGACATAGCACCGGGCATCCCGGGCTGCATACCCGGCTGCGCCATACCCTGCTGGGGCATACCGGGTTGTGGCATACCGGGTTGAGGCATACCCATGCCGCCTGGCATCATTCCCCCAGCCATAGGAGCCATACCCGGCTGACCCATCATGCTAGGCTGCTGACCCATAGGCTGACCCATCATGCCAGGCTGGCCCATGCCCGGCTGCATACCCGGCTGCATCGGCATAGTGCCCGCCATGCCAGGCTGGCCCATCGGAGCACCCATGCCGCCAGCTCCCGCGCGGAGCTGAGCGAGGGCCTGAATAGTCTGCTGAGCTTCTTGCAACTTTTGCATATCGTTACCCACCCCAAAGAACGAGCCGCGCAACCGCACTTCGGGCCAGAACCGGTTGGTGGTGCCCACCACCATGGTGATGTCCGTCACTTCGGAAGGCATTCCCGCATCGTTGATCTGATTGCCAACGGAACGGAAATACTGAGCCATTCCCGAACCATTGACGAACATATTGGCTGATTGGGAGTTCAGTTCACCGCCCATCGTCCCCATCATTCCCATGCCGCTGCGCCGTGAACCCGAGGAATCGCGATCGTACTGGTCGGGGATACCGTCGTCGTCCTCATCGTCTGCGATGGAATCGTAATGAATTTCCGCATAGAAATTCCCTAATTCGTTAAAGGCAAACACTTGGGCGTTGCCCTGCTTGTAGTCGCGTCCGATTTTAAACCGGAACCAGCCGTGGGTGTCGTCAAGTTCCAGGAAACCTCCGGTCCCAATCGAACGGGTGACTTGGAACTGGGCGGAACGTTCTTTGTTTGCCTCGCGCAGCGCCAGGTGTTCGTTCACGTCCGCGACGGTGCGTTGCTTCCACCCCGAGGACAGGTCGGAGAGTTTTTTCTTGCAATCCCCGCACAGAAAGCCGTCTTGCAGCTTTTGTTTGGTGAGCATTCCGGCCTTTTGAGAACACAGCGCGCATTCTTTTGCATCAAATAAACCCATGATTTCCTCCTTGGTATTGACTCCCACTGCGGGGTTTTCCACCCCTATGTTTTCAGCGCCGCCGCCCAAAACGAACACCCAAATGGGTGAAAACCCGGACGCACCACCCTTGTGACCGCTCACGCTTTCCCGAAAAATGCCCGGTCGACACAAACCCAGCTGAGTTTTCACCCTTTTGGGTGTTAAATCGTTTAGATTTTTAGTGAAAGCTAAAGACGAATCAGCCGGGTTGTCAGCGAGGCGACCCGAGTGGACTGTTGAAAACACCGACATTAGGAGGAAAACATGGGCTTGATTCAGGCGGCAGCAGGCGCTATCGGCGGAACACTTGCGGATCAGTGGGTGGATGCCATCGCCGCACAAGACATGGGGGAAGGTATCGTCTTTACCAAGGGCGTCCAGATGCGCCAAGGCGGGCGCGGGTCTAACAAGCGCGGCTCCGAGGACATCATCACTGACGGATCTAAGCTGCTGGTTTATGATCGTCAAGCCTTGCTGGTTACTGATTCGGGCAAGATTGTGGACTTTTCCACCGAGCCGGGCGCGTACACGTTTAACTCCGGTTCAGCGCCGTCGCTGTTTACCGGGAGCTTGGGCGATGCGCTGAAAGAGACTTGGAATCGTTTTAAGTTCGGCGGCACTCCTTCCGGGGCGCAACAGGCTTTTTACGTCAATCTGCAAGAGATTAAGGGCATTAAGTTCGGTACTCCTAACCCGGTGCAATACTTTGATAATTTCTATAACGCCGAGCTGTTCCTGCGGGCTCACGGTACCTATTCCATTCGTATCGTCGACCCGCTGAAGTTTTATGCTGAGGCGATTCCGCGTGATGCCACGCACGTGCATATCGATGAGATTAAGGAACAGTACCAAAACGAGTTCCTGGAGGCGTTGCAGGTTTCCATCAACCAGATGAGCGTGGATGGAATCCGCATTTCCCAGGTCACCTCCAAGATGAGCGAGCTGTCGAAGTACATGCGCGACGCTTTGGATGCTGAGTGGCTGCAACAGCGCGGTATCGAGGTTCAGGCCGTTGGTATTGCTTCGATTTCTTACGACGAACAGTCGCGCAAGATGATTGATATGCGCAATCAGGGCGCGATGCTTCAAGATCCCACCATTCGCGAGGGATTTGTGCAAGGCTCCGTGGCGCGCGGTATCGAGAACGCCGGGTCGAATCCGGCGGGCGCGGGTATGGCCATGATGGGTGTGGGCTTAGGAATGCAGGCCGGCGGCGGTTTCATGGGGGCAGCTTCGGCTTCGAACCAGGCGCAGATGCAGCAGCAGGCGGCGCAGCAGGCTCAGCAGGCCGGGGCGGCGGGTGCTGCGGGTGCTACCGGTGCGGCTTGGGCTTGCGATTGTGGGACGCAAAACACCGGCAAGTTCTGTTCTAACTGCGGTAAACCGCAGCCGGCGGCCCCGGCTGGCGGCGCCGGAGGCTTTTGCTCGAACTGCGGGGCAAAACTCCCCGACCCCAAACCAAAGTTTTGTGCAAATTGCGGAAACGCATTGGGTTGAGGGTGAAACCCTCAACCCAAGAGAGCGTTTCCGTAACAGTGTGAGACCGGCATAAAAGCAATGTCCAGTGGACATTGCGCCGGTCGAACTCCAAACAGAAAACACGCCAGAGCGTTTCCGCAACAGCGTGAGACCGGCATAAAAGCAATGTCCAGTGGACATTGCGCCGGTCGAACACCAAACAGAAAACACGCATTGGGTTGACGGCAACTGCCGTCAGTTCAAAAGAGCGTTTCCGTCACAGCGTGAGACCGGCAAGCCGGGCCCTACCGAGCTTCTGCCCCTCCGGCCTTGTGCCAGCGCAACAGACCCTGAACACCGGACTCCACGACCGCCAAAGTGCGATAGAACCCGTCCTGGTTCCCATACCAGGGGTCGGGCACGTCCACGTGACCTCCGGAAGAATACTGGTCGGAATACCCTGGCGACGATTGCAGATAATCGCTGATGGAGCCGAAAGGCACGGTGCCGTCGAATTCCCGCCACAGGTGCAGTTTGTCGGCGCTGACCCCGGCGGAGGCCATCATGCGCCGCAGAATGCGGGCGTGACCTGTGGTCATAGCCAGCACAAGGTCGGCCTCCCGTAGTTCAGCGGTGGTGGCGCGGTGGGCGAAGTGGCTGGCGGGCAGGGTATAGCCGGCTTCGCGGAGGACTTTTGCCGCGCGCCGATCCAGACCGTGGCCGTGCTCTTCGTCCGAGGTTCCTGCTGAGGATACGCGCAGGTCAAACCCCTCTCGCTGGGCAGTTTCGCGCAGGACGATTTCAGCCATCGGGGAGCGGCAGATGTTGCCGGTACAAACGACGAGGATATTCACGGGTCGATTGTATCGAAAGCCGTGAACCCCGTGCTCTAGGGGCGACTGCGTCACCTGCGCGATGCTTGTCGGCGCATGGCAGTTTCTGGCGTGACTCGTGGCGCGGATTTTCGGAGCGGCCGCAATTTCTGATATTTTCGTTCATCTGTATAATTGAGGGGTTGCAAAACGCACGGGGTGTGGCGCAGCTTGGTAGCGTGCTTCGTTCGGGACGAAGAGGCCGCGGGTTCAAATCCCGCCACCCCGACTCCGGTCAAGGTAAGCACCTTGACCGGTTTTGTTTTGCCCGCGAAGCGGGCGAGTTGCGCGACACAGCCGCGTCGCAAGCTTGCTTGCGTAAGCTGGCTGGGCCGCGCAACGTAGCCGCGGACGCAGTCCGCGGCAAAACAAAACCGGAAGGTATTTGCCGCTTCGGCTAAGGGGCATGCAATCGCGCAGCGATTGCGAATACCCCGACGGGGGCGGGAGACAAACCTTGACCAGGGCAAACGCCCACAATATAGCCAAAAAACCGGCTTAAACCCCCAACGCTGGAATGTCCAAGAATGACCAAAAATGGTGTAGATTATCCATGAAATGGCTATACCAATGGCTATACCAAAACCCAAAAATTAGACGTTCGAAAGACAAAAAATCTCATGCCGAAACAAAAATATCGCACCTACGGAACAGGCAGCCTCTACTAAGACAAAACCCAGGACGCTTCAACCTAAGGGTAGGCGACGGCCAGCCCAACCACTACACACCCACCCCCCTAGCCGATAACCACCTATTCACCCAAATAGCGTCAAGCTACATACACGCGGTTGCTACCGACACTGAAGGTCATGTCTGGTGGTCTCCCCACCAGTAACGTAGGCAGCGAATCGTGAAGTCCACGTTGCCATAGCGGCCCTCCGTTATCACACCGGCATCCATGAGGCGCTGGCTTAGATTCATAGAGGGTTTGGGTTGCGTGGCTATCCAAAATCGCCAGTGTCTGTTATCACGCTGCGTAATTCCATGAGGATGTCACCGATTGGAGCAGAAATCTCTTCCCCGTTCAGTCTTTCGTAACGTTGGTGAGCTTCTGTCCATTTACCGTATGGGAAGTCACCCGGAATCTGCTTGCGAGCTTTCGCAGTTTGTGCCCGTTTGCTATTCTCAGCCAGGTATTTTCCTATGACTTTTTCCCACCTGTCTTGGACTTGCTTCGTCTCTGGGGCACCACCCATATCTTCAAAGTGCCAAATCAGCCAAACCTCGAAGCAAGGAATCGAAGTAATCAGCACGCACGACTGCCGCGATTGCCTCAAGTCTTTGATTTCTTTTCCGAAGTTATCTTGGTCGAAAACGGCCCAAACTTTGGCGTACTGGGCACCTTCTCTCTTGGCCTCGCGGAAAAACTTGTTGGCTTTTTCTACTACTTGTTTAGGCGAGGCTCCTTTAATCGTCTTAATCCGCAGGCTGGGAACAAACTGTCTAAAGTACTCAAAATACTGTCTCTCGGTGACCTCACCATTGGTGACAATCAGGAACGTAGGCCTGGCACTACGTGAATGTCCCCTAGCCATCAGCCAAGACCTCATATAAATCTGCGGTGTTGATGTTGGGAACGCTCCCGAATGCACCTTGGAAGTATTGCTTGGCCAGATTTGATTCTTTTCGAATCCCTTTATCGATTTGGTACAGTACACAGCCCTCACTTGCGTTTTTCTCGGTAAACCACGTTTCATGAGGTGCCAAGGCAGAATCAGGATACCTATCCAACAACGTCACATCATGGGTGTTGAAAATAAGCTGGGCACCTTTAGTATTAATCGTTTCATTCTTAAATATTTCCACCAATTCCCGCACCAAAGCAGGATGCAGCGATTCATCGAGTTCATCGCAGACTACGACAGCTCCCTTTTTCAAACCATATATAGCCGGAATCGCGGTGTTCAGCCAGGCAATAGTGCCTCTGGATTCGTCGGTCAGGTTAAAATTGACCGTCTCGCCATCAGCCGGGGTAACATGCTGCAACACGATACTTTTCGCTATCTGTTCCAGTTCCTCTTCAGGAAGCTCACCGATTTCTCCGGCCTCTCCGGGCTCGGAGCCTTCCCTTAAAATCTTGCTAATCGCGTTAGCGATTTCTATGTATTTAGCCGGCACCTGATGCTCATCAACTGAGATTCCGCTTATCCCCAAGTCGGCTAGCTTCAAAGTCTCTACCGCTAGCTTGACCCAACTTCTGTCGCCGAGCAGCACATTGGTCAACCAGGTATGCCGAGCTATTTTTTCCACCTCATCGGGCCAGATAAACAGGAATCTAGCTAAACCCTCTACGAACTCCATGACCGCCTCAGATTTGAACATCCGAGCCAGATTAATGAAAAGTACATCCGGATTGACACCAATTTTTTCCAGTAAAAGGTCGGGAACACCCGCAACAATACCCTTGGAACCGGATCTCTCAATCAGCTTCACTGGTCGCGACTTCCGCCACCTGGTGAGGGTTTCTTCCTGGACGCCGGTGCTATCCACTGCTACCTGGTATCTCCACCTCACGTCATCGAGAACCGCCTCAAGTTCGTAGCACGTAGGCTGAGGATTCAATTCGGGAAACAGTCTATTCGGTTGGTGCAGTTCAGATGGAGACCGGTGTGCTTCTCGGATTGACCTGATTAACAGAGCTAAGGCCTCCAAGAAAGTAGTTTTCCCCGAAGCGTTACTTCCGAAGATTCCCGCGACACACTGCGTGTGTTCCGCCCAAGAATCACCCTTGGGAGGAGTTCTCCGCCGCTCCAAAACAGCATCCGACATGCTTAAAGTGGAGCGGGTTGCGAACCCCTTGTAGTTTTCAACGGTGAAAGACAGCAGCACAACCCAAATTCTACAATACTTATTTGCATTTTTTGCAAATAATCCGCAAATTTTGCGTTTAGATGGTCGCGCGGTACTTTTCACCTCAATCTGAGATTCTAAAATGGTTTCCGGCAGTTCACCGTCGCGAGTGCGCAGGTGGTAGCATTTGGCTTCAGCGGCTTGTCCGGCCGCACGCACAGTTAAAGTAGCCAGTGCCTCAAAGAGCTGCCCGAAGGTTTCCATACTGCCGGGTTTGCCGCTGAGCAGTGTTTCGGGGGTGGTTCCCGTCAGGGCAGCGGCGATACCGGGGTCGATAGTTCTCGGGAACGCCAGGAATTTTAGTGAGCATACCGGCGTTTTATCAGTCTACTAGTCTATTTGCCGGAAACTTATCGGTCGTTTTGCCGGAAACTTATCGGTCGTTTTGCCGGAAACTTATCGGTCGTTTTGCCGGA